>Ga0207641_10001719_pt1 | contig 21188 bp, 12 predicted proteins | sample KBSSwiS62_FD_184306 | JGI IMG/M metagenome (GOLD analysis project Ga0207641, IMG submission 184306) | Switchgrass rhizosphere microbial communities from Kellogg Biological Station, Michigan, USA - KBS Switchgrass S6-2 (SPAdes) (version 2) | ecosystem: Host-associated > Plants > Roots >... | reverse complement strand
TGGTTATAAAATTCCCGAACCCTTTAATCTGATATCTCTGGATGAGCTTCCAATAATAAAGTCAAAAACGCCACGGTCCATTTCCCATTTGTTTGTAACATCATTAAAATATTGAAAGGCTTCTTCATGTAAAGTAATGGTAACCTTCTTTTCTTCCCCAGCCATCAAAAACACTTTTTCAAAGCCTTTTAATTCCTTTTCGGGCCTCGGTAGGCTCAGTTTTTCTTGCTTTACATATAGTTGTGCCACCTCAGCGCCTGCCGTGGTACCTGTATTTTTTATGCTAAAAGTAACAGTAGCAGTCTTATTCCCTGTTTTAACCTGCAGGTCGCTGTATTTAAAAGTTGTATATGACAACCCATGGCCAAAAGCAAACTGAGGCTCAACTTTATAGGTGTCGTAATAACGATAACCCACAAAAATATCTTCCCTATAAACAGCTACACCATTTTTGCCGGGAAAATCGCCTAACTTATGCGCAGGCACATCTTCCAATACTTTTGGAAAGCTAACCGGTAATTTTCCTGACGGATTTATCTTGCCAAAAATTATTTCAGCCAATGCATTACCGCCTTCCATACCACCATACCATGCGCTGATAATTCCTTTGGCGTTATCAATCCATTGTGTCATATCTATCGGGCCGCCGCCAACTAAAACCACAATAGTGTTAGGATTAGCTTTTAGCACTGCTTTAATTAATTCATCCTGGCCAAAAGGCATTTTCATATCTGGCTTGTCTGCACCTTCTGCATCGTAGGCATTATCATTCCAATTGTTGTAGTTATAGCCATGCGTCCAGCCTCCCACTACAATTGCCAGGTCAGATTTTTTTGCAGCTTCAACTGCTTCGTTAATCATTGCTTCTGTTGGTATAGCATTTCGCTTGATGGTGTATCCTTTTGCATAATTGATAATTACATCAGGCGCCATATTCTTTATTCCCTGCATGGGTGTTACCTCATATAATGCTTTCACCTGCGAGCTACCCCCGCCCATGGAATTTTCCCTTATAGCATTGGCTCCAATGACGGCAATTGATTTAATCTGTCCTGCATTTAATGGTAAAATATGGTCTTCATTTTTTAGTAGTACGATGGACTCTTCAGCTACTTTTTTTGCCGTGGCAATATGCGCAGGAGAACCGTATTCTCCAGGCGAGGTTTTTGTAAATACACTAGATTTATACATTACACTTAAAATCCTGCGCACTTTTTCATCAATAAGAGCTTCCGGAATTTTTCCGGTCTTCACCAGGTATAATGCAGAATCGGCCAGAAAAAACTTGTCGTATACGGTTTTTGGAATGGGTAAATTACCCACGGCTGATTGAGACAGATTATTGCTGTTCAACGAGAGGTCTGAACCCATTTCCAGATCGGTACCGTACAATATTGCATCCCTGGTGCTGTGCACCGCAGCCCAATCGCTAATCATGATCCCTTTAAAACCGAGGTCTTTTTTAAGTAAATTATTCAGGTATTCATTGTGTGTGCAAAATTGTCCACGGAATTTATTGTAAGCGCCCATGACGCTGTTTACCTCTGCATCTACTACGGCTGCTTTAAAACCAGGCAAATAAATTTCCCGAAAGGCACGCTCACTCATTTGCACATCCACTGAACCCCGGTCGATTTCTTCATTGTTGGCTACAAAATGCTTTGCACATGCCGATACGCCCTGGCTTTGCACACCTTTAATATAACCAACCACCATTTTTGAAACTAAAAATGGATCTTCGCTTTGGTATTCAAAATTTCTACCATTTAAGGGTGAACGCATAATATTTATACCGGGACCGAGGATAATATTTTTACCCCGGTATTTTGCTTCGCTGCCTAATACGGCGCCATATTCAAATCCCAGTGTAGGGTTCCAGGTAGAAGCTAATGCAATACCCGTGGGTAAGTAAGTGCCAGAATCATTTACATTTTTTTCTTCGCCCCAGCCGCGTCCATGTTCTGTACGCACGCCATGAGGGCCGTCAGACATTACCAGTTCCGGAATGCCCAGGCGGGGTACTCCTGCCGAGGTAAAGGATGAACTGCCATGTATCATGTTCACCTTTTCCTGCAGGGTCATCAGTTTAATAAGGCTATCGCTTTTTGCAGCTATCTGTACATCAGAATAATGTGTTTGGGCTTTGACAGAAAAAATGGAAAAACATCCGGTTGCACAGCAAATCAAAAAAGTGTTTAGCTTATTGTTCATTGTTTTAGTTTATATAATCACACGGCAAGTGACAGTAGGTTAGCCTGTCATTTGACCGGTTTTGGTTGATAAATATTTTCTTAGAACGGCAGTGCATATATTAGAATAACCCAATGGCCTGTTTTATTATACTGATCTATAAATTTGTTGTACCCGGCTTAATTTCTTTGATCAGCTCACTATTGCTCCATCGGACAATAACCTTTAAAGGCACATTGGATTGAATAGAAACAGATGGCTTTTCAGTAGTTTTTGATCTTTTTTTACAAACAATATCCAATAGCCCGTTTTTACCGTAAGGGTATTGTTTAATTCCGTATTCATCCGTTAAGCGAACATCAATTAAGAGGGTATTCTCAGGTACATTAGCCCGAATACCAAATACATATTCAAACAGGATATTGATAGGAACCAATCCGGTCCATCCTACAAAATTGTTATGGCCGTTCCCCTGCACTTTGTCGGGAGCATAATTTTCCCAAAGGGTACCTGTTTGATTATACACTTTTACTACGTTATCCAGGTGATTTAAAGCGATCTCATATGCAAGTGAGTCTTTGCCGTAGTTTGTAAGTCCTCTTAAGACCATGTAGGTAGTTGGCGCCCATACAGCTCCTCTCCAATACCCTCCATCCGAATCAAAAGCAGGGTCATCGGCTGAAAGGGTGGCAACCCGGTGTATACGTGCAAATTCCCCGGGTTCTTCAAGATGCTTTATAAATTTATCGCTCTTGCCGGCGGGAACAGCTTCCGCAAGTAAAGCCCAGTAAGCGGCAATGCTTTTAACACCCGAAAGTGTACCATTTTGCCATCGGTCGAAATAGAAACTTTTGCTGTCATCCCACATTGAATTATTTATAAAACTTTTCAATGCTGAAATTTCAAGCACTATCTCCGTTACATCTTTAGTTCGGTTAAGAATCTTAGCCATTGCTGTCAAAACGGTGCCGGCAAATATTTCCTGGAACGACACATCAATCCAGGACATGTGTCCATGACTCCATGCGGGATTATAATTTGCAGGCATACGGGGTTGGTTATCCATACCACAGCCCCATCCACTGGAGTAATAGGTACCATCGGGCCAAGTGCGGTACGTATTATACCACTGATAATAGGCCAATAGTGCAGGAAAAATTTTTGCCAGCCTTGCCGTATCGTTGAAATTCAGAAAATATTCCCATTCCGTCCACGGCATAATATTGGGTCCTGTACTGGAAGGGTCAAACCTTTCAAAACAATCGGTGCCATTGCTTTCTCTTATCTCTCTGCAAATGAAACCGTCAACATGCTGTTTCGTATAAAAGTTATTCAGGGTATGCTGAAAATTAAATGCCCTTATTCCATATTTACCAAACATGGTCATCAAACTGCAATCCCACATAAAAATATTGCCATTAAAAGCAGGATCAATATAGGGTGAAACAAAACCATTCTCCTTAACCACCGGTTTTAGGTTTGAGAACGCTATGTTCCATGTTTTCCAGTAGCAGTTTATTACATCTTGCCTCGCACTCCATATCGGCTGAGGCAAATTAATTTTTGCATCATTGTATAAGGGCGGATGGGTTGTATCGGCAACCATCCCAATGTAGCTGTTCTGTTTTACTATGCTATTCTCTACATAGGTAGCGTGATAGGGTTGCCCGGATACCGCACTAACAAAAAAAAGCAGACTTGCGAAAACCATAAAAAACTTCGGCATTATACTGAGCTGAACATAATCAAATGCGGGTGTTGTTTTTTTATTTGTACTATATCTGTTAAATGTAAGTTTCATGTATAAGATTGACTAGTAAAGACCTATTTCGACTTAGAAGGGATTTAATTTTGACGACAGAATTCTCAGACGAACTTTTTTTGTGCGAACAGGATCAAATGCATTAATCATCTGTCGTCCCGGCAATCAATCCATTGGTCCGTGATTGGTAGCCTGCAACAAAATATTTAATACTCCTTCCTTTATTGTTTTTGAATGCTGATTGTTTCTTTTAACTGATTGATAGTTATTTTATAAGTTCCTTCTTCGCCTGGTTTCACTACGAATTTATTGTCATCGTATGATGTTCCGCCTTTCACAAATGCAATGGAAGTAGTAGTGAGCCTGGAACTGGCTGCCGGAGCCATAATGAAATCGCCACCCCAATTGCCATAGTCAAGAGGGAATTTAAAAGCACCTTCTCCGGATGATCCCAAAGGACCTGTCCAGGTGAATACAAGCGGGTCATTGGGATCCTGTGTCATCACTCTTGCATTGTTTATATCCCAACCACCTGCAGTAGCATCACCTACTATGGAAATGGCGGGATAAGGTGTAAAGGGAGTAATGTTTATAAACTTATTAGTGCTAATATTTACTAAAATCTTGTAAGGTCCTGGATTGCTGATGCGCCATTTATTATCCGGCGATCCTCCTGGTATATATGTAACAGACGTACTGGTTATGGGCGGGTTGTTGGTGGGGGGCATTAACCATGTAGTGCCCCAATCGTGCAGGGCGGTTGCAATCTTAAATTCACCAGCGGTTAATTTTTCCTTATACCAAAACTCGAAAGCATTATTGGAATTCCTGGTAAATGACCGGGGGTTGTCCACATCCCAACCGCTGGGGGTAGCATCTCCTACTATCCACAATTGCGAGTAGGCTGCGCCTTTGGATGCAGGTGTAACCTTAATCGTAACCGCATTGGAAATAGCCGTTTTCCCATTTATCGGAATATTTCCTATTAATACAGCTTTTAAATCTGCGGTAACCCCAATAGTCAATCCAAGTTTATCGAGGAGTATTCCATTCAATTCGCTATTATTAAAAAGTTTGCCCACCGTATTTTGAGTGATAGCTACTGTATCCGACACATTCCCGGTACTAAGAATCAGGGAATAATATATTAGGCTATTCTTATCGGCAGCCCATGAGTAAATAACCGCTGTGTCGCTGGGGGCACCTGAATTTATGACCACTGCTGCTTTAGATGCAGTAAGGACGCCTGTTTCAAATGAAAAAGGCGTGGGTGCTTTTAATTCTTTTTTACATGAAGCGAAAAATATTAAAGAGACAAACATGAAACATGAGAATATATTGAATTGCATTTTCAAGCTCATGCTCAATGAGCTTATGCTTTCTTTGTGCATTTGATTTATAATTTAACTGTTTAAAAATTGTTTATTAGTAGCCGGGGTTTTGTTTCAACTGTGGGGAAAGATTTGCAACTGATTGACTTAATGGATAGATTTGAGTATGATTATCGGCATCAGGACTTTTATCCCACCAGGTTCCGGTATTGAATTTACCCCAACGGATCAAATCTGTACGACGGCGTGCTTCTACCAAAAATTCTCTACCCCATTCGTCCAGCATTTCCTGGTCGGTCAACTGATTACCATTGGTGTTGTACAAACTTGTTGAGCCTGCAGGATAATTACGCTTGCGTACCGCATTTAATAGCACAGAAGCTCCTGCTTTATCGCCAGCCCTATACTTACATTCTGCTAATGAATAATAAACTTCAGCCAAACGAATTTCTGCATAGGCAGAAGAAATGGCATTGGGATCGCCCGTTGGATAAATAGGATATTTCGCCGGCCAGATACCGGAGTTATCATCGGCATGATTCATATTAGACTCCTTATCATCTGGTTTAGTTCCGGGAGCAATATCTTTAAACCAACCCACCTGGTCGCGGGCAAAAATGGTATATCCCCTGTTGCTTTTTACAAATTTATTGGGGTCGCTGTAATATGGAAGATAACCCCACAGAAACATTCCTTCTCTTGTGCTGTTACCCAGGTTTTTATATTTCTTTAAACGGAAATCATCGGGGTATTTTTGAAATTTAATAAAAGGTTTACCGAGGCTGAAGTTATATTCCACACTGTCCACATCTCTTCCGGGTTGCATGGCATAACGGGTATTCATATTGCCCCAATTGGTGAATCCAAAAAAGTTTTGCGCCTGGTGGGGAGCCATCCAAAAATACATACCTGCATCATATTGCCAATGGGTTTGCGCCAGAGTTGCCGGAAAGCCAAATATAGTTTCGGCAGACTGACCATTGTTATAATCAAATGGGGCATCCCACCTGCTTTCTAATGCATAAGTGCCATATTTACCATCAATAATATCCTGGCAAACAGCGGCGCATTCAGTGTATTTATCGACACCAATATATACTTTGGCATTTAAATACAAACGCACTAATAATGCTGCGGCAGCACCTTTTGTCCAACGGCCAATGGCATTGCTGCCAAGAGATTGCCTTGTTGGTAAACCGGGGATGGCGCTTTTAAGTTCAGACTCAATCCAATTGAAAGTTTCCTGGGGAGTGGATTGGGCAGGGGTAAGGCTTTCTCCCTGCACTTTTTTAACCAGCGGAATGTTCCTGAATAAATCAAAAGCCCTCAAATGAAACCACACCCTCAAAGTTCTTAATTCTGCCAGAAAATCAGCTTTCTCAGCTTCTGTCAAGTTAAATTTAGCAGGATCAATTTTCTCAATATCTTCCATGGAATTGGTTGAAAGGTTAGTTCCCTGGTATAAAGCAACCCACATATCATTGATGTACCCATCCTGAATGGTCCAAGTATGATAATGGGCACGTTGATAGGTGCCACCATCAAACCAATCACCTTCCCTGTTAGGCGTCATCAATTCATCGGTAGGTAATTCCTGCGCAAAAAATAATCCGCCACCCTGAATGCTCCAATAAGCATGTTCGAAGGAACGTAAAAAGTCCCTGATAACATCGTCTTTGGTTTGTAAAAAATTTACGTTTGTAATCTTATCGTACAAAGTTTCATCCAACTTGGTACAACCAACAGTAGATAATAGTAGTGTAAAACAGCAAATGGCTATTTTGCTTCTATATTTATATATGAATGTCATTTTTTTTCAGATTAGAAGTTAAAATTTAATTTGAACCCCGGCAATAAGCTGTATTGTGGAAGGATAGTAGGAAATAGAAGGATTGATGCCCGGTGCGATACCGTTTACGCCGGTTGATTCCACATCACCGGTGGTCCATTTAGTAAATGTATAAAGGTTCCTTCCTATAAAATAAAATCGGGCGCTTTGAATTTGCTTGATGGGGGATTTTAGTGTGTAACCCAGGGAAACATTGTCTAACTTGACAAAATTTCCATTTTCCAAAAAGTAATCTGAGAGGCTTGAATAGGTTTCCGGATTGGTCAATGCCGCATATTTCCCGTTTCCATAAGCAGAAACCAACACATTAGCGCCGCTCTGCGTAACCGGCGTGCCTACATAAAATGCTTTGGTATTAAATATTTCATATCCAAAAGCGCCTCTGAAATATACATTCAGGTCAAAGTTTTTATAATTAATCGAATGTCCCAGACTGGCAGTGAATTTTGGCAACCCATTTCCAACAAATTGCTTGTCATCTATAGTAGCCTGGTTTCCGGGAATGATTTTTCCGATTTTATTATATACCATCAACCTTCCGGTGGCATCAATACCAGCTGATCTCAGCATGTAAAAGCTGCCTACCCGCCTTCCTTCCTGAAGCCTTTGTGCTGGTCCGGGAGAACCGGGTGAAGGCATATAAGCCAAATCAGCGTAATTTACACCTCTGTAAATATCGTTGGAAAAGGAAACAAACTCGTTGCTATTGGTAGCACCTGCAAAACTGACCTTATAGTTAAGATCTTTGGTGCTTAATACAGTGGCATTCAATTGAATTTCCAATCCTGAATTTCTCATGGTTCCCACATTGACAAAAGTTGTGGGCCTCCAGTTGGGAGGTACGGGTACACTGTAGTCGCCTAATAGATCTTTATTAGTTCTGTTATAATAATTAATGCTCCCCTCCAGTTTATTATTGAATAATTCAAAGTCTAAACCTGCATTGAAATTCTGTCCTTTTTCCCATCTTAAATTATAGTTTGTATTTTGGTTGGCTCCCCAAACCTGGTAATTAGTGCCATTATAGGAATAATATCCAAAACCCGTGTAAGTTGATAATGAAAGATAATTACCAAAATCCTGGTTGCCGGTTTCCCCATAGTCAGCCCGCAGTTTTAAATCATTGATCCATTTAACATTTGATAAGAATTGCTCTTTCGAAATTCTCCAGCCTGCAGATACGGCAGGGAAATTACCCCATTTATTATTAGGACCCATCTTTGAAGAACCTTCTCGACGAATGCTGGCAGAAAAATAATACTTACTGTCAAAATCATAGTTCACCCGTGCAAAGAAGGCAATCAATTTTGAATCGTTTTTAAAACTGCCCACAGATCTAAATGTGTAGTCGCCAGATGATGCGCTGGTTGGAATTTGAAGATTATAAACACCGGTCCCAAGATTATTATAAGTTAAAGCATCCGAGGGAAGATTCTGATTGCCTCCGCTTAAACCGGCAGTATTAAAATAATTGTAAGTATATCCACCCAATACTTTTAAACTATGCTGTCTCTTTCGCAGGGAATAATTGCCTGTCCAGTCAAAGAAACGCTGGTCTCCATAATAATAGTCTTCATTGGCAGAGTTTCTTCCATTATTTCCGTTGATGGCATTGGTATTGTAAGAGGGCCTGAAATAATGATTAAAGAAAGTACTGGCCTGCTCACCCACAGTAATCTTGCTATTCAAATTTTTAAGTATATTTAATTGAAATGACCCGCTCCAGTCAACATACCTGCCTTCACCTCCACTTAAAATGGTAGTCTGATCCTCAACCGGGTTATAAGCACCGGCAAATCCATTATTAATATATAAATACTTGTTAGGGTCTAAAGTGTCTTTAACGGGCAGTGTCGGGTTCATGGTAATAGCCTGTTGAAATGCATCCCAACTGGCACCATTATAAAGGAGTTTCCGGGGAGCGATGTTTACAGATACATTGTACAAACCATTAGCCGCAGTGTGGTTCAGGCTGATACGGGCCCCATATTCCTTTTTGGTGGAGCGCAGGTCAAGACCTTTAGCATCACGGTAATCAAATGAAACATAATAGTTTGATCTTGAACTACCACCGGAGAAATTCAATACATGTTTGTGTTGATAATTTTGGTTTCTTCTTACTTCTTTAAACCAATCGGTTTTATAGCCATAGTTCACGCCCCTGTTGTGGGCAACAAATTGGTCAGCGCTCAGCACTTTTATCTGATTAGTGGGCTTATCAATACTAAAATATCCATCATAAAAAGCCTGGGACTGAGCTGAACCTTTTTTTGTAGTGATGATGATAACCCCGTTTCCACCGCGAGTTCCATAAATAGCGGAAGCAGCGCCTCCTTTCAGTACATCTATTGATTCAATGTCACCCGGGTTAATATTATCAACATTTCCACCGGGAATGCCATTGATTACATACAGGGGTCCCAAACCGGCATTGCGTGAGGAAACACCACGAAGCTGAACACTAGGGCTGGAATTAGGATCAGCAGGCGCCGTATTTACGATACTTAAGCCGGCAACTTTTCCCTGGATGGAATTAAGCGCTTGATTGCCTGCAATCTGAAGGAAATCCTTGGAAGAAAGGTGGGTTATGGCACTAGTGACTTCTTTTTTGTTGAGCGTTCCATAACCAACAGATATTACAATTGCACTATCCAGGGAAATATCAGATGGCTGAAGTGTAACATTAATTTTTCCACTGCTTGTATGAGAAGACACAACATCGGCAGGTGTTATTTTATATTCAATACGCTGATAACCGATAAAAGTTATAACTAAGACGTCTCCGGCAGAGGCATTGATGGAGAAGATGCCGCTGCTGTCAGTAGCAACAGTAGTATTGGTTTTATTATTCGTGATATTTGCACCAGCGAGAGGACTATTGTTTTCACCTTTAACGATGCCACGAATCGTAGTTGGTGGAAAATCAGCTGGCACGAATAATTCTTTAGCAGAAACCTGCAGAACAACAACCGTCAGTAAGATTAATGTTAGCTTTGTTACTAATAGCGTTTTGGCAATACAACCCGTAGCACCCCGATTGGGGAGTTTACAAAGAGGCACTTTTTTCATACTTTTACAATAGTTTGAGTGAAAGAATAAGCAGTCTGTGAGGACTAGTTTTTGTTCAAAAATTACCCAAACGCTAACCGAAAATGTCGCGAGCATTTTCGGTTTTTGTTTGATAACTATATACTAATTGCCACTATTGGGGATAACCCGGATTCTGAACAAGCTTAGTATTGGCAAGTTCAGTAAGCGGGATAGGCAAAATTTCATTCTTACCTGTTGTGAAACCTTTAAAGGCAAGTGCTGACGGTGCATCGCCCCATCTTACAAGGTCAAACCAACGGTGCCCTTCGGTAGCAAGCTCCAAACGGCGCTCCGCTTTAATGTTAGCCATCGTTGCTGTTACAGGAGCTAAACCAACACGGGCACGCACGGCGTTCAATAACGCAGCAGCCCTTGCAGCATCACCGCCACCTTGCAATAAAGCTTCAGCTTCCATCAGATAGGTATCTGCCAAACGTATCTCAATATAATTGTTTGGGTAGTTAAGATCAGGAGGGCCTGCGATTGCCTTATACTTGTTAAGCGGCGCATATTTTAAAGTAAAATAGCCTGTGTTCTGGTAGCTTGGTGAATAGGTGGTGTTTTGAGCTTTGGCCAGGCTGTCCATGTTCAATATAGTATAACCGTATCTTGGGTCTGTAACACTGCCACCATAGTAAGGTGTAGTAAATGCTGATACTAACTGGGCAGTAACCGGATTAAAGCCCCAGCCACTCGCATATACAGGGCCTCCATAATCTCTTACGCCCACCATCTGGACATAAACATCGCCCTTAAATGTTCCCCAGTTGCCCCAATCATAAGCCTGGTTGGGTGAAAAATTCCATTCAAAAACAGATTCACTGTTAAACTTGTTATCAGGGCTGAATACCTGGCCATAATCTGACTGCAAATGATATCCATAAATAGCCGTTGTACCACCTGGTATACCATTTACTATTGCCAGTTGGGTTGCTGCCTGCGTATATTTTTTTTCATACAAATAAACTTTGCCAAGCAATGCAATGGCAGCGCCCCGTGTAATACGGCCCAGCTCACTACCGCTAACGGTTACAGGCAGGTTAGGAATAGCCGCCTGCAAATCGTTCTCTATTGAAGCGTAAACGGCAACAGGATCGGCTTGTGTTTGTTTATAAATATCCTCCGGTGCCAGTGGGGTGGTTATCAAAGGTATATTTTTGAATAACCTTACCAGATCGAAATAGTAATGCGCACGCAGGAAAGTAGCCTCAGCGATATACCTGTTTTTAACAACATCGCTCAAACCTGCAATAGAAGTAGTTTGCAATACGTTTATAATGGTGTTTGCTCTGCTGACGCCCAGGAAATCGATACCCCAGAAATTTAGCTGTGGCCCTAAACCCGAGGTCATCTGGTAGTTATTAAACAATTGCCAGTTGGTTACATCTCCGGAACCACCGCCACCAGCGAAGCAATCATCCGAACCTGAGTTTAATAGTCCACGCGAATCAGAAAGACTGCCATCCAAGCCACCGGTTTCCGACACCAATGGATCATAGGCTGCTGCCAGACCGGCAAATGCCTGGTCGGGTGTAGTATAATAATTCGCCAGCTGAAACTGTCCCCTGGGATTAGTTTCAAGAAATGATTTTTTGCATGATACCAGTACAAACGATACCAGCAAAAGAACAGCCATATACTTCGAATAAATTCTTTTCATTATATAACTTTTTTAATGCTTCAATAATTATAATGCTACATCTAAACCAAACCTGATGGTTTTCGCTTTGGGATAAACCCCCTGGTCAACACCACCGGATATTTCAGGGTCGTAACCATTATATTTTGTTATCGTGAACAGGTTATCAGCGCCTATATAAACATGTATCCGGCTGATGTCCCATTTGCTGAGAAGAGACTTTGGTAATGTATAACCAAGTTGTATTGTTTTTATGCGCAAATACGCACCACTTTGCAATTCGAAGCTTGAAGGAATATGGTAGTTCCCATTGGGGTCGGCATCTGTCAGCCTCGGATAGTTTGTATTGGTATTGCCGGGTGTCCAGGCATTCAACGCCTCTATCGGATAGTTTGCGGACGTTACGTCCAGCCGGCGGTATTGCTGGAATATTTTGTTGCCCCAAACACCCTGGCCAAATATGTTAAGATCAAATTCTTTGTAGTTTACAACAAAATTAAAACCATATTGCCAGGTTGGGATTGGGCTGCCCAGGAATTGACGGGCATTCGGGCCAATCGGGCCTACGCCTGTTGGATTAGCAAAGATCAGGTCACCGGGTTTAGCGTTGGGCTGTACCAGGTTGCCGCTTTTATCTTTATACTCGTTTATCTGAGCCTGTGATTGGAATATTCCCAATACTTTGTAACCGTAGAAATAATTGATTGGCTCTCCAACTGAAATGCGCTGGATGGAGCTGGGATTAGCGCCTTGCCAGCCACCTGTATTGATAAATGGAAGCACGTTCAGGTTAGTAACGGTGTTTTTATTGTAAGAGATGTTGCCGTTTAATCTTACAGCAAAGCCCCCAAATTTATGGTTGTAGCCCAACTGCAATTCAACGCCTTTGTTGGTTATACCGCCTGCATTTGAATACGGGGCACTATTAACCCCCGCATAAGCCGGAAGGGGTACCTGCATCAACAAACCATCGCTGACTTTTTTATACAAATCAAGTGTTGCTGTAAAATCGTGAAATAGGGTAGCTTCAATGGCCAAATCAGTTGATTTATCCCTTTCCCACTGCAAATTCGGATTAGCCAATGTTTGCGGACCGTAACCGGTAACCAATGTCTGGCTCCCTGCAGGGCCAAAAACATAACTACCAATGCCGCTGACTATCGGCGAATATTGAAAAGGGGCCAATGCCAACTCATTACCTAGCACACCATAAGAAGCGCGGATTTTCAAATAATCAATAAAGGTTTTTTTAGGGAACCAATCTTCATTTGAGGCTATCCAACCTGCCGACACCGAGGAAAAATTACCATAAATGTTATCAGGGCCAAATTTTGAAGAACCATCACGGCGAAAGCCAGCCTGTATCAGGTATTTCTGATCATAATCATACGTAACGCGGCCGAAATATGACGCATGCTTTAGCGATTGGTAATCACCTCCAAATCCAAATCGTTGTGCTTGAGGCAGGCTGAAATTAAATGAAGCCTGCTGATAAGTAGAAACAGGCTCGCCATAATTGGTATTGCCAACTGTAGTGCCGCTTTCCTGTTCAGCGCTGGTGCCCACCAGAACAATAAAATTATGTTTACCAATTAAACGGGTATAGGTTGCCGTATTATCCCAGTTCCATTCCAGGCTCTGGTTATTTGAGCGGAGCTGCTTGTTTTGTGACAGGTTGCTGTTGGTTGCAGTTAAATAATAAAGTGGTGTGAACGACTCTGTACCCCAAAACGCCTGCTTGGCAGCAATTTCTGTTTTGATTGACAAGCCTTTTATCGGGTTAATTTCGAAATAAACATCTCCGAATAAGTTATGTGACCAATTGTAATTACCATCGAATAACTTTACCTCTGCCAATGGATTAAGCAGGGTTTGCGCATAGTTTGATATGCCGTAAGGCAGGCCTTGTGGATTTCGTAAGATGTAAGCAGCCTGGCTATTGTATATTGCTGCATTGGGCTGTGAATTGATATCAGTTACAACCGCAGGAGTAATTGGGTCGAGATTGATTGCATCATTCAGCGGGCCACTGCTCCAGTAGTTTGTATTAAAGAATGTTGTGACCCTTGTATAGTTATAGCTAAAGTTTTCACCAAACTTAATGTACTTTTTAGGCTGGAAACTGCTGTTCACCCTGAAGTTCATCCTCTTATAGTCAGATTGGTCGGTCGAAACAATACCTTTCTGATCAAGGTAGCTTACTGAGGTAAAATAGTTTGACTTTTCGGTACCGCCGCTTATTGACAAGTTTTGGCTCATGATTGGAGCTTTACCGAATATTTCATTTTGCCAGTTTGTACCGGTGCCATATTGCGAAGGATTTGCAAATGGCGCAGTACCACCATCATTAGTCACCGCTTTATTTCTTAATTCAGCATATTGCGTTGCATTGGCCAGTTTAAGCTTGTTGGCAACTCTTTGCGAACCATAATAGAAATTATAGGTAAGCTTTGGGGTACCTATTTTGCCTTTTTTTGTGGTGATTAATATAACGCCATTGGCTGAGCGTGAACCGTAAATACCTGCCGAAGCATCTTTCAATACCTGTATTGATTCTATATCATTGGGATTAATTGCGTCATAACCACCATTATCCCATATCTGCCCGTCAACTACATACAAAGGACTGGAGTTGGTTAATGAGTTAACACCCCTTATGATAATGCCTGGACCAGAACCCGGCGCGCCCGAACTTTGCGTAACCGTAACGCCCGCTGCACGGCCTTGCAGCGCATTGTCGAGGCGGGTGACCTGCTGGCCTTTCAGATCATCCGCGCTAACACTCGAAATGGCACCGGTTACCGTAGCTCTCTTTTGTGTACCGTAACCAATAACCACAATGTCATTTAGTGCTAATGAGAGAGGGATCATCCTGATTTCAAAATTCGATTGCGAACCAACTTTAACCTCTTTGGGTTGAAAGCCTACATAAGAAATGATAAGTATTTCACCCGGTTTGGCATCAATCGAAAATTCTCCCGCTGCATTGGTGGCGGTGGCTTTTTGCGTGCCCTTTACCTGAACAGTTGCACCGCTCAGTGGCGCACTGGTGGAATCCCGTACAATTCCAGTAAGAGGGGGTGGTAGAATATTGCTATTCATGCTTTTTGAAGGAACTTTTTTGGTAATTACAATGGTATTTCCCTCTATTTCAAATTCAAGCAATTGATCGCGGAGGATTTCTTCAAGAACCTTCCGTAGTGGCGTTTCTTTAAAATTTACGGAAATGGGTTTAACACCTTTTAAGTCCTTTTTGTCATAAAAAACTACATACTGGGTTTGTTGTTTGATGACGGTAAAAACTTTTTGTAAAGCAACAGATTCACCGTAATAGGTGACTGTTTGTGCCGTACCTTTTGCTGTTACCTGCAGTGCTGTGGCAAGAAGAAAAATCGTCGTTAGCTTCATGACTAACATTGTTTTGGTTAAGGACCCCCTCTTTGGCCAATGGGCGCGGGGAGCAGGGTTGCAAAGTGCAGTAATTTTCATACTTTTGCATCGTTTTTGGTTATTAAATAAGCAGTTTCGCGACTGTACATGGCTTAACCTGAACGAAAGCCGGGGAAGATCGTCAAATTTTACCCCGGTTTTTCATTTAGCTAATCCAATATAGGTGAGGTTATCTCTGTTGCACCTGACCTTTATTTATTTTCAGGAATAATGGTGACTTTATTTCCACTTTCAATTCTATAGTTTACGTGGGTTTTTGCAAGAATATGTAATACCTGATTCAGCGTAAGTGTTTTGCCGATTTCTCCGTTAAATTCTCTCCCGGAAATATTTCCTTCATATTTTACATCAAGGTCGTACCATCGTGCCAGCTGACGCATCACAGTTGGTAAGTCTGCATCCGTAAAAGAGAATGATCCATCCTTCCATGCAACAGCCTGCGCCACATCTGCGTCCGCAATTAACCTGATAGCATTTGCATTTACCCGGGCCTGCTGTCCCGGACTTAATAACTGTACTTTTTTGTTGTTGGTTATTCTTACCGAACCTTCTAATAAGGTAGTATTGATACTTGCTTCGTCTGCATAAGCATTAATGTTAAAATGTGTTCCCAGTACTTCCACTTCTGTTGAGTTATTGATCTTTACCCGGAAAGGCATTCCTGCATTTTTTGCAACTTCAAAATACGCTTCACCAGTTATTTCTACTTTTCTTTCGTTTCCGGCAAAAGCAACCGGATAGCGTATTGAACTCTCGTTGTTCAGCCAAACTTTGGTGCCATCGCTCAAAGTAAGGGTCACTACTTTACTTCCCCGCGGATTAAACAACGTATTAAACACTTCTTCAGCAGAAGATCCATCGTAAATAATCTGTCCACCAATTGTCTTTCGCACGTTTACATTTCCTTGTGTCGCAAGTGTACCACTTGCCAGGCTGTCTAACAATACTTTTTTCCCATTCGCCAGGGTAATCATGGCCTTTGTTCCCTTCGGGGCTTCAACATCTTTAGCCGGTTCTGTAGTCTTTACAATCTCATTTTTTCTGCCCGTTTTATTAAAGAACAAAAAATATCCAGATGCTCCTACTATGAAAATAATGGAAGCCGCAACCGCCCATCGTTTCCAGGATATCCTGATCACTGGTTTTTGCCGGGGTATGATATTGGTGAATATGTTATCAGCCTGCGCGTCAGACATTACATATTCCGAAGGTATTGTATCATACGAAGCCTCTATTAAGGCTTCTTTTTTATTTGTTAATTCAGGATCAACTATCAAAAGCATCAGTTCATTTTCTTCCGCTTCCGTTGCAGTCCGGTTAATGTAACGGTTAAATAGTTCTTCTAATCGTTGTTCTTTCATTTTCAGGATATATAGTTTTGTCGGGACAATTTTGTAATGTGTATACTTTAGACACGCGAAGGCGCAGATGGAGGGGATGGTGCAGAAAATTATTTTAAGAAAGTAGCAACCGCCAGCAGGACGGCTATATCCAGCTTATCCTCAAGGTACTGGCGGATAGAGCGTTGAGCCAATTTCATGTACTCTTTAACCGTGTAGATGGAAATATTGAGCTCATTGGCAATTTCTTCCTGTTTTTTGCTGTCCTGCCTGCTAAGCAGGTATACTTTTTTTTGCTGGGGGGGAAGTTGGCGTATGGCTGCCTCAATAATTTGCTCGTATTCTTTTGCAGCAACATCGTTTTCCGGTGAGGGCGTTTCAGAATTATGCTGCACGGCGTAACGTTTCATCACAAGTTTTTCCATTGCCAGGTTACGCAAATAATTACTGCAGGCATTTCTTGCCACCGTACGGAGCCAGGCATTTAAGTAATTAATCTCCCGCAATTGGTCTCTTTTCTCCCATACCTTCATGAAAACATCCTGCACAATTTCTTCGGAAAGAATTTCAGACCTGGTCAGGTGCATGCCAAGTGAATAGATTTTGTTGCGGTACCTGTCATACAGTTGCCGGAATGCATGTTCATTACCCTGGGTAACCTGCACCAGCAGGTCATCTTCGTTGTATGGCAGGTTCTCCGGCAATCTGAGCAGTTTTGGTAATGCCGCCTAAAAGTAAATAAAACAAAACAATTATTTAAAATCCTTTCTGCATTGAATCCGGTAATTCAAAATATTTAGTAATTACTGCGGTACAGCAGCCAGAGAGGTACACCGTCTTTGGAAACCGTCCAATCTTTTCTATTTTATAGCCTGCCTTTTCTATAGTTATTTAAAGTCTGTTTCTTTGTCTCCTTTCTTCGTCCATTTGACCTGGATTGAATTTCCATTAACATTCGTTGGCGAAACTTACCAAACATGCCGGTGTAATCAGCTACTACCAGTCTTTGCGGAAAAAAATTATTCACAAGAAATAATTCCCGGGGTTCGGTGCTGTTTTATTGTTATAATAGCCGGCATTTGAAATTTCAGGAGGAAATAAAAATTTTTTTGGTAAATTGAACAATGTTCATTTTCTTTGTGCTACAATAAATGACAATGAGTACTGCAGAACGTAAGGCGAGGGAAAAGGAGGAACTAAAGGTCCTGATACTAAAAGCATCAATGAAATTATTTGTGGAAAAAGGAATAGATCAGACTACCATCCGCAACATTGCAGATGCCATTGATTACAGTATCGGTACTGTATATGTTTATTTTAAAGATAAGAATGCCATTCTTCATGCCCTGCACTCACAATGCTTCGCCGAGCTGGGTGGGCAATTCAGGGTGTTATTTAATGTTAAAAACCCAATGGAAAGGCTAAAGGCTATGGGCAAGGTGTATATCCAGTTTGCAATGGACAATCCTGATAAATACGACCTGATGTTTAATTTAAAGGCACCCATGGAATTTTTAAACGACATCCAGGCAAAAGAATGGGATGAAGGTGCCGCAGCCTTTGATGTATTAAGAACAACAGTTGATGAATGTATCAAAACGGGCCATTTCAAAGGACATAAGCTGGAGCCGCTTGCATATATGATATGGAGTTGTGTGCATGGCATGTGCAGTCTGGAAATAAGGGCAAGAACAAAGGGCGTTCTTTTGAAAAATCCGGATACAATTGTCCAGGATGCCTATGCCGAGTATTTAAAATTTATAGAAAAGAAATAAATTTTTTTTCTCCAGTATTGAACATTGTTCATTTAAATAGTAACGTTCAATTTAGCATAAAAAATGAAAAAAATCTTTATCACATTATTACTTTTTGCTGTTATTGGGGCACACGCACAAACCAATTTAGATACTTATATCAGGACGGCATTAGACAATAATGAAACCGTCAAACAGCAGCAATTCCTTCTTACTAAAAGTTTGTATGCCTTAAAAGAGGCGAAGTCATTGTTCCTTCCGGCAGTTGGCTTTAATGCTGCCTACACTGTTGCGGATGGTGGAAGGAGGATCGACTTTCCTGTGGGGGATCTGTTAAACCCTGTTTACAAAACGCTTAATCAAATGACGGGAACCAATAATTTTCCGCAGGTGCAAAACCAAAGCATATTGCTTAACCCCAATAATTTTTATGATGCCAAAATAAGAACAACATACCCTATCCTCAATGCAGAAATTGAATACAATCACAAAATAAAAAAACAGCAATACGATTTGCAGAAAATTGAGATTAATCTGTATAAAAGAGAACTGGTAAAGGAGGTGAAGGATGCCTATTACAAATATTTACAGGCCCGTGAAGCTGTTAATATTTACCAAACAGCCCTGTCTCTTGTAAAGGAAAACCTGCGGGTAAATACTTCTCTTTTCAATAATCAAAAAGTAAACCGGACTTCAGTTGTAAGAAGCGATAATGAAGTGAGCAAATACAGTGCGCTGCTTGAATCTTCCATACAAACACAAAATAATGCGAAAGCCTATTTCAACTTTCTGTTGAACACTGATTTGAACACAGAGATAATTAAAGACAGCATTACCACCATTCCTGCTGATTTGTTTTTAACTGATACCACCGTTACAAAAAGAGAAGAACTTGAAAAATTGAAGGAAGCTCTTGCGATCAATCAAAACGTTACGGCGCTCGTTAAATCATACAGCCGTCCAAAACTGAATTCGTTTGTTGACCTTGGTTCACAGGCATTTGATTTTAAAGTGAGCAACAAGTCATTCTACTACCTGGCGGGCATATCGCTTGAGTGGAATATTTTCTCAGGCAATAAAAATAAATACAAAATACACCAGGCTGAAGCCGATGGACAGGTACTGCAATCGCAAACAAGTTATGTGGAGCAGCAACTAAAATTGCAGCTAACCACCTCCAATAATTCATTCAAGGTTGGTATTGCAGATTACAATGCAGCACAATCACAGGTTGCTTCTTCCCAAAAATATTACAATGATATGTTCCGCCTGTATAAAGAGGGCCAGGCGATTTTTATTGAACTATTAGATGCACAAAATCAACTCATAACTGCAAAACTGCAATTAAATATTTCGCTGTTTGACACATGGATCAAAGCAACAGAAATAGAACGTGCCAATGCCAGTTTCATCATTCAATAAACAAACAAAAAGACTATTATGAAAAAAATACAATTACTCAGCCTTGCCGCAGCAATATTGGTTTTCTTTTCTTGCAAGGAAGAAAAGAAAACACATAATCCATTGGGAGAAGCAGATGTTATCCCTGTAAAAATTTCTTCTGTATCTGCATTAGGATTACCGAAAAAAATAAATGCTACAGGCCTCGTAAGTACAGAAAATGAAGCTAAATATTCTTTTAAGATAGGCGGTGTCATTGACCACATATTTGTAGGCGAAGGCCAGTTCTTTAGAAAAGGCCAGTTGCTGGCAACACTCAATTCAGCCGAAATTTCTGCAGGCTTAATGCAATCCAACTTAAGTGTTGAAAAGGCGCAGCGTGAGTATCAACGGGCAGTTAATCTTTATAAAGACAGTGTTTATACGTTAGAGCAGTTGCAAAACATAAAGACCGCCCTCGACATTGCTCACAAAACAAAAGACGCTGTGGCCTTTAATGCACATTATTCAAAAATATATGCGGCTTCTGATGGTTTTGTAAGTCAGAAAGTCGCCAGTGAAGGGGAAGTAATAGGGCCCGGTATGCCAGTTCTTGCTATTAACGAAACACATCAAAACAATAACTATTTACTTAAAGTTGGTGTAACTGACCGTGAATGGGCAATCATTAACCTGGGGCAAACGGCAACAGTGACACTTGATGGATATGCTGATAAAAAAATTGAAGCTTTTGTGTTTCGTAAATCACAGGCGGCAGATCAATCACTTGGCTCGTTCCAGATAGAATTGAAGTTGAAATTAACGGATATAAAACCGGCGGTGGGGATGTTTGGCAAAGCGGAAATATCTACAAACCAGGATGAAAATGTTAATGTCATCCCATATGGATCGTTAGTAGAAGCGGATGGTGATAAGGCATTCGTATTTACCCCTGATGGAGCGAATAAGGTCAGGAAAATTCCCGTAACTATTTCAAGGTTCGACAATCAACAGGTTTATCTAAAAGATGGACTTGAGGGAGTGAAAGAAATTGTGATATCCAATAGTGCCTACCTCAACGAAAAATCTACTATAAAAATCATCAGGTAATAATAACAGATATGAAGATTACAAATTTTGCCGTTAAAAATTATCAGTTCACCCTCATTATATTTCTGCTGTTTGCAGTAGTTGGTGTACTTACTTTGTTTACAATGCCCCGTTCGGAAGACCCAACTATACATCCACCCGAATATCTTATAACTGTGATATATCCCGGCACAAGTCCTAAAGACATGGAAGAGCAGGTGGTAAAACCAATTGAAAATAAAATTTACGGCCTGGAGAACATTGACAAAATGCTTACTACAATTCAGGATGGTGTAGCGGCAATCCAGGTGAAA
>Ga0207641_10001717_pt1 | contig 21227 bp, 15 predicted proteins | sample KBSSwiS62_FD_184306 | JGI IMG/M metagenome (GOLD analysis project Ga0207641, IMG submission 184306) | Switchgrass rhizosphere microbial communities from Kellogg Biological Station, Michigan, USA - KBS Switchgrass S6-2 (SPAdes) (version 2) | ecosystem: Host-associated > Plants > Roots >... | reverse complement strand
CTTACCGAGCTGCGCGGCAACAAGGCGCTGAAGAAAGTGAAGTTCCTCAAGAATGTGCGGCTGATTATTTCGTCGATCAGCGATATCGAGTACCAGGAAATTCTGCGCATGGCCGGAATCGTGGCCACGCCAGGAATTCCGCTGCCGTAAGTTGGCGCCGACACTTTTCCCTCATGGCCATGAGAGGTGATGTTATGGCGAAGCCCGCTCGCGTTTTGTTCGGCTCGGCCTTGATCCTGACGGCAACCGCAATCGTTCTAGGACAAAATTCCACTCACAAGCCCACGCTGGAAGAGATCGCCAGCTGGAAAACGCGCGTGATCGACCTGAGCTATGCGATCAGCGACAAAATGGTGCCATGGCCTGGCGACTCCAAGGCGTTCGAAGCAAAAACCAATGCCACGGTGGAAAAGGAAGGCTACTTCACGCGCAGTTTCTGGATGCTGGAGCACTACGGAACGCACATGGACGCGCCAGCGCATTTCCCGCCAGGAACGACGACCGTGGACAAAATCGCGCCGGAAAAATTCTTTGGGCCGGCGGTGGTGCTCGACGTCACGAAGGAAGCCGAGCGCGACCCGGATTACCAACTGAGTGCGAAGGATGTTTTCGCTTGGGAGCAGAAGCACGGAAATATTCCGGCGGGCGCAATCGTAATTCTCAAGACCGGTTGGTCGGCGCGATGGCCGGACGTGGCGCGGTACCGCAACCAGGATGTGAACAGCAAGATGCATTTCCCTGGTTTCTCTGTAGAAGCGGCAAAGATCCTGTTGCAGCGAAAAGTGAGCGGGCTGGGCTGCGACACGTTGAGCATTGACCCGGGCGACTCGCCGGATTTCCCGGTACACCACCTGGTACTCGGCGCGGGAATCTATCAACTGGAAAATCTTGCGGATTTGAGCGGCTTACCGGAAGCGGGCGCGTTCTTGATCGCGGCGCCAATCAAGCTGGAAGGCGGCTCTGGTGGCGCGGTGCGGGTGTTCGCGCTGCTAGGGAACTAAAGCACGGTTTTTACTAGAACATTTTCACGGTTTCATACGTTTGATTAGCTGGGATGTCCCTGGGGGTGGTTCTTGAATCCACACAAGATTCTTGTGCGCGGTTTGCTTTGCGGTGCGTTGATGATAGCGTGCACTACTGGGACGTTCGCCCAGAATGAAGCCGCGCAGTTCCCCGTAGCCACCAAGACCCTGAAAAACGGCATGAAAGTGCTGGTGCAGGCAGACCGCAGCATCCCGAACGTCGCGCTGTATATTTTCTATCGAATCGGATCGCGTAATGAGCATCCCGGAACGACGGGCCTTTCGCACTTTTTCGAACACATGATGTTCAATGGCGCGAAGAAGTTCGGACCCGGCGAACTGGACAAGGCGATGGAAGCGAATGGAGCCGCGAACAACGCCTATACCAATGAAAACACCACTGTCTATCAGGACTGGTTTCCTCGGTCAGCACTGAATTTGATCTTCGACATCGAAGCGGACCGCATTCAATATCTGAGTTTCGATCCCAAGAAAATCGAATCGGAGCGTGGGGTGGTGGCATCGGAACGGCGAACCGAAGTGGACGCGAGCAACAGCGGCATCCTAGACGAGCAGCTGCAGGCGACCGCGTTCGTCGCTCACCCATACCAATGGCCGGTGGTCGGGTGGATGAGCGATATCGAACACTGGACCATGGACGATTTGAAACATCACTTTGAAATGGGTTACGCGCCAAACAACGCGACGATGGTGGTGGTGGGTGACGTTACGCCGGAAGAGATTTTTCAGCTCTGCGAAAAATATATCGAGCCGATTCAACAGCACGCGCCGCCTCCTTCGGTGACTACCATTGAGCCGGAACAGATGGGTGAGCGCCGGCTGGTGGTGCGCAAGGCGGCGGAACTGCCGCTGCTGCAGATCGCTTACCACGTTCCACAAACGAACAACCCCGACTTTTATGCGCTGAACATTTTGCGCACCGTGCTGGTGCAAGGCGAGAGTTCGCGCATGTACCAACGGCTGATTGATACGGATCAGATTGCGCTGGATGTCGGCATATCGCTAAGCCCCGCGTTCGATCCGACGATTTTGAAGATATCGGTCCAGCCAAAACAAGGAGTGGACCCGCAGAAGTGCGAAGCGGCGGTTTATGAGGAATTGGACAAAGTGAAGAAGGGTTCGATCAGCGACAAGGAACTGGAAAAAGCGAAAAACATCCGGCTTGTGGAGTTCTACCAGCAGATGAGAACGATCAACGGGCGTGCCAACACGATCGGCACCTACGAAGTATTTTTTGGCGATTACCACAAGTTATTTAACGCGGCGAAAAACTATAGCGCAGTGACAAAGGAAGATGTACAGCGGGTGGCGCAGAAATACTTTGGCGCGAATAACCGAACGGTAGCTACGCTGATTCCCGAAAGCGCCCAAGAGGGGAGCGACAAGCAATGAACCGGCGACTGATTACGATGCGCTTCCTGATTGCGATGTACCTGGCCTCGGTGTTGGCGGTAATGGCAGAAGGACAGACACTCAAGCTGCCTCTACACGAGACAATTACGCTGAAAAACGGCATGACCGTGCTGCTGATGGAAAAGCGCGGAGTGCCGATGGTAAGTTTTGCGGCGATCGTGAAAGCCGGCTCGGCAGCGGATCCCGTGAGTCTGGAGGGGCTGGCTTCCAGCACCGCAGGGCTGCTGCGCAAAGGCACGACCAAGCGCAATGCGCAAAAATTCGCAGAAGACTTGGACTTTATCGGCGCGAGTTTCGGCGCCGATGCGAGCGCGGACTTTACCGCGCTTTCCGCCGAGTGCTTGACCAAAGACCTGGACAAGGGATTGGATTTGCTGAGCGACGCGATGCTGCATCCCCTGTTTCCGCAGAGCGAAGTCGACAAGCTGTTGTCGCAGGACATTGACGGAGTGAAAGCGGCCAAGGATGAGGCGGAGTCCGTGGCGTTGACGTATTACTACGGATATCTATTCGGCAAGCATCCCTACGCGCGGCCGGAAGGCGGCGATGAGCTTTCTCTGGCGCGTATCAAGCGCGACACCATCGTGAAGTTTTACGAAACGAATTACACGCCGGGCAACACGATTCTGGCGGTCGCGGGCGAATTTAATTCGCCCCAGATGAAAACGAAACTGGAAGAAGTTTTTGGCGCGTGGACGGCGAAAGGCGCTGCGTCCCCAGAGCTTGGCGCGGCGCAGCCGATAAAAGGCAAGAGGCTTTTGTTGATCGACAAGCCTGATGCGACGCAAACGTTTTTTGTGATCGGAAATATCGGTACCGCGATGAACGATCCGGATCGCGTGGCGATTCGCGTGGTGAATACGATTTTCGGCGGCCGCTTTACTTCCCAACTAAATGAAGCGCTGCGTGTGCAGTCCGGATTGACTTACGGAGCGCAGTCATTTTTCGATTCGAGGAAGCAGCCTGGGGCGTTTGCGATCTACAGCTACACGAAAAATGAATCGACCGTGCAAGCGATTGACCTGGCGTTACAGGTCCTGGACAAGTTGCATAAGAATGGCGTAACGGCGGACGAGCTGGCTTCGGCGAAAGCGTACATCAAAGGACAGTTTCCGCCGTCGATTGAAACGTCGGGCCAATTGGCGCGGCGCATGGTCAGCAACGAATTTTATGGATTGAACGACGATGAGATCAATCAGCTGGAAGCGCGCATGGATGCGGTGACGTTGCCGGTCGCCAAGCAGGCGATCGAAAAGCATTTTCCGGCGGACAATCTGGTGTTCATGTTGATCGGCAAAGCGGCGGAGATTCGTCCGGCTGTGGAGAAGTATGCGACGCAGCAGGACACGCGTAAGATTTCCGAGCCCGGATTTTGGCCGGCGTCAGGGAAATAGTGGTCTGGGCTGCAGTTTTCAGTCATGCGTAGGAACGGAAATTGCATTGGGCACGGCTTTACACGCTTTGTGATGTTTTCGGGAGGAAACATGAAGGTGCGTCTCGCAGTTTTGCTTGCGGTGTTGCTAGTTGCGGCGAATTTTGCCTGCGCGGCCGATGATTCGCCGCTGTTGGCCTCCGAGCCGACCATCAACAAAACGGAGATTGTGTTCGCGTACGGCGGTTACTTGTGGAGCGTGCCGCGCGCGGGCGGCGAAGCGCGCCAATTGACGACGGGCGGCCACGAAAGCAGTCCGTACTTTTCTCCCGATGGAAAATGGATCGCGTTCACCGGGCAATATGACGGCAACGAAGATGCCTACGTGATGTCCGCGGAAGGCGGCGAGCCGCGACGGCTGACTTGGCACCCGGCGAATGACGGTCCAGTGGGGTGGACGCCCGATGGCAAGCGCGTGGCCTTTATTTCGACGCGCGACGCGTGGGCGGACGTCACGCGAATCTACACCGTACCGCTCGAAGGCGGAGTTCCGGAAGTGCTGCCGATGTGGCGCGCGTTTGAAGGATCGTATTCACCGGACGGCCAGAGCTTCGCTTACGTTCCCAATCTGAAGTGGCAGGACGCGTGGAAGCGGTATCGCGGCGGGCAAACCACGCCAATATACATCGTGCGGTTGAGCGACCTGCATCTTGAGAAAGTGCAGCGGGAAAATTCCAACGATGCAAACCCGGTGTGGGTTGGCGATACGGTTTATTTTCTGTCGGACCGCAACGGACCGGTGACGATTTTTGCGTACGATGTGAAATCCAAGCAAGTGAAACAGGTTCTGGAAAACAAGGGACTGGACGTCAAGTCCATTTCCGCAGGGCCGGACGCTCTGGTGTATGAACAGTTCGGCGGAATTTATACGCTGGATACGAAGAGCGGCAAGCCGGAGCGGGTCAGCATCCACGTTGCGGGTGATCTGCCGGCGACGCGTGCACACTGGGAAAAGGCCGCGGAGAAGATTTCGAACGCTAATATTTCACCGACCGGCGCGCGTGCGGTGTTTGAAGCGCGCGGCGAAATCCTGACCGTGCCGGCGGAAAAGGGCGACATTCGCGACCTGACGCGCACGACTACCGTCGTCGAACGCGATCCCGCGTGGAGTCCCGACGGAAAGTGGATTGCTTATTTTTGCGACGAGTCCGGCGAGTATGCGCTGCACTTGAAGGAACAGAGTGGCCTCGGTGAAGTGAAGAAGATCAACCTGGGCAATCCGCCTTCGTTTTTCTACAGCCCGAATTGGTCGCCGGACAGCAAGAAAATCTCCTACATCGATAAGCGGCTGAACCTGTGGTACGTGGACATCGAAAAAAGCACGCCAGTGAAGGTGGACACGGATTTGTACGAAGATCCGACGTACGCACTCGATCCAGCATGGTCGCCGGACAGCAAGTGGCTGACGTATTCGCGTTATTTGCAAAGCCATTTCCGCGCGGTGTTTGTGTATTCGATCGAGTCGGGGAAAAATTCACAAATTACCGACGGACTCGGCGAAGCGCGGTTTCCGGTGTTCGACAAGAACGGAAAGTACATTTATTTCGGTGCGAGCACGGACTTTGGTTTGTCGTCGGGCTGGTTGGATCTTACCAGCTTCCTGCATCCCGTTTCGCGAAATATCTATGCGGTCGTTTTGAAGAAGGGCGAGCCTTCGCCCACGGCGCCGGAAAGCGACGACGAGAAGATCGCTAAGGCAGAAGAGAAGAAGTCCGACGAAAAATCCAAAGACACCAAGGCGGGCGACAAGGACAAGAAGGGATCCGACAAAAAGGGCGCCGAAAAGAAAGACGCTGACAAAAAAGATGAGGAAAAGAAGGAGGAGAAGGTTGTCGTCACGATCGATCTCGATGGCATCGGCCAGCGTATCGTTTCGCTGCCCATTAAAGCGGCGAATTACAGCGGACTCACCCCCGGAAAACCGGGCATTCTTTATCTGATCGAGGGACCCCTGTTGCCGTCGATCAGCGGGCCACCGGCATTTACGATCAGCAAGTTTGATGTGACCACCCGCAAGACCGAGCCTTTTCTGGGCGGAGTGAGCGGCGGCGCATTTTCCGCGAACGGCGAGAAGGTGCTGTACCGGCAAGGCGAGTCGTGGTTTATCGCAGCCACTGCTGCTGCGCCCAAGCCCGGCGAAGGCGCGTTGAAGCTCGACGAGATGGAAGTGTACGTTGATCCGCGCGCCGAATGGAACCAGATGTACCACGAAGTATGGCGTATCCAGCGTGATTTCCTCTATGACCCGCACTGGCATGGACTCGACCTGGCTGCCGCCGAGAAAAAATACGCTCCGTACCTAAAAGGAGTAGGCGGCCGCGGAGACTTGAACCATCTGTTCACCGAAATGCTCGGCGAAATCACCATCGGGCATATGTTCATCGGTGGTGGCGATTTCCCTAAAGCGCCAAAGGTGAATGGTGGTTTGCTCGGCGCGGATTACAAGATTGAAAACGGACGCTACCGCTTTTCACGCATCTACAATGGTGAAAACTGGAATCCCGATTTTCGCGCGCCGCTGACGCAGCCCGGCGTCGACGTAAAAACCGGGGACTACCTGCTCGAAGTGAACGGCGTGGATGTCAAGCCCGCCACCGAGGTGTATCGATACTTCGAAAACACCGCCGGCAAACAAGTCAAAATCAAAGTCGGCCCTAACGCTGACGGAAAAGATGCGCGCGAAACGACCGTCGTGCCTCTGGGCAACGACTTTCCTCTGCGCAACCGCGCCTGGGAAGAAGACAATCGCCGCAAAGTGGACGAACTCAGCGGCGGCAAGGTTGCCTACGTTCATGTGCCTGATACGGCTACGGGCGGCTATCTCAATTTCAACCGTTTTTACTTCGCGCAAGTCGGCAAGCAGGCGGCCATTATTGATGAACGCTACAATCACGGCGGCTTGATCGCGGACTACATTATTGATTTGCTGGAACGGCCGCTGCGCAATTGCGCGATTTCCCGCGAAGGCGAAAAATTCTGCTCGCCACTGGCGCAAATTTACGGGCCGAAGACCATGATCATCAATGAAATGTCCGGTTCCGGCGGCGATGCGCTGCCGTGGATGTTCAAGCAGGACAAAATCGGACCGCTGGTCGGTACGAAGACCTGGGGCGGGCTGGTCGGCATTTACGCCTATCCTCCGCTGATGGACGGCGGCGGCGTTACCGCGCCCCGTGTGGCAATTTACGGACTCCACGGCGAGTGGGAAGTGGAGAATCAGGGCATCGCGCCGGATATTGAAGTGGAGAACGATCCGGCGTCGGTGGCGGCTGGGCACGACGCGCAGCTGGAGAAGGCGGTCGAGGTCACACTGGAAGCTTTGAAAAAGCATCCGGTCGTTATCCCGGATCATCCGCCTTATCCGAATTATCACCAGAAGTAGCGGCGCGTTTCGAGCGCAGCACGAATCGCCCCTGAGCTGGCCAGTCGCTTTGCCGCGAAACGCTTGCTGCACAGCAACCTAAGCCCGCGTGTGCTATTTTCATTTCATTTATGCCTGAACTTCCTGAAGTAGAAACCGTTGTGCGCGGGCTGCAGTCGACCGTGGCTGGGCGGCGTATTTTGACGGTCACGCTGCGCAAGAGCGATTTTATTGATGACCCTGTGGCGCTCGAACGCGAATTGCCTGGTCGTCAGATCGCAGGTATCGAGCGCTTCGGCAAATTCATGTTGTTGCGCCTTGCCACTGCGCCCGCGCAATCCTCATCAGGAATTGAGCCACTCGCCGAAGCGTTGCTAGTCCACCTGGGCATGACCGGCCACCTGGCGCCGCATTTTCCGGATCAGCCGCTCACTAAACACACTCACGTGACGTTCGAATTGGACGACGGCCGCGAACTCCGCTACACCGACGCGCGGCGCTTCGGGCGCATGGCGTATCTAGCCGGAGCGGCGCTGGCCGCCGAACTGGAACGTTTCGGCGCCGATCCGCTTCTCGTCACAAAAGAAGAATTCGCGCAGAGCGTTCAAGCAAGCCATTCGCGCATCAAGGCGCTTCTGCTTGATCAAACAGTGCTGCGGGGCGTGGGCAACATTTATGCGGACGAAGCTTTGTGGAAGGCGAAAATTCACCCGACTAGGATCGGTGCACGCCTAGCGCCGGTTGAGCTCGAGACGCTGCGCAAGGAGCTTCGCAAAATTCTGCTGAAAGCCATCGAATTGCGCGGCTCTTCGATTTCCGATTTCGTTGACGCAGGCGGCACCCCGGGCGACTATCAGCAACACCACAGAGTGTACGGGCGCGAAGGGGAGAGCTGTTTTCGCTGCGGTGCAAGAATCAGGAGAATCATCGTCGCTGGACGCAGCAGCCATTTTTGTCCGCGCTGCCAGCCGGCGCCGCGTGGCGCGAGCCGAGCACGTCGCCATTCCAGAAAAAACACGAAACGCAACCGGCCCCGCGCAACGTCGAAGAGATAGCCGGCGGCGCCAGAGGTATGCGGAGCTGCCGGGAAACGAAGTGGTTCGGAGTGCGGGTCCAATTAGCGATCTGAAATCTTTCGGGCAATTGCGGAGGCGAGGGCGAGAATGCGTTTTCATCGGGTGGTAGGTGCGTGCACGTTTGCGTCGTTGGCGATTCTGGGGATCGCCGCGCGGAAAGGATTCGCGGCTTCGCCCGACGGCGACACCAATCCGCTGACCGCCGCCGACGCGCAAATTCTTGCCGAAGTCCGCGACCACAGCGAGGCCATGCAAAATCTCGAATACATTTCGGACAGCATCGGCCCGCGCCTCACCGGCTCGCCGCAACTCAAGCAAGCGAACGATTGGACCGCCGAAGTCATGAAGAAATACGGCCTGGTGAACGTCCACCTGGAGCCGTGGACTATCGCGCATTCGTGGACGCGCGGCACGGCCAGCGCGCGCATCATTGCACCCAACGAACATCCGCTTACCATCGCCTCCGCGGGATGGGCGCCCGGAACCAATGGCACGATTCGCGGCCCGGTGGTTTTCTTTGACGCCAAAACCAAAGAGGACTTCGCCAAGTACAAGGGCAAGCTAAAGGGCGCCATCGTGATTACTGCTGAGCCGCAGCCGCTTTCTGCTCCTCGCCCCGAAGATGCCAACGCGGAATACGTGCGTCCCCTGCAAACCCCGCCTTCGCCGGCCGGCCAGCCGCCCGCTCCGTCGCCCTTTGCCGCATTGATCGAACTGGGCCGCGCGCGCAACGAATTCTTTAAGGCCGAGGGCGTCGCCGTGGTCCTGCGCGATTCGAACAAGCCACACGCCCTGCTCAACATGACCGGCGTCGGCGGCGAAAAGTTCGACATCGGGCCCATCCCCAACGCGTTCATCACCGGCGAGGGCTATCGCCTGATCTGGCGCCTGCTGAAGCGGGGCCCAGTCACCGTCGAAACGAACATGACGAATTCCTTCAGCGACAAGGTGGTCGAGGTCTACAACACGGTCGGCGAAATTCGCGGCAGCGAAAAGCCGGATGAAGTCGTCATCCTCGGCGCACACCTCGACTCCTGGGATCTCGGCTCCGGCTCGACCGACAACGGCACCGGCTCCGCCGCTGTTCTTGAAGCCGCCCGCGCCCTCGCGAAATCCGGCCTCAAGCCCAAGCGCACCGTTCGCTTTGTCCTCTTCACTGGCGAAGAAGAAGGCCTCGTCGGTTCAAAAAAATACGTCGACGCTCACAAAAACGACCTCGACAGAGTTTCCGCCGTACTTGTCCACGATACCGGTACTGGCCGTGTCCTCACCCTCGGCCTGCACGACAACTATCAGGCCCGCGAAATTGTTGACCAGGTTCTCGCGCCGATCACCGAACTCAAACTCCTTGAACCCAGCATGGCCCGCAGTTTTGGCACCGACCATGCGTCCTTTGACGACGTTGGCGTCCCCGGCTTCTTCTGCATCCAGAACATGGCGGAATACTCCAAGACTCATCACAGCCAGTCCGACACCTTCGACAAAGTGTGGAAGGACGATCTGAATCAAGGCGCTCAGGTTCTCGCCGCCTGGGCGTACAACACCGCGCAACTTCCTGACATGTTGCCGCGCCGCCCGGTCGCTCCGAAGCCTGCCGAAGTGGCCAGCGCCGCGCCCGCTCCGCCGGCTGCCGCCCCTGCGCCCGATCCCGTCGCCGAAATGGACACCAAGCTCATCGCACAAGTCAAAGCCGATCAAGCGCAACTCCAATCCGACCTTTCTTTCCTCGCCGACCGCATCGGTCCGCGCCTCACTGGCTCACCTAAACTCGATCAAGCCAGCCACTGGACGCTCGATCAATTCAAAGCGCTCGGTCTGGAAAATGCGCACCTCGAACCCTGGACCATCGCCAACGCCTGGACACGCGGCCCCGCCAGCGGCCAGGTCATCGCGCCCATCGAACAAGCGCTCACGCTCGCGTCCGCTGGCTGGACCCCTTCCACCAATGGACCCGCGCGCGGCCAGGTGGTTGGTATCGGCATCAAACGCCTTGACGATCTCAAGCCATACGCCGGCAAGTTGAAAGGCGCCATCGTGTTGCTCGATCGACCCGGCGAAACCGAACCGCCCTCCAATCCCATGCTTACGCCTTACGCCGAAAGCAATCTTCCGCTCGATCATCCGAAGAATATGGCGCTGCAGGATTTTCGCGGCCGCTTTCGCTTGCTGCAGGACGAAGTGAAATTCCTGAAAGACGAAGGCGCGTCCGCCGTCCTGCTCGCTTCGGAAAAGTGGTACGGCATGATGAACATGGGCACCGGAATGTCGCGCCAATATCAGCCTGCGGCGCTTCCGAACGCCTATCTGTCGCGCGAGAGTGCCACACTGTTGTGGCGTTTGCTTGATGCCGGCCCGGTCGAAGCTGAAATCAACATTCAGGGAACGCTCACCAGCAAACCCGCCACGGTTTACAACACCGTCGCCGAAATCAAGGGCACGGAAAAGCCCGACGAAGTCGTCATCATCGGTGGCCATCTTGATTCGTGGGATCTTGGCACTGGCGCCACGGACAACGGCACTGGCTCGATGGCCGTACTCGCGGCCGCCCGCGCGCTCGTGAAATCCGGCGTGAAACCCAAGCGCACCATTCGCTTTGTTCTGTTCACCGGAGAAGAGCAGGGACTCAACGGCTCGCGCGCCTATGTCGCCGCCCACAAGGACGAGATGCCAAAAATCTCCGGCATCCTCGTTCACGACACCGGCACCGGCAAAGTTCTTACAATCGGTCTGATGCACAACTATGCCGCGCGCGAAACCCTAGACCGCGTGCTGTATCCTCTCGCAAAGGAGAAATCTATCGGTCTCGCCGAGCCCAGCCTGCGCAGCGAAGGCGGCAGCGACCACGTGCCCTTCGACGGCGCGGGTGTTCCCGCATCCTGGTGCATCCAGGAAGTTGCCAACTACGAAAAAGACCACCACTCGCAAAACGACACGCTGGACCGCGTCAAGTGGGACGATCTGGCTGAAGGCGCGCAAGTGCTTGCCGTGTATGCCTACAACGTCGCGCAGCTTCCCGACATGTTGCCCCGCAAACCAGCCAAGCCCGCTGCACCCGAAACCCACTGACGAGTAGAAGGGTCGAGAGATGGGTTCGTCGTTCCGGGCGGAGTCTTTGAAGCGAGCAATCCTCTGTAAAATGCAAGCTGCCTATGGATGAGTTCAATGTTTCTGATTCTCATTACCTTAATTTCTTCGCTCGCCGCTCAGCCCACCGAACCGTCGCCGTTAGTCAAGGCGGACTTTGTCATCATTGAGAAGTCCGCCCGAACCATGAAGCTAAAGCGAAGTGACGAGGTTTTAAAAACGTACAAAATTGCACTCAGCAGCCAGCCGGTCGGCGCAAAAGAGCGCGAAGGTGATCACAAAGTGCCAGAGAGGCAATATACGGTTGACGCCAAAAATGCACACAGCCAGTTCCACTTGGCCCTGCACATTTCCTATCCGAATGCTGCCGATCGCGAACGTGCTCGCAAACTCGGTGTAAAGCCCGGCGGCGACATCGAAATGCATGGCTTGGGCAAGAATTACAGCTGGGTCGCCACTATGCACAGGCAGATGGATTGGACCGACGGCTGCGTCGCAGTCAGCAATACGGAGATCGAGGAAATCTGGCCGCGAGTTGCTGTCGGGACGCCTGTGGAGATCCGACACTGATGCGAGCCGTAATCCAACGCGTCAGCCGCGCCAAGGTCACGGTAGAAGGTGCCGTCACCGGCGAAATCTCGTACGGCCTGATGATCCTTCTCGGCGTCGGCCGTGAAGATACGCCTGAGGTAGCAGCATCGCTAGCCGAAAAAGCCGCCAACCTCCGTATCTTCGAGGACGAAAACGGGAAAATGAACCGCTCGCTCCTTGACGTGAAGGGCGCGGCGCTGGTCGTCTCGCAATTCACGCTCTATGGCGATGCCCGCGGTGGCCGTCGGCCCAGCTTCATCGCTGCCGCCCCTCCTGACCAGGCCAGGGCCCTTTACGGATCCTTCTGCGAGGGTCTGCAAAAACTAGGCGTCACCGTAGCGACTGGAGTCTTTCAAGCTATGATGTCTGTGGAGCTGGTCAATGCAGGCCCGGTCACCATCCTCCTCGATTCCGACAAAACGTTTTAAGGCTTCCCGCAAGTTGCCCCGGCAACGGCGATGGACCTACCGCGACTGTTTGGCCGAATTGCGCCGTTTGGGCACTCGGCAAAATGTAGACGGCATGGCGCGGTTCGGCATTCGCGCAAAGAACGTTTATGGCGTTTCCAAACCGAAGATGGACTTGCTTGCGAAGCGTATAGGCAAGGATCATCACCTGGCTATGCAACTCTGGAACTCCAGAGTGCACGACGCACGCATTCTTGCAGGCATGGTCGATGAACCAAGGTTCGTCACACCTGCCCAAATGGACCACTGGGTTCGCGATTTTGACAACTGGGACGTGTGCGATGGAACGTGCTGCCATCTTTTCGCGCACACTAGGTTTGCCTGGCAAAAGGCGGTCGCATGGAGCGTGAAATCCGCCGAATTCCAGAAGCGCGCTGGTTTTGCATTGGTGGCCTATCTGGCTGTGCACGACAAACGCGCAGCTGACCGCCGGTTTCTCAAGCTTCTGCCAACTATCCGCCGCGAAGCATGCGACGGCCGCAATTTCGTCCGCAAAGCTGTAAGCTGGGCATTACGGCAGATCGGCAAGCGAAATTTGCGCCTTAATCTCGCTGCCGTCCGCGCAGCAGAGCGCACTCGCAAAATGGATTCCGCCTCGGCTCGCTGGATTGCCGCGGATGCTCTTCGCGAGCTGCGCAGCGAGGCCATTCAGCGACGCCTGCGGCTAAGATCCCTTAAAGACGCTCGAAAGAACGCCGCCTAGCATGGCTCGCACCGCCGACAAAGTCGCAATTCGTAGGGCCCGCCTGACGGATGCTACCGTCGTTTCCGAACTCAGCGGCCAGTTGGGTTATCCAACGTCATCGGAAGAAATGGCCGCGCGCCTTGCTCATCTGATCCGCCATCCACGTTTTGGCAGTGTCCTGATTGCTGAGACTTCCGATCGCCAGGTTATTGGCTGGGTTCACGTCAGCGTTACACCTCTGCTCGAAGTCCCGCTGCGGGCTGAGGTGAATGGTTTGATCGTCGCGGATGGGCAGCGCAACGGCGGCGCAGGTGCAAAACTCCTGCAGGCCGCTGAAGATTGGGCTAAATCCAAGGGCTGCGACAGCATGTCCGTCCGTTCCAATGTCGTCCGCGACCGTGCGCACGCCTTTTATCTCCGCAACGGCTATGAGCACTTCAAGACCCAAAAGGCCTTCCGTAAGGCCCTGTGACGATGCGCTGGATTGGCTGTTATTTCCTCGCCCTTTTGGCAAAGCATATCGTTCTACGATATAATATTCCCGTGAAGCGAATCAGTCCGTCCGAATACCAGGCCATGGCCGAGCTCCGTTACCGCATCCGGCTATTTCTACGCGAAGGGGATGTCGCCGCGCGAACCGCCGGCCTCGAGCCTCAGCAGTACCTCATGCTTCTTGCCATTCGTGGAATGCCGGATGGTTCCGCCGCCAAAATCCAGTCGCTCGCCGACAGCCTGCTCCTCCGCCATCACAGCGCGGTAGAGCTCGTAGATCGCCTGGAAAAAAACGGCTACGTCCGCCGCACTCGTGGCAGCGAAGATCGTCGCCAGGTGCTCGTTTCGCTTCTTCCCAAAGGCCAGCGCGTTCTTGAGCGCGTCGTCCAGCAACGCATCAGCGAACTGCGCGCCGGCGGCCGCCAACTTGTCCGCGCCATTGACGCGGTCCTCAGTAACGGCAGGCGCTGAGAGCATCCAGCCAGCTTGAATCTTGATGCAGCGGCAGGCACTCCCGCCGCGGTCCTACAAGGAGAAGGCAGTTCGTGAATCGGAAGAAATCGTCGCGAAGCAAGGAAAGTTCCGCTCGCCCTTCCTCCAGCCCTTCCTGGGAAACCCTCGGTGACTTCACTACCACGCTGCGCGTGCTGCCCATCTCCGGCTTGGCAATTGTGATCGGCGCAATGTGCGCCTTTGTTGCATTGGCTTTACTCCGCTTGATCGGACTCTTCACCAACTTTTTCTACTACGGCCGCTGGAGCTCCGTGATGGTTTCGCCGGTTGGCAATCATCTGGGTTGGTTCAGTGCGCTCGTTCCAGTAGCCGGAGCCTTGATCATCGGCGTCATGGCGCGCTACGGCTCAGAACGGATTCGGGGCCACGGCATTCCGGAAGCGATTGAAGCAATTTTGATGAACGGCAGCCGCGTCGAACCCAAAGTGGCGCTGCTCAAGCCTATTTCTTCGGCGATCTCCATCGGTTCCGGCGGACCGTTCGGCGCCGAAGGCCCCATCATCATGACCGGCGGCGCGTTCGGCTCGATGATTGCTCAGCTGTTTCATCTCACAGCGGCTGAGCGCAAGACTCTGCTGGTCGCGGGCGCGGCCGGCGGAATGTCCGCGACATTTGCCTCGCCGTTGCTGCTGTGCTTCTTGCCGTGGAGCTTCTCCTTTTTGAATGGAAACCGCGCAGCCTGATTCCCGTGGCGCTTGCCAGCGCCGTAGCCGCCGTTTTGCGCCGCTACCTCCTCGGCTTCGGTCCGCTCTTTCCTGTGCCTGAACATCCGCTGTTCATCGGGCCAAAAGCGCTGCTGGCTTGTGTTCTCGTCGGTCTTCTCGCTGGCGCGCTTTCCGCGCTTCTGACGCTTTCTGTTTACGCCGCCGAAGATTGTTTTCAGCGGATTCCTATTCACTGGATGTGGTGGCCGGCCATTGGCGGCCTCGCGATCGGTTTGGGTGGCCTGATTTTTCCGCAAGCACTCGGCGTTGGTTACGACAGCATCGGGAATTTGCTGCAAGGCAGCGTCACGACAAAAGTCATTCTCGGTGTACTGCTGGTCAAATGGTTCATTTGGGCAGTCTCGCTCGGTTCGGGCACTTCCGGCGGCGTGCTCGCTCCATTGTTGATGATAGGTGGCGCGCTCGGCGGCTTGGAAGCTATGTTTCTTCCCAACGAAGGCGCGGGCTTCTGGCCGCTGATCAGCATGGGCGCCATTCTTGGCGGCACCATGCGTTCGCCGTTCACCAGCATCATTTTTGCCTTTGAATTGACGCACGACGCCAACGTATTTCTGCCATTGCTGGTGGGCAGCGTCGTCGCTCATGCATTCACCGTGCTTACGCTGAAGCGCTCCATCCTCACCGAAAAGGTCGCTCGCCGCGGCCACCTAAGCCGGGAATACTCCATCGACCCGCTCGAACTTCTCTTTGCACGGGAAGTGATGCGCACCAAAATCGCTGCGCTTTCCGCAGCCAGTACGTTGCGTGAAGTGCAGCACTCGCTTCGTTCCGATCATCGCCAGAAGCAGCGTCTGCTTCCCGTAGTGAATGCGGAAGGCCGTCTTACTGGGGTCATCACGCGTGGCGGCATTCGGGAGCAGATTGAATTGGGCGGCGAGTCCGCTTTGGACAGGCGTTTGTCTGAGCTGGCACAAACCTCTTTCGTCGCGGCCTTTCCCGATGAACCGTTGCGCATCGTCGTTCACCGCATGGCAGACAAAGGAATCACGCGCTTGCCGGTCATCGAGCGCGATTCACGCAAGCTGCTGGGGCTGCTTTCGCTTGACGATTTACTGAAAGCCAGATCGCGCCACCTGGAAGAAGAGCGGCACTGTGAACAGACGCTGCGTTTTCCATTCTCCGGAGGCGGAACCTCCGCGAGGCCGGGCAGTCCGATCGCCGCCGCGCGCAGAGAAGAGTCGGAAAGTTTGCTGCAAAGCGTCTAAATCTGATAGCGATTCATGGCCTTCGACTAGTCGCTGGTGCTGTGTCGCAAGCCGTTTCCGAGACGGCAGCACGCCAGGATTTCGTTCGAAGACTGATTCATGTCGACTCGTCCGCGATCAACCTGCAGTTTCGCGGAACACGCGGTGGTCATGCTAGATTTTAGCAGCGATGCGACGCACCTGCTTTCGCGCAATTCCATTGCTGTCCGCCGTGCTGGCCGCCTTTAGCGCGAACGCCGAGACGGGCCGCGAAGCCTGGCTGCGCTACGAACGGAAGCAAACAGCCGCGCGTCAGCGTATGCAGGAACGCGCGAATCGTCCTCTTCAGTTCTTGGGTTCGCGCGAGTCGCCCGTCCTGAGCAATGCGCGCCGCGAATTGGCGCGCGGCTTGCAAGGAATGCTCGTACCTGGTTCATTACCGGCTCGGAACCTGCCAAAACACTTCCTCCTCGGAACGGTTGCGAGCATGAAGTCCCTCCAGCCACCTTCTTCCGTCTCCGAAGACGGTTTCTGGATCAGCAGGCAGAAATGTGAAGGCACGGATTGCGTGGTCATTGCGGGCGGAAGCGATCGCGCCGTGCTGTACGGTGTGTTCGCGCTGTTGAGCAAGATCGCACGCGGAGAAAGTGTAGCGATGTTGGATGAGGTGCAGAATCCCGGCGCGAAGATCCGCTGGGTGGATCAGTGGGACAACCTGGACGGCAGCATCGAGCGCGGCTACGCAGGTAGCTCGATTTTCTTTGACGGAGGAAACGTGCGCACGGATTTGACGCGCGCTTCGGAATACGCGCGGTTGCTGGCGTCGGTCGGTATCAACGGCTGCAACGTGAATAACGTGAACGCGAATCCGCGTTCGCTGCAAAGCGATTTTCTGCCGCAGATTGCGCGCATCGCCGACGCGTTTCGGTCGTGGGGAGTGCGGCTTTCACTTTCGGTGGATTTGAGCAGTCCGAAAATCATCGGCGGGCTGGATACGTTCGATCCGCTCGATCCGAAAGTTGCGGCATGGTGGAAGGCCAAAGTCGACGAAATTTACAAACTGATTCCGGACTTTGGCGGTTTTACAGTGAAAGCCGACTCCGAGGGGCGCGCAGGACCTTCGTCTTACGGAAGAACTCCGGCCGATGCGGCGAACACGATTGCGCGGGAACTCGCGCCGCACGGCGGCGTTCTATTTTACCGTGCCTTTGTTTACAACCATCATTTGGATTGGCGTGATGCAAGAGCGGATCGCGCGCGAGCCGCGTACGACATTTTTCACCCTCTCGACGGGAAATTCGACGACAACGTCATTATCCAGATCAAGCACGGGCCGATCGATTTTCAGGCGCGCGAACCGGTATCGCCGCTGTTGGGCGGCCTGGAGAAAACCAACCGAGTGATCGAGCTGCAGGTGACGCAGGAATATACCGGCCAGCAGCGTCATCTGGTTTACCTCGCGCCGATGTGGAAAGAAGTGCTGGATTTCGACCTGCACGCGGGCTCTGACAAAACTCCGGTAAAAGATCTCGTCGCCGGAGAGGCATTTCATCGGCCGATCGGCGGATATGTGGCGGTTATAAATGTAGGAATGGATGAGAACTGGTTGGCGCATCCGTTTGCGATGGCGAATTTGTATGCTTACGGACGGTTGGCGTGGAATCCGGAATTGCGCGCGCGCGAAATTTGCGAAGAATGGGCGCGACTGACATTTGGGAATGATCTCGTCGTGGTAAAAACCGCGAGCGACATTGCGATGAATTCGTGGCGGACTTATGAAAAGTACACAGGATTTCTGGGGACGCAGACACTGACGGACGTTACCGGCAGCCACTACGGGCCGAACATCGAAAGCTCGGAGGAGAACGGTTGGGGGCAGTGGCATCGGGCAGACCACTTGGGGATCGGAATGGATCGCAGCGTGGCGACAGGAACCGGATTCGCGGGGCAGTACGAGCCAGCGGCGGCGAAGATCTATGAGTCGCTTGAAACGACTCCGGACGAGCTGGTGCTGTTCTTTCATCATGTTCCGTACACAACGAAACTGCATTCCGGAAAGACTGTGATTCAGCATGTCTACGATTCTCACTACGACGGCGCAAACGAAGTTGCGGAGTTTGTGCGCGAGTGGAAAACACTGAAAGGGAAAATCGATGATCAGCGTTACGACGATGTACTGGCGCGACTGGAATACCAAGCCGGACATGCCATCGTGTGGCGCGATGCGATCTGCAATTATTTTTTGCGGCTCGCCGGAATTCCTGATGCGAGAGGTCGCGCGGGAAATTTTCCCACCCGAATCGAAGCAGAGAGCATGACGCTGAATGGCTACGTTTCGGTGGATGTGGCGCCGTGGGAGAACGCTTCGGGCGGGAAAGCGATCGAGTGCGCTGACGCGAACGGATGCTCGGCGACGTTTCGTTTTTCGGGAGAGCAGGGAGAGCGCGAGATCGATGTGGAGTACTTTGACCAGAACAATGGCGTCTCCAAATTTCGGGTGCTGGTGGACGGCCGCGAGGTGGATGAATGGCGGGCGGACGACCATTTGCCGGCAAAGAAGATTGGCGGAGACTCGTCGACACGGCGGCGAATTCACGCGGTCAATCTGCGAAGTGGCGATGAGGTCCGGATCCAGGGAATTCCGGGCGGAGAAGAGAAGGCAGGACTCGACTTCGTCGAAATTTCCCCGGAACCGAACTAGCCAGAGATTTCCACAGGGCGCCCCCTTGTAAGCGCAGATTCTAAAGGACTTATGACGCGGTCTAAGCGGAGAGTGCTGCCGCAAGAAAACAAGCTCGCTGGAAATCGGACAGCGCGGTCTTGACAAAACGCCGGCAGGGTCTGTGCTACCGTGGCTGAACGAGAGACCGAATGAGGCGATTGGTAAAACTTCGAAATAATCAGAGGAATGAAATGGCAAGCGAACTGACATTGAACGTGAACGGTGCGAAGCAGGTGGTGCAGGCGGAAGCGGATACGCCACTGCTGTTTGTGCTGCGCAATGAGCTGAAGTTGACGGGGCCGAGGTTGGGATGCGGGATGGCGCAATGCGGGGCGTGCGCAGTGTTGCTGGATGGCGAAGAAGCGCGCGCGTGCGTGACGCCGGTTTCCTACGCGGTGGGCAAGAATGTGACGACGATTGAAGGGTTGCCGGCGGTTTGGGCGGAGACGAAGCATTTGAGTGGGGATGAAGCAGCGAAGACTCTGCATCCGGTGCAGCAGGCATGGATTGACGAACAGGTGCCGCAGTGCGGGTACTGCCAGAGCGGCATGATGATCGCCGCGGCGGAACTGTTGAGCAAGAATCCGAATCCCAGCGTGGCGCAAATCAAGGATGCGTTTACGAATAAGGGGCCGTCGCCGCATTTGTGCCGGTGCGGGACGTACGCGGCGATTATTGATGCGGTGCAGCGGGCAGGGAGAGTGATGAGAGGTTAGGGATTAGGGACTCAGGAACGCGAGAACAGCGAGCGAGTGGTGAGTAGTGAGAAAATCAGCACCCTGAAAAACGCAGATTCCTCGCTTCGCTCGGAATGGCAGCGTCACGTGAGACCAAGGACTCAACAGGTGGAGTAGGTGAGATGACAATCGGAAGCGAAGCAGTCCACAAGGCAACGGCAAGCATGAAGATTACGCGGCGGGGATTTGTGAAGTCGGGTGGGGCGTTGGTAGTTTCGCTGGTGCTGCCGGCGGAGATTCTGCTGAAGGCGGCGCAAGGAGCTACTTCGCTGGACGCGATGCGGCTGTCGTCGTGGCTCGAGATTCACAGCGCTGGAACGATTTTGGCGCGCACAGGACGGACGGAAACGGGCACGGGGATGAGCGGGTACTACGCGCAAGCGATTGCGGAGGAACTACGTGTGCGCCCGGAGGTGATTTCGCTGGTGCTGGGCGATACGGATCGGACGCCGGATGGAGGGTATTCGGCTGGCTTCCTGACGGGAATGGAAAATGTAAGAAAGGTGGCGGCGTATACCTATCAGGCGCTGCTGGAACTGGCGGCAAAGCAGCTTAGCGCGCCGGTTACCTCGCTCACAGTTGTAGAAGGCGTAGTTTCGGGCAACGGGAAAAAAGTGAGTTACGGCGAGCTGGTGAAAGGGCAGGAGCTGGAGCTGAAGATTCCTGTGAAAGGCGAGTTGCCGAGGCCCGACGCGACGAAATGGGTCGGAATGACATCTCTAGACGGCATTGAGGTGACGGGAGAGCCGGCCCTGAAACCAGTAAAGGAGTTCCAAGTGATCGGATTATCGCATCCGATGCCGGGGACGCCGGACAAGGTGACGGGAAGAACGAAGTGGAGTTGCGATGTAGAGCTGCCGGGGATGCTGCATGCGCGGATGGTGCGGCCGGCGACGATGGGCTCGACACTGGTTTCAGCGGGCACGCTGGATCACAAGAAATTCCCGACCGCCGAACTGGTGAAAAAGGGAAACCTGGTGGCTGTGGTTTCGCCCAATGAGTGGGAAGCGATTCGCGCTGGAGAGGCGGTAGCTGCGGGGACGAAGTGGACGGACTGGGCGGGACTGCCGGCCAGCGAGAACGTCACGAAGGCGATTCGTGCGTATAAGTGGGAGAAAGCGGACCAGACGAGTGGGAAGGCCGACGAGACGAAACAGGCGCTGTCGAAAGCTGTAAAGACGATTTCGGCGAGTTATGAGCAGGGATATACACGGCATGCGCCGATTGGCCCGTTTGTGGCGGTGGCGGATGTGCGCAACGACGGGAGCGCCACGATATGGACGCACTCGGCGCAGTCGCAGGGATTGCGGGCGCGGATTGCGTACATGCTGGGAGAGCCGACAGAAAAGGTTGTGGTGCGCTGGCTGGAGCATTCGGGGCAGTACGGGCGGACGACCTTTGGAGGAGACGGCGCGGAGGCGGATGCGGTGATTTTGTCGCAACTGACCGGCAAGCCGGTGCGGGTGCAATGGACGCTGCAGGAAGATCTGGCGTGGTCGAGCGTGTCCCCAGCGTGGGTGGCGGATTTCAAGGCCAGCGTGGACGAGAGCGGACATTTGGCCGCGGTACACAGCGCGTTTTATTCGCCGCATATGACTGATCCGAGGCCCGTGGGAGCGTTGTTGGCTGGAATGCCGAGCGCGACATCGAAGCCAGGTGGATTTGTGGCGACGGAGTGGCCGTACGACAAGATCCAGCGGCT
>Ga0207641_10001714_pt1 | contig 21253 bp, 15 predicted proteins | sample KBSSwiS62_FD_184306 | JGI IMG/M metagenome (GOLD analysis project Ga0207641, IMG submission 184306) | Switchgrass rhizosphere microbial communities from Kellogg Biological Station, Michigan, USA - KBS Switchgrass S6-2 (SPAdes) (version 2) | ecosystem: Host-associated > Plants > Roots >... | reverse complement strand
CAAGCTGCGCCAGTTGGCGATCGACCGCGACAAAGCTGGCTTTCAGTTGAATTTCCACGCGATTGGAGACCGGGCCAACCGTATTGCGTTGGATGCTTTTGAAGCTGCGGCGAAGGCGAATGGTCCGCGTGACCGTCGCGACCGCATTGAGCACGCGCAGGTGGTTGCCGCTTCAGACTTCGCCAGGTTCGCGCGGTTGCAGGTGATTGCTTCCATGCAGCCGTCGCACGAAACGTCGGACATGCGGTGGGCCGAGCAGCGCGTCGGACCGGATCGCGCAAAGGGCGCGTACGCGTGGGCGACCATGCAAAAGTTTGGTGTGCGTTTGGCGTTTGGGACCGATTACGACGTAGAGCCTATCAGTCCGTTTCGCGGATTGTACGCTTGCGTCACGCGTGAACTGCCCGACGGAGGACCGCCGGGAGGATGGGAGCCGCAGGAAAAGATTTCGCTGGGCGACTGCATTCGCGCATACACCAGCGGCTCGGCCTATGGCGAATTCATGGAAGGGAAGAAGGGCGAATTGAAAGAGGGCGAGTTCGCCGACTTCATTGTTTTGTCGAACGATTTGACGAAGATCGAGCCGCGCGAGTACACGAAGACCAAAGTTTTGCGGACGGTCGTTGGCGGCCGTCTGGTCTATCAGGCTGAGTGATTGTCGGCTGCGACGCCTTTGGGGTCTTCCTTGACGATGATGTTGACGACTTTTCCGCGATTCGACCGGTTCGATCTCGATGGTTTCTTCATGTTCGACAATGCCCGGGGCTGAAAACTCGAATTCTTTTCGCCGCGGTAAAGGTGCTGAACTCGCCGCGCGTGTCGGTAACGGTCATGGGCAAGGGGTTTCGGACCTAAACTCGTTGGCGTGAAGGTTGAAACCGCCGGCCTGCCGGCGTTGGATATTTCATCGGAAATAGGCACAGTTTCGAAACCGTAGAAGTGGCCAGGAAACCATGGGCGGTATCAAGGGGTACATTAAAGACAAAACCGGCGGAACAATCGCTGGAGCTGACGTCGCGCTGAGCAGTTCGGCTCTAATCACCCCACGCAAGGCCGATGCCGATAGCGCGGGATATTTTTACTTTCAGCTCTTGCCCCCGGAGAATCTAAACACATACGGACAACAGCAAACAAAGACACACCAAAAAGCACACTTCGTGTTTCCGCGAAGTATGGCTGGAAGGCCACTGAGATGATTCAGCGTTGTGTTCATCTCGGTTGGCCGATAAGCTAGCGCCGCCTTGCCACAAAACGCCCCCCAAAATGGAAAAGTAGCGGCCCCATCGCAGCGCCTGCGCGCGGAGCTGGCACTGGCGTTTTGCACCCTCCTTTGGGGCTCCACGTTTGTTGTCGTGAAGAATTCGCTCGATCAGGCTTCAGTGTTTGTGTTCCTGGCGGCGCGATTTTCGCTGGCCGGCCTCTGCATGGCGATTTTCCGGTGGCGCGCCTTGCGAGCTGCGAGCAGGGAAGAGATTTTTGCCGGCGTCCGCTTGGGCTTTTTTATGTTCGGAGGCTATGCGTTCCAGACTGCCGGGTTGCGGTACACGACGGCGTCCAACTCCGGATTCATTACAGGTTCCAGCGTGGTGCTGGTGCCGCTGATCCTGGCCCTGTTCTGGGGCAAGCGACTAACGTTGTGGGTGTACTTCGGGACGATCGCGGCTGCGGCCGGACTTTATTTTTTGACTGTGCCGGCGAGCGGCGTGGCGCACCTGAATCGCGGCGATGTGTTGACGTTTTTCGCGGCGGCATCGTACGCCGTACACGTCATTTTAGTCGGCGAATATACACGGGAGCACTCCGCCGCTGCGCTGAGCGTGCTGCAGGTGCTGGCATGCGCGCTGATGGCGTGCCTGACGGCGCTGGGAGCGAACGCGATCCGGTGGCAGCCGATGCACTTTGAGCCAAGCGGCTCATTGTGGATTGGGATTGCGGTCTGCGCCGTGTTCGCCACTGCCGTGGCATTTTCTTTGCAGTTGTGGGCGCAGCAATATACGACGCCGAGCCACGCGGCGATTCTGTTTACGCTGGAGCCGGTATTTGCGGTGGCGACGTCCTACGTGATGTTGGGCGAACGGCTCGGCATGCGTTCGCTGCTCGGTGCGGCGCTGGTGCTGGCCGGGATACTGGCTGCTGAGCTGCTGGGGCCACCGGCGGCTCCGGAATCGCCCGGACCTACAGGCGAGCCGCATCACGGCGAGTAAGTTGCGGCCCCCTAGCTATAATACTTCACGTCAACAGGGACAAACATGGTGGCCGTCGCGGCGTGAGCTTTTTCATAGGAATCGATGGAAGCGACATGTTGCAGAGTGGTGCCAATATCGTCGAGGCCCTTGAGCAGAACTTCTTTGCGTGACGGAGCGATCTCGAACGTAAATTTCAGGCCTTTGTTGTCGTTGACCGTCTGGCTGGGCAAGTCGACGTTCAGTTGATAGGTGCGGTCGGCCTCGGCGCGCTTGAAGAGCTCATCGATTTCGGAGTCTTTCAGGATGGCCGGAAGGATGCCGTTCTTGAAGCAGTTATTATAGAAAATGTCGGCGTAACTGGGCGCGAGGATGACTCGGAATCCGTAATCGCCGATGGCCCAGGGGGCGTGTTCGCGGCTGGAGCCACAGCCAAAGTTGGCGCGGGTGAGAAGAACGGAGGCTCCCTTATATTCGGGCCAGTTCATGATGAATTCGGGATTAGGCGTTTCGGTGTGCAGTTTGTAGCGCCAGTCGTAGAATAGGATGCGCCCGAAGCCTTCGCGCGTCAGAGCCTTCAGGAATTGCTTGGGCACCATCTGGTCGGTGTCGACGTTGACGCGGTCGAGCGGAAGAACAAGGCCGCTGTGCGTAATAAAGGGTTTCATCTGGCTTGATTCTTCCTTTTCCAAAATGCGATGCAAAATGCCAGCACGGCGATCGCAACTAGTAGTGCCACAATACTATTCCATGAGGTCCAATCCATGCCATTAACAGCAAAACGCCAGACAAAGATAATCAGTAAAAAGCTAACTAACCACTTTATCCAATTGCTGTGACGCTGAGCAGGGCTGAGAGCCATCGCGTTGCACTACTCTACGTGGGCGACGTCGAATTCGCGGACGTCCACAAAGTGGCCGGCAATTGCGGCGGCAGCGGCCATGACCGGGCTGACGAGATGCGTGCGGCTGTCGCGGCCCTGGCGGCCTTCAAAGTTGCGGTTGGAGGTGCTGGCACTGCGTTCGTGCGGCGGCAACACGTCGGCATTCATGCCGATGCACATGCTACAGCCTGCGTCGCGCCACTCGAAGCCCGCTTGCGAAAAGATTTTGTCGAGCCCCTCCTTCTCGGCGGCGGCTTTGATTCCGCGCGAGCCGGGAACGACGAGAGCCTGCTTGATGCTTTTTGCGACATGCCGGCCGGCGACGAGTTGGGCGGCGGCGCGCAGGTCGTCCAAGCGGGAATTGGTGCAAGAGCCGATGAACACGCGGTCCACGGGAATGTCCACGATGGGCGTGCCAGCTTTGAGGCCCATATACTGCAGCGCGCGCTCGGTGGCTTTCTGGTCGTCGGGATTCTGGAAAGAGCTGGGATCGGGAACGCGATCGGTGACACCGGTAACCATACCCGGGTTGGTGCCCCAGGTCACTTGCGGAGCAATCTTTTCGGCGTGGAGCTCAACGGTCATGTCAAATTTGGCGCTGTCATCGGATTTGAGCAGCTTCCAGCGGTCGACGGCTTGCTGAAATTCCTTACCCCGCGGGACGAATGGACGGCCTTCGAGATAGGCGAACGTTGTTTCGTCGGGCGCGACCATGCCGGCGCGAGCGCCTCCTTCGATGGTCATGTTGCAGACGGTCATGCGGCCGTCCATGGAGAGATCGCGGATTGCCTCACCTGCGTATTCGGCCACGTGGCCAGTGCCGCCGCCAATTCCGATTCTGCCGATGATGGCGAGGATGATGTCCTTGGCGGTGACCCCTTTCGGGCGCTTGCCATGCACTACGATGTGCAACGTCTTTGATTCGCCTTGCACCAGGCACTGGGTAGCGAGAACGTGTTCGACTTCGCTGGTGCCGATGCCAAAGGCGAGAGTGCCGAAGGCGCCATGCGTGGAAGTGTGGCTATCGCCGCAGACGATGGTCTGGCCCGGCTGCGTGATGCCGAGCTCTGGGCCGATGATGTGCACGATGCCCTGATTTTTGCTGTTCATGTCGAACAGACGGACGCCGGTTTCCTGGCAATTTTTGGCCAGCGCCTCGAATTGAGCTTTCGCGTCCATATCAATGATGGGCAGCGTGCGGTCGGTGGTAGGCACGGAGTGGTCCATTACAGCAAAGGTCAGGTCGGGCCGGCGCACCTTGCGGCCTTCGGCGCGCAGGCCGGAAAATGCCTGCGGGGAAGTGCCTTCGTGGATCAGGTGGCGGTCAATGTAGAGCAGCGAGGGTTTGCCCTGCTCTTTGTAAACGACGTGATTGTCCCAGATCTTTTCGTAGAGAGTCTTGGCAGTCATGTAAGTCCCTACGAAGTTTAGCACCGCAGGAAAAGCAGGGCAAAAGGCTGCGTAGCGCAGAGACTCTTGCACAATTCCCAGCGTGCCGCTGGGCTCGCGAGCTTACCCATGGCGACGGTTCGCGTCTCAGTCTGTTTAGGGGTGTTCCATGACGAGTAGAGTTGTACTGATGCTGTTGTGCTTGGCGGTTGTATTTCAGGGCTGCCGCGTCTCCCGGCAGCTAACCATTACTCACGACGAACTGGTCCGGCGGACGCAGGAAATTATGGATGCGACCGCGCCGGGGATTCCCGAACCGTGGAAGAAATACTTCGCACAAGACGCAATGTATTTCGACGAAAAAGGGAGGGCGATGGACAAGGCAGCTCTTTTGAAGGACGTGTCGCCGCTGCCAAAAGGGTTTTCCGGCTCCATCAAAGTGCTGAACGCGAAGAGCAACATTCTGCGCGACACCGCGGTCTTGAGCTACGACCTGGACGAAACCGAAATTGTATACGGGCAGGAATTGAAGGCGCGCTATCACGGCACGGACACTTGGGTACAGCGCAACGGCCAGTGGCAGATTATCGCCGGGCAGATGCTGCGGTATTACGAGGATCCTGAGCCGGGCGCAAATAACTCTGCTGACTATAAAAACTACTCTGGCACGTATGAGTTGGCGCCGACGATTACGCGTGAGGTATTCATCGCGGGACAAGACTTGATGGTGCAGCGCGCCGCACGCTCTGCGGAAACGCTTATTCCCGAAGCGCAAGGAATCTTTTTTCGAAAGGGAGTTGAAGGTCGTATTTTGTTTCGTCGCGATGCGGCCGGCAAGGTGGACGCGCTGATCGACCGGCGGAATAACGAAGACATTGTGTGGAAGCGAATCAGCTAGACGACGCGCGAGCAGGCCGTCGCAAGAAAGATTAAACTAGAACCGTGGACCACATTTCTTATGCCTGGTACGAGAGTCCAGTTGGCCCATTGCTTCTGGCCGGGTCGCACACGGCTTTGCACTATGTGAGCTTTTCCACGGGAAAGCATGGCGCGGCCATCGAACCGCGGTGGACAGAAGATTGCAGCATGTTTACCGAAGCCATTCGGCAATTGGCCGAATATTTTTCGGGAGAAAGAAAAACGTTCACGTTGGAACTTGATCCGCCCGGCACGGAATTTCAGCGATCGGTCTGGACGGAACTTCGGGAAATTCCCTACGGCGAAACCATTTCCTACAAGCAATTGGCGGAACGCATCAGCAAGCCAAGAGCAGTGCGAGCAGTTGGCGCCGCGAATGGCGCGAATCCGATTCCGATTATTATTCCGTGCCACCGCGTGATCGGACATGACGGCGGTCTCACGGGCTTCGGCGGCGGACTCCCGCTCAAAAAACGTTTGCTGGAGCTGGAAAGCCGGCAACTCGCGCTGCTCTAACGGCTTCACTCAAATGATTTGAGCTTCGCCACGGTCGCGGCATCAAGCGACTGGATCAACGCCACCATCAAGTCGACGGTGCGGTCGAAATCGGCGCGGTCGATGATTCCGTTGTGTGCGTGGGTCGAGCGCGCCGGCACCAAGACCGTCGTCACCGGTATACCGATGTTGTGCAGCTTGATCGCTCCGGCATCGTCGCCGAAACCGGGGACGAAATCGAACTGCAGAGGAATTTGCCGCGCGGCAGCGATTTCTTTTACGTGGGCGACCAGCTTGCGGTTGGGCAGCTCGCTGAAGGTGTAGAGCATCATGCCCGGCCCGCCGCCCAGCACTTCTTGCGCGGCTTCGGGGCCCGGACCAGGAACGTCGTTCGGAATTCCTACTTCTAGACTGAACCCGATGTCAGGATTGATCAGACGCGCAGAAGTTTGTGCGCCGCGCATTTCGATGCTGCCTTCTTCCTGAACAGTCGCAGCGTAGAAGACCTGGTTCGGGTGCGGCGTTTTCTGCAGCCGGCGCATTACTTCCAGCATAACCGCGCAACCGACGCGATCGTCCCAGGCCTTGGCCAAGTAGCGATTGTTCGCGAGCATCGCGAAATCAGATACAGGAGCCACAGGATCACCGGGAGAAATGCCCAGCGCGGCCACGTCGGCAGCCGAGCGCGCGCCTGTGTCCAGGTACAAATCCTGCTGCGCGGTGTGTCCTGACGCATCGTGCGGGGCGATGTGGGCATCCCAGATGTCGGTTACGGCCAGCACCGGACCTTTCGATCCGAGAATCACCCAGCGCTGGTCTGGCAGCGCTGCGGTCAGCCAGTAGCCCAACATTTGCATGGAGATGAATCCATCCGGCCGGATGCGCCGCACCATGCCGCCGAGTTCGTCCATGTGGGCGTCTAGCATGATGTGCGGACCGGAAGTTCCTTGCTGCGCGATCACCGACCCGAGGCCATCGTAAGAAATCTTGTCGGCGAAGGGCTTCATCTGTTCGGCCATGATTTTGCGTACAGGTTCTTCGAAGCCCGGCGGCCCCGGCGCTTCAGTCAGCAGCTTGAGCAGTTGCACTACCCGATCCTGGGCTGGTTGTTGCTGCGTATTGCTTTGCGCGAACGCGCCGCTCGCATGGATTACGAACAGCAAGAACAAGAAAATGATTCCGATTCGTGTCACCGATAAGTCTCCCGGTGAACGATGATACGGAAACAACTTCTTTATGGAAACGATTTAATACGGGCTTTTCGTGACGGCAGAGACGATACGACGTGCTTGTGCGGTGTCGAAGAGAGTAAAATTCGTTTTCAGGAGGCGGGTTGAAATGGCGATCCGCGAAATACTTCAGCTGGGCGATCCACGGCTACGCCAGGCCGCGACGCTGCACAACTTTGCCGGCGACCCGGTTGATTTGCACAGCTTGATCGTGGACCTGCGCGACACATTGGCGCACTGGCGCAAGGAAACAGGCTACGGCCGCGGTATTGCCGCACCGCAACTGGGCGTTTCCGAGCGAGTAATATTTCTGCAGCTTCCCGGAGCCGAGGCCTGGCCGCTGATCAACCCGCAGATCATCCAACGTAGTGAAGAAAAAATCGTCGTGTGGGACGCATGCCTGAGCTTTCTCGCAATTTTTATGCAGGTCGAACGGAATAAGGAAATCTCCGTACGCTACCAAAATGTACAGGGCGAATGGCGGGAAGTTCGCGCCGGGGACGAGCGCGATCTGTCTGAACTCCTGCAACACGAAATCGATCATCTGGATGGGATTTTGTGCATCGATCGCGTGTCCGACATTACGAGCATTTGCACGAAAGAAGAATTCGAGAAGCGCTACCGCGCGAACAGTCCGTACGCCGCAAAAGCTTGAGCTGGTGTCTTGTACTATTCAGAAGAAGCGGCTTCGGCACCTCGGAGTCGCCTCGGCCGCACCTTCGCACCAACACCGATCGTCGGTCCGCAACAATTCGCTGGCGCTTGAAACCGATCGACCGGGGAATAGTGCCGTGCGACGGCTCAACGTTTCAAAAATATTAGGTGGCTCGCTTATACTTCGGCGCGAGTCATTCCAGGCCTACAGTCATCCGACATGAATCGAGGAGTAATGAACCGCAAAGTCAAATGGGGAGTTCTGGGTGTTGCATCGATCGCCACGCGCAAGGTCATTCCAGGCATGCAGAAAGGCCAGTGGAGCGAAATCGCCGGCATTGCGTCACGCGATCCGGAAAAAGCGAAAGGTGCCGCGCGTGAGCTGAATATCTCCAATTCCTACGGCTCTTATGAGGAGCTTCTGGCGGACCCCGAAATCGAAGCTATCTATAATCCGTTACCAAATCATCTGCATGTGCCGTGGTCGATTCGCGCTGCCGAGGCAGGGAAGCATGTGCTGTGCGAAAAACCGATTGCGCTGAACGTTGCGGAAACACAGGAATTGATGCGCGCCCGCGATCGCGCTGGCGTCAAAATCGGCGAAGCCTTCATGGTCAAGACGCATCCGCAGTGGCTGCGCGTGAAGGAACTGGCCCAGGGTGGTGCAATTGGCCAGCTGAAGTCCATCACCACCATTTTCAGCTACAGCAATCGCGACCCCAATAACGTGCGCCACAAACCGGAATGGGGCGGGGGCGGCCTGCTCGACATCGGCAGTTATCCCATCACATTGTCGCGCTGGCTCTTCAATGAGCAACCTTGGCGAGTGACGGGAGCCCTGGAACTCGATCCGGATTTCGGCACGGACCGGCTGGCCTCAGGCATCCTGGAATTCTCCAGCGGGCACTCGGTTTTCGCGTGCGGCACGCAAACGAACTACTACCAGCGCATGGAGTTGCTCGGAACGACCGGGCGGCTGGCAGTAGAGATCCCGTTCAACGCGCCCAACGACCGCCCGACGCAAATTACCGTGGCTGACGGAATGGCGATCTACGGCGGAAAAGTCACCGTCGAAGAAATAGCGACCTGCGATCAATACACCATTCAGGGCGACGCCTTCTCGCGAGCCATTCGCGAGGATAGCCAAGTTCCGGTGCCGCTGGAAGACGCGCTCGGCAATATGAAAATCATTGACGCGATTTTTCGGGCAGCAAAATCCGGCAAGTGGGAAAGACCGTAGCGCCAGCAGATCGCGCCCGCGCACGGCGTCATTTACTGGTTGCCGACCACTACCGTCCACTTTCTTACGCGCCATTTTTTCACTAGCCCATTGCGCACGTAAGGATCCTTCTTCGCAAACTCTTCGGCGGTTGCAGCGTTCTCGGTGCGAAAAACCAGCAGCGCCGCATCGGCGGGATCGGCGAGAGCCCCAGCCATCAGCAATTCGCCGCGCGCGTGCGCTTCCCGCGCCAGCCCGAGATGTTCTTCACGAAAGGGAACGCGCTGGCTCACAAAATTCTCGACGACCTCATCGTAAAAGAGCGCGTAATAGTTCGCCATGACGGAAGCCTCCTGCAGCCAAGTCCAGTTTAACCCGAGGCGGGACAGAGATTTCTCGTGGCCAGCCTCGATCACCTCGGTACAGCAAAAAACTTCTTGACAAACCAACCCGCCTAGCGCAAAAAGGCTCATATTTGAACCGTTTTAACGCGTACCCTCCCGCCGCGGTTCTGGCATTCTCTGTCCCGAAATGATTCCACTGGAAGAAAGCGAGGCCTTATGAAGCATCCCAAACGCGGAAAGTATTTCGATATAGCAGATCTGCGCTTAACCCGTTTAGGCCTATGTTTGCTTGCGTTGTTTGCCGGCTCTGCTACTCGAGCGCAGACCGCTTTCGTTCGAGTGAATCAGGTCGGCTATCCCAGCAACGCGACTAAACGTGCGTACCTGATGACTTCGACAACGGAAACCGGCGCAAGCTTTACGGTCGTGAACTCGTCGGGGACGTCTGTCTTCAGCGCGGGCATCGGTGCAAAGCTCGGCTCATGGGGGAGCTTCTCCAATGTATATCCGCTCGATTTCGATGCTGTCACCACGCCAGGAACGTACAGCATCAGCGTGACTGGCCCGGCGTCTGCCACTTCGCCGAGTTTTCTGATCGATGTCGCCGCGAACGTTTACTTGACACCGCTGGCCAACAGCCTTTACTTCTACGAAAACCAGCGCGACGGCGCCAACTTTGTGGCCACGCCCCTACGCACGGCCGGCGCGCATCTCAATGACTCCGCGGCAAACGCGTATCTCACCCCCAACGTAAACAAGAACGGCCGCTTCTCCGGCGACCTTACTCCGACGGGGGCGCAAATTGACGCGTCCGGAGGCTGGTGGGACGCGGGCGACTATCTGAAATTTGTCCAAACGGAGAGTTATACGGTGGCGCTCATGCTGATTGGTGTGCGCGATTTTCCCAATCAAATGGGTGTGGGCGCGCCCGCCGCGACGAACTTCACCGGCGAAGCAAAATTCGGAACGGACTGGCTGCAGAAAATGTGGAACGATACTTCCAAGACCTTCTACTACCAGGTTGGCATCGGCAACGGAAATGCCCAAACGGTCAGCGACCACGACATTTGGCGCTTGCCGCAGGCCGATGACACGTTGCAAAGCTGTCCGGCGCAATACCGCTACATTTGCCATCGCCCGGTTTTTATCAACACCGCCGGAGGCGCTGGCGCTTCCATTAGCCCGAATCTGGCCGGTCGCGTGGCCGGAGCGCTGGCAGTGTGCTATCAGATTTTCAAGTCGACGCAACCGGCTTACGCGAACCAATGCCTGCTTTCCGCAGAACACATTTTCGATCTCGCTAACACCGCGCCCTCGGGCAACCTGCTTACCGTGATTCCGTTCAGTTTTTATCCGGAAAGCGAATGGCGCGACGATCTGGAACTCGGCGCCACCGAGCTTTATTTCGCACTGCAGTCCGGCGGACTGCCTGCGGGCCTACCTCACACCGATCCCACTTTTTATCTGACGGCTGCGGCAAAGTGGGCCAACGCCTACATCACCGGACCCGGCGATGCTGGAGATACGTTGAATCTTTACGACGTCAGCGGACTCGCGCACTTTGAGTTGTACCGCGCAATGGCGCTCGCCGGAAGTCCCGGCGGGCTCGCCACGACTCAAGCAGCGTTGCTGGCCGATCTGAAAAAACAACTCGACAAAGCCGTCGCGCTGGCGGCAACCGATCCTTTCGGGTTTGGATTCCCGTGGGGGACCTACGACACCACTTCACACGGCGCGGGCTTGGCGGTGATGGCGAATGAATACGACAACCTGACGAACTCCACTGCGTACGCCGCCTACGCGAACCGCTGGCTCGGCAATATTCTGGGCAGCAACGCTTGGGGAACTTCTCTCATTGTCGGCGACGGCAGTACATTCCCGCATTGCATGCAGCACCAAGTTGCGAATCTTGTCGGCTCACTGAACGGTGCGGAACCGTTACTTCGGGGCGCGGCTGTCGAAGGGCCAAACGGAATCGCTACAAAAGGAGCGCTGAGCGGAATGATCGCTTGCCCTACGAATGGCGTCGACGTGTTCGCTCAATTCAATGGCAACGGAGCCGTATTCAAGGACAACGTGCAGTCTTACTCGACCGTTGAGCCAGCCGTCGACTTGACCGCTTCTTCATTCTTGGCGTTCTCCTGGACTATCGCGGGCGCGCCAAGCGGAACGCCATAAACGGCTTGCCAGCCTCAAGCAGGATTGCGTTATAAGGGGGAGCCGCCGGCGATGGAAGGCACCAGCAAAACTTTGTCGCCTTCTTTTACCGCGCACTCCTCGCCGCCTAGAAAGCGAATGTCTTCTTCGTTTAGATAAACGTTCAGGAATTGGCGGATCTGGCCCTGATCGTCGCGCACATGGCGCGACAGGCCAGGGAACTGGGTGGTCAGAATATTCAGCGCCTCGGCGATTGTTGCGGCGTTACAGTCGAACTTTGGCGTTCCATCCGTGAACCGGCGAAACGCAGTAGGAATTTCAATCGTCACAGCCATCATCTTCTCCCGTAGGTAAAGTCTGTTCCAAGACCCGATCCAGCTTCTACTTCATCATTGCGAGCCAGCAAGGAATCTGCTTTCTCCTCCGTGCGCTACGCCTTTCCTGCCACCGCCGTGCTCGCTGCCAGCTGCGAATCCAGATAAGCTTCAAAAGCTTCCAGCTTCGGCGCAATTGCTTCTGTCGGCGGATACTCGGCCGCAATCGCATCGGTGGTCTTCAATCCGTTGCCGGTGATGCAGACCACTGTCGCTTCGTCGGAACGAATTCGCCCTTCACGAATCAGTTTTTGCGTCACGCCAGCAGTCACGCCACCGGCCGTCTCCGCAAAAATGCCTTCCGTTTCCGCTAGCTGTTGAATGGCTTCCACGATTTCGCGGTCCGACGTGTCGTCGGCCCATCCGCCGGAATCGCGAATCTGCTTGATGGCGAACGGCCCATCCGCCGGATTGCCAATCGCCAGCGACCGCGCAATGGTGTCTGGCTTTTGCGGCTCGAACCGAGCCAATCCGCGTTTCACAGCCGTCGAAATCGGTGAACAACCCGTAGCCTGCGCGCCAAAAAACTTTACTGGCTTTTCTTCTACCCAGCCAAGACTAACCAATTCGCGAAACGCCTTGGCGATTTTGGTGATCAGCGAACCGCCCGCCATGGGCACTACCACGTTGTCCGGCAGCTTCCATCCCAGCTGCTCGGCAATTTCAAATCCATGCGTCTTCGACCCTTCGGCGTAGTAGGGCCGCAAATTCACGTTGACCAGTCCCCACTGGAAGCGGTCGGCAATCTGGGCGCACAGCCGGTTCACGTGGTCGTAGTTTCCGTTGATGCGCACAATGCGTGCGCCGTACACCGCGGTGTTCAGAATTTTCGCCGGCTCTAAATCCGCCGGGATAAAGACGCAAGCGTCGAAGCCCTGCTGCGCCGATTGAGCCGCAACCGCGTTCGCTAAATTTCCGGTGGAAGAACATCCCACCGTCTTGAACCCAAATCGCCCAGCGGCTGCCAGCGCCGTCGCCACCACACGGTCCTTGAAAGACAGAGAAGGGAAGCACACGGCATCGTTCTTGAAGTACAAATTCCGCAGGCCCCATTTTTTTGCCAGGTGCTTCGAAGCCACCAGAGGAGTCCCACCAACGGCATTCGGAAAAGAAAAGCCCTCCGGTAGCGGCAGAAATTCCGCATAGCGCCACATGGTAAAGTCGCGCTTGCTTAGCTTTTCCTTGGCAGCGATGGATTTCAACGCTTCGTAATCGTAGGCAACTTCGAGCGGGGAAAAGCATTCTTCGCAGAATGATCGCGGCGCATTGCCCCACAGTTTTCCGCATTCTCGACAACGTAATTGATAGATCTCCGGCATGGCGACGTCCAATCGTGGCCCAAACAGAACAAGCCAACGGAAATGGCCGAAGCGGCAAAACGAAACGTGAAGGGATCAGGGCCAGCGCGGAGGGAACTAAAACAAAAATCCCTCCGTGCCAAAGAGTGCCGGAGGGTCTCAGAATCTTTCGAGAAACTCTACCAGCTCTTTAGCAGTTTTTTACGTGGAGCAAGTCGCCCTAAATCGCCACGTTTCGCCGCAGCAAGCGGCTGTCCTATTAATGCCAGACCAGCAATCGGTTGTCAATAGCTTCGGTGCACGCCGCATGTCCGAGATGATCATGGATCTTGAAGACGGCTGAACTAAAACTGTCCCTACGGGTGGTTCCCTCGGTCGTTTTGCCCTGCTATCACTGCAACAGCCGATTGTCCGCGTTCCGCGTGGTCAAGCCGAAGACGTTCCTCAGGAGGGGCCCGCATGATCCGTAAACTGGGACTCGCTTCCGTATCCTTTGCCGCAATCCTTGCCGGCCTCGCGCCTGACGTTGCCGCGCAAGCCGGCGCCAGAACCCCCCGGATCACTGATGCGATCGATGGAGCAAGCCGCGTTGCGCTCAGAGGCAACATTCGGCCAGAAGCCAGGCCCGAAAACGATCGCGGCCGTGTTGTCGACTCGGTTTCTTTGCAACACATGTTGCTCCAGCTGAAGCGTTCCCCACAGCAGGAAGCAGCACTCCAGCTATTTATCGAGCAGCTTCAAACCAAGGGATCACCCAATTTTCATCACTGGCTTACCGCGCAGGAATTCGGCGCGCGCTATGGCGTGGACCAACTCGACCTCGACGCGGTAACGGCCTGGCTAAGGTCGCAAGGCTTTCAGGTCAACGTGGTCTATCCCAATGGCATGCTCATAGACTTTTCCGGCACAGCCGGCCAGGTCCGCAAAGCTTTTCAAACCGAAATCCATCATCTGGCAGTACAAGGCGACATGCACATCGCCAACATGAGCGAGCCACGCATTCCGTCCGCTTTAGCTCCCGTCGTCGCGGGCGTCGTTTCTTTGCACAATTTTCGTCCTCGCCCCATGCATCGATTGCGCAAGCCCCGGCCCGCATTCACCATCGGCGGACTCTTTGGCGATACTTACGCCGTGGTTCCCGCCGACCTTGCGACCATTTACAACTTGAATCCGCTTTTTAATGCGGGGATTTCCGGCCAGGGTCAATCCATCACTCTGATTGAAGACACCGATGTCTTCACCGCGAACGACTGGAATACGTTCCGGTCCGTGCTGGGCCTGTCTTCATATTCAGGAGCTTCGTTTTCGTCGGTGCATCCTGTTCCCGCGAGTGGTACCAACAATTGCAACGCGCCAGGTGTCTTCGCGCCGAACGATGCCGAAGCCATCCTGGATGCGGAATGGGCCAGCGCCGCGGCGCCAGGCGCCGCCATCCAGATGGCCGCCTGCGCCGACACCAGCACCACGTTCGGTGGGTTGATCGCTCTGCAGAATTTGATCAACAGCGGCGCGCCTCCCTCCATCGTCAGTATCAGCTATGGGCAATGCGAAACCGTCAACGGCGCGGCCGCCAACGCCGCCTATTCTTCCGCCTATCAACAAGCGGTCGCCGAAGGTGTTTCGGTTTTCGTCGCTGCGGGTGATAGCGGAGCCGCTGGATGCGACAATGGTGCTACAGTCGCCACTCATGGCATCGGCGTCAACGCTTTCGCTTCGACGCCGTACAACGTCGCCGTTGGCGGCACCGATTTCAGCGATACTTTTGCCGGTACCAACCTCAATTACTGGAATTCCACCAACAGCCCCGCTTTTGGGTCGGCGATTTCTTACGTTCCCGAAATCCCCTGGAACGATTCCTGCGCCGGTGCATTGGTATCCGCTTACCTCGGCTACAGCCCGACCTACGGTCCCACCAGCCTGTGTAACGATCCATTCCTGGGCGCACTGTTCGAAAGCACGGTCGCCGGTGGCGGCGGCCCAAGCCAGTGCGCTACGGGCAGTCCATCGACTAGCGGCGTCGTCAGCGGTTCGTGCGCCGGTTGGCCGAAGCCTTCCTGGCAAGCCGTTCTTGGTAATCCCAACGACGGCGTCCGTGATACGCCTGACGTTTCGCTATTTGCCGCGGACGGTCTCTGGAGCCATTACTACGTGTTCTGCTGGTCAGACACAGCGCACGGCGGCGCACCCTGTGGCAGCGATCCCAGCGCGTGGTCTGGCGCTGGCGGCACTTCCTTCGCCTCGCCGATCATGGCGGGCATCCAGGCGCTGATCAATCAGAAGGCAGGCGGGCCGCAAGGTAACCCCGCTCCCGTTTATTACCAACTGGCCGCGGCAGAATTTGTTTCGACCGGCAGCGCCTCCTGCAATGCATCCAATGGCGCGGCGGTTAGCTCGTCCTGCACTTTCTACGATGTCACCGACGGCGACATGGACGTGGATTGTACCGGTCCCAACTGCTACCTGGGCGGGGCAGCGGTCGGTGTTCTCGCCACCTCCAATGGTGCGTTTAGCCCGGCCTACGGAACGTCCGTCGGTTGGGACTTTGCCACCGGCATCGGCAGCGTCAATGCGGCGAATCTTGTGAATAATTGGCCGGCGACAGCGCCGGCGGAGAATTTCTCGCTGTCTACCTCTCCCGGCACTGTGACCGTCGCGCAAGGCGCTAGCGTCAGCACAACGATTACCATCACTCCGCTCAACGGCTTCAACGGCAATGTAACTCTCGCTGCGTCTGGGCTGCCTGTCGGCGTGACCGCGTCTTTCAATCCGAGCAGCGCTGCATCTAGCAGCACCTTAACCTTTGCCGCTTCTGCAGTTGCAGCAACTGGCTCAGTCACGGTGACCGTCACCGGCACTTCAGGCAGCTTGACCAACCAGACCAAAGTTACCCTGCTTGTGAATCCATCCGGCAACTACACGCTTTCCGCTTCTCCGAATGCCCTAAGCATCGCGCAGGGAAGCCAAGGCACCAGCAGCATTTCAATCACACCTTCGAACGGCTTCAGCGGGGCTGTCAGCTTGTCGGCTGCTGGACTACCTAGCGGCGTGACTGCATCCTTCAATCCGGTCAGCACAACCAGCACCAGCACATTGACACTGACTGCTGGCCTCAGCGCCGCCACGGGAACCTTCACGATCGCCATCAACGGTGTCAGCGGCAATCTAAACAAGTCCACGACGATTTCGCTGACTGTGATTCCCGCGCCTAACTTTAGCTTGTCGGCGTCAGCTACAAGCCTAAGCATCGCTCGAAGGAGCAGCGGCTCCACTATCATCACCATTACACCGACGAACGGGTTCAGCTCAGGCGTGACCTTGTCGGCTTCGGGCATGCGCAATGGAACGACCGCCTCCTTTAGCCCGAATCCGACGACTGGCTCTAGCACTTTGACTTTATCGGCGAGCCGTAAGGCCACCACGGGAACTGTGACAATAACCATTACCGGTAATTCAGGAAACCTTACCCACCAAACCACCATCGGCCTAACGGTGAACCGCTGAGCGTCTACGATTGCCCAAGTGGAAAGGCTTGACCTCCACCAGCTACCCGGCTAGGGGCGCAATCGGCTGTCAATAGTATTTTTGAATAGGCGCCGACCGTAACAACAAAATCGCCCGTTCCTGCGTCAAACTAGGGAGTAGCAGGCATGAAGTCTACAACGCCTCCAAAGCCACCCCGGCCGAAAGGCCAGTGTGTTTTCCAGCGCAGCCTGAACCTTGCGCTGGGTAACTCTGGGAAAATCACGGTGTTATACTGAGCAGGTAAGGGTGCGGTCCAATGGAATCAGGGTTGAGCCCTGAATCCCGAGCGAGTCGGCGGCGGAGAGAAAGACAGGAGTTTTAGAAATGGGTGACGAAAAGGGCAAGACCTGGAATGTATTGGGTTGGGTGCGACGCGAGAAGGCGGTTGCCGCGTTATTTGTCGCACTCACTCTGGTTGTCGGAATTTTGATCGGTACGGTTGTTTCGGGCCACACCTCCGCCATGAAGACCCTGACGTTTGCAGGCAAGGGGGCGACACCGCTTCCCATGCCCGACGCCATCCCGTCTTCCAATTCTTTTGCTTCTATTGTGAATCGTGTCGAACCGGCCGTAGTCAACGTCTCCACTACGCAAGTTCTCGAGAAGCGGCAAACGTTGAACAAGAAGCGCCGCCAGACGCCGAATCCGAATGGTGACGACGATCCCATGCAGGATTTCTTTGATCGTTTCTTCGATGGACGCAATGGCGGCCAAGAAGCGCCTCCGGCAGCGGAACGCAGCCTCGGCTCTGGCGTGATCGTGGACCGCAAAGGTTTCATCCTGACCAACAATCACGTAGTTGAGCAGGCCACCAAAATCCAGGTGCAGTTGAACGGCGATACTACGCGTTACAACGCCAAGGTAGTCGGCACCGACGAAGAAACCGACCTGGCCGTCATCAAGATCGAGCCTGGCAGCAAAGAGCTTCCTGTCGCCAAGCTCGGCAATTCCGACGGTGTGCAGGTGGGCGACTGGGTGTTGGCCATCGGCAGTCCTTTCGGCCTGAACGCCACCGTGACTGCAGGCATCGTCAGCGCGAAAGACCGCGGCGGTGTGGGCCGTCAGTTCCAGAAATTCCTGCAGACTGATGCCGCCATTAATCCGGGCAATTCCGGCGGACCGCTGGTGGACCTGGCCGGCGAAGTCATCGGCATCAACACCGCGATTATTACCGGCAGCCGCGGCTACGAAGGCGTCGGTTTTGCGCTGCCTTCGAGCGTTGCCATCAACGTCTACAACCAGCTCATACAGCAAGGGCGAGTCACGCGCGGCTCCATCGGCGTCAGCTTCCAGGAAGAACTGGGCACCAACGCGATTACCTTGAAAGAGCTGGGCGCGCAGAACGGCGTTGTCATCATGGGTGTAGAACCCGGCAGCCCAGCGGAAAAGGCCGGATTGAAGGGTGGCGACGTGATCACCAGCGTCAACGGTCAGTCTGTGAAGACCGGCAATGATCTGGTCAATCCGATTGCGCAAGCGCCTATCGGCAGCAAGGTGAAGATCGGCTACGTGCGGGACCGCCAGACCAAGGAAACTTCCGCGGTGGTCGAAGACCGCACTCGCGTTTTCCCGAATTCCGCGTCGCGGCAAAGCGATTCGCAAAATGACAGCCAGCCAGCCGAGTTCGGTCTGCGCGTGGAAAACCTGACTCCCGAACGCGCTTCGCGCGTCGGCATGGACGGACAGAAGGGCGTCTTGGTTGTGGACGTCGACCCCGCAAGCTTTGGTGATGACATCCGGCTTGCTCGCGGCGACCTGATCGCCGAAGTAAATCGTCAACCGGTTACATCGGTTGCCGAGTACAAGGCCGTCATCGGCAAGCTGAAGCCCGGAACCAACGTGGTCTTCAAGGTACTTCGCCGGCAAGACTCGGATCGCATTCTGACCGTGTTTCTGCCCGGTGTAGTTCCGGCAAACAACGCTCAATAAAGCCCGATAGAGGCGAATAAAGGTTCGATGGACAACAGCCGATAAAAGGCGTAGAAGAGAAGCCCCGGGAAAACACCATGATGCGAAATCTTCGTCCGGCACTCCTTATCCTGCTGCTTAGCGCGGCGGGGTTGGGTGTGCCGGCAGGTTTTACGCAAGCGAAGAGCACGGCGAAGAAAAAGACGCCGACCGCCTCTCCCAACGCCGCTTCAAAGCCCGCAACTAAGAGTTCTTCCCAGGCCTCTTCCTCCAAAACGACGACAAGCAAGGCCGCATCGGCCGGCAAGAAAACCGCTGCCAGCGGCGCAACTATAAAATCTTCGGCCCGCAGTGGTAGTTCACGTAGCGCAGGGAAAACCAGCCGCCGTTCCCGCCGGCAACCTGGACAAAAGGCTCCAACCAGCGATCGCGTCAGCGAAATTCAAGCAGCTCTGGCGAAAGATGGGTCGTTCTCTGGAATGCCAAACGGAAAGTGGGATGACGAAACGATTCAGGCCATGCGCAGATTCCAGGCGGCCCACGGGCTCAATCCAAGCGGCAAACTGGATGCGCTGAGTCTACAGAAGCTTGGCTTGGGCTCTCAAACCGCTGGCGTCGCGGCGCCGACTCCTCCGCCAGGAGCAGTGTCCCGGCTGACTTCTTCGGTAGTCGCGCCTTCCGCCTCAACCGAAACCGCACGTCGGCAGTAGCTCTCCATTCGAAACAAGACGTGCGATTTTAAGCGAGCTCCACTCAGTTGGGCTCCGATTGCCCGTCGCCGTCGTTTTTCGCGTCCCCGCTCAATTCCACCGCGGCCTCGCTGGAAGCCGGTGCACCCAGGAGGACATCGGGAACGGATTTAGCAGTCTGCTGCGCGGTTACCTCGCGTACCGCTTTTAGCAGCAACTCCGATGAGGCGCCTTGGGAAACCACACATCGCGCGCCCACTTTTTTCGACCATGCTCGGCACCGACCGTCCCAGCGTTACCCTCGCGGCTCGGCGCTTGCAAGCGCCAAAGGCCATTCGCTACCGTCACGCCAGCATAGACATCGTCAATCGCTAGCGCCTGGAATCCGTAACGTGCCAGTGCTATCGCGCGGACCAACAACTGAATGGGTGCCTGTTGCCTGGATTGATGGGAATCACTTGCCAAACAAACGGCAGTTCTCAGGATTCGAAGACTACATCCTTGGAGCGCTGGATTAGGGAATGTTTCTGAAAGATGTCGTCGTCGCGATAGGGAAAGTCCGAGCGGTAATGACTGCCGCGCGATTCTTCGCGCGCCAACGCCGACCGGGCGATGAGCGCCGCCAGGGTATGAAGATTTCGTAATTCAAAATCGGCGCGAGTGGCATGCTCCTGCTCCGTCGTTGCAACCACTCCGCTGAGCCCGGGCGCGCCCGTGTGGCCATGTCCGTCTCCCGTTGACGCCGAAAGCCGTTTTTCGGGAGTCGCCACTGCGTGCAGTTCCATCTTTTCCAGCAACGCGATCGCGGCCGAGAGTTCTTTGCCGCTACGCAAAATACCGACGTGGCGCCACATCACATCGCGGATTTGCGAAAGTTGCGCGGATGCCGCTGGCTTTTCATCGGCTGGCCGCGTGCCGGGCGCAGAGTTGCCGGGCTTCGGCGCCAAAGATCCGGGCAGCGGTCCGGATTTATGTTTTACCGCAGGCGCATCCTTCAACATGGCGTCGCCGGCCCGCGCGCCAAATACCAAGCCTTCCAGAAGGGAATTGCTGGCCAACCGGTTGGCGCCATGCACTCCGGTGTCCGCAGTTTCTCCGGCGGCGTAAAGGCCGGGAAGTGAAGTGCGCCCCCATAAATCCGTTTTGACTCCGCCCATCATATAGTGCGCGGCGGGGCACACTGGAGCCATGTCCGTGGCCAGATCCAGACCATAGCTAAGGCAAGTGGAGTAAATGCGCGGGAAACGCCTTTGCAGAAATTCCGCGGACTTTGCCGTCATGTCCAGATAGACGTGCATCGCGTTTGTCCGATGCATTTCGCTGACAATGGCTCGAGCCACTACATCGCGCGGAGCCAGTTCCTGCGCCTCTGCATAGCGCTTCATGAATCGTTCGAGGTCAATGTTGCGGAGAATTCCGCCTTCGCCGCGTAACGCTTCAGAAAGCAAAAACCGTGGTGCGCCCTTGATCGCTAATGCGGTGGGATGGAACTGCACAAATTCCATATCGGAAAGAACGGCGCCGGCTTCGTACGCGATCGCCATGCCGTCGCCAGTCGCTACGGCAGGATTGGTGGTCTCACGGTAGAGCTGGCCTAGGCCACCCGTGGCAAGCAGAACCGCGCCGGCGCGCACTTCGTGAATTGAGCCATCCGTTTCGTCCAGAAAGCGCAACCCGCAGACGCGGCCGTTCTCGACAATCAGTCCAGTGGTGAATGCGTGGGCGCGCAAGTGCAAATGAGGCAGCGCATGGGCGCGAGCGAGCAGGGCACGGCTGATTTCGCGGCCAGTGGAGTCGCCGTGCGCGTGCAAAATGCGCGAACGACTGTGCGCGGCTTCACGCGTGAAAGCGAGTTTGGTGCCCGCGCGATCGAAGTCCGTGCCCCACTCGATGAGTTGCGTGATGTACTTGGGACCCTCTTCGACCAGCAGCGCGACCGACTCCGGCCGGCAGAGGCCGTCTCCCGCGGCTAGCGTGTCCTGCTCGTGCAA
>Ga0207641_10001713_pt1 | contig 21263 bp, 20 predicted proteins | sample KBSSwiS62_FD_184306 | JGI IMG/M metagenome (GOLD analysis project Ga0207641, IMG submission 184306) | Switchgrass rhizosphere microbial communities from Kellogg Biological Station, Michigan, USA - KBS Switchgrass S6-2 (SPAdes) (version 2) | ecosystem: Host-associated > Plants > Roots >... | reverse complement strand
CATCGCGGTGCCAGTCCGTGGTCCCGAAAACCCGCTGGCCCAGCGAGAGTCCCGTCGTGCCGTAGCCGAGAGAGGTGACCACTCCGGCGAACTCGTGGCCGATGATCGCCTGGGCTCGATCGTGACCGGAGCGATCGACCCACGTCGAGGGCCACTCCCACTCTGCAGGGACGAAGCCCGACGCATGGACTTCGACGACGACGTCGTTTATCGCTGGCGTGGGCTCAGGCCGCTCCGCCAGCTTGATCCCGGCTGATTCCGCGGCCTGATCAGTCGCGACGACTGCCTTCATTTCTACCTCCGTATATCTCGTGCTCGCTGGCTCCACGGTAGCGGCAGGCAACGCGACACGAATGTGGGCTGTCAAGCCGAATATGAGATATCGTGTGAGGTAGGAAATTCTTGCCGGTGATGAGACTATTTTCGACATTCTTTCCGAACTCCCGTCTATATGATTCCCCTCAGGTGCGGCTGCTGTGGCAGCGGAAGTCTGGCGAGATTTCGACGCCCGTTCGTGCTCAAGGATTACTGAGCACCTGTGTGAGTTTGATCAACCAAGCATCGTGTCATCGAACGCGGTTGGCTACGGTTGTGCGGTGGGACTGCACCTGAGCCAGATCGACGAGCCGACGAACTGCTGACCACCGACCCGTTGGCCCTGCTGATCGGGATGGTGCTGGACCAGCGGGTTTCGGAAAGAACGAGTGGGACAGCACGTTCCGTGCGTGCTTGATCTCCTGACGCAATGGGTGGATGCTGCGCGTCGCAGACGTCAGCGCGTTAGCCTTGAAGCCGCACCATGTGGATGTGGTCGACTCAGGCGACCGCATCGGTACGCCAGCCACCCTCTGCGGTCCCCATCCGCCGGTCATCGGACAGCAGGCAGGGCCAAAGGGGGAAGGGCGGTTGGCCTCTCCACCCCGCACCCCGCCTCGGCACGGACGCGGGGCGCGGGAGCCGCGTGGTTCCGGCGTCAGGCGTGGGCCCGCAGCGCTTGGGCGTACCAGTCCCAGGCGTCGACGACGTCGTCGGGGGCCTGGTCAGGAGCCCAGCCGTTGATGATGCCGACGAGGGTCCAGTAGCGGCCCACGCGGCGGTCGGTGAAGGCGGTTATGCGATCGGCTGCTCGCTTGCGGTCTTCGGCCGGGGCCGAGCCGAGGCCTTCGAGTCGTTCGACCACGGCCAGGGCCTCGGGCGAGGCGGGGTCGACACCGGCCCGGGCGGCGGGGCCGGCGAGTGCGCCGACGGCCTTGCTGACCTCGAGTTGGGCCGCGTCCGGCTTCGGTCCTTCGGCGCGTGCGCGCTCGGCCATCCGGCGGCTGGTGGCGACGAAGTCGGGGTCGCGCAGTAGTTCCGCGATCTCCAGCCAGGCGGTGAGCTGTTCCGGGGTCGGGTCCTCGGGCAGCTCGGGCGCGCCCAGGGCCATCCGGTCTGCGACCGCGCTGGGGTGGCCGCCGAAGACCGCGTCGAGATAGTCGTCGATGATGCGCCGACGCTGGTCGGCTGTCAGGTTGGTCAGGTCGGTCATCCGCTGGAGCTCCTCGGGGTCGGTAGATCCGATGAAGGCGCGCAGTACCGCGCGCTGCAGCCGCAGCACGCGAATCTGGGCGTCGAGTGCGTGTAGGTGCGCGTTGGCCACCTCGTCCAGAGAGGTCTCGGCGCTGAGCACACGCTTGATGTCCTCCAGCCCGACGCCGAGTTCGCGCAGGGCGCGGATGAGGCGCGCCCGCGGCACGGCGTCGGGGGCGAACAGCCGGTATCCCGACGGCGTGCGGTCGAGTGCGGGCAGCACCCCGGCGTCGGCGTAGAACCGCAACGTCCGTACCGAGAGCCCGCTGCTCACCGCAAGCTGGCCAATCATCATGGAGCCGATCGTGGGGCCTCCACCCGCTGGAGAGTCAACGCCCTGGCCGTAGCGCGATCGACATGCCGAGCCTCGTCGAGCCGGCCGGCCCCGAGTTCGTCCAGGGGTGGACGTTGGATGGAGCGGCACGGGGCAATCCGCGCTCATCGGACCGCGTGGTGTCAGCGTCCTATGCCGGAAGTGACCGACCGGCATCGGCCTTGCGCAGGACAACCTCGAGGCTGATGCCCTCGGCGCGGATCGTCGCGCCGCCGAATGTGCTGGCCGTGGCCAACTCCTCGAACCGGTCCGGAGAGTAGGCGCGGCGCCGTAGCCCGCGCAAAGTCCGTCTCGTCATGGCCCCGTTGATCCGGTTCAGGCGCATCGACGCCACCTCGCGGTTGATGTCGGTCGCCGAGGCCAGGTGGTTCATGTCCTCGATGACCGCCGTGCCGTCGGGGCGCAGGACGCGGTGGATCTCGTCGAGCGCCTTGCTGGGGCGGGTGAAGTTCTTGAACGCGGCCTGGCAGACGATCAGGTCGAAGCTGTCCGCCGGGAAGGGTATCTCGGCCGCGTCGCCGTGCCGGACGTCGACGCGGACACCCGCCGCGGCGGCCTGCTCGGCGACGATGCCCACGAACGTCCGGCTGATGTCGAGCGCGCTCACCGGGTACCGGCCTAGGCGCGCGATCTCGATGGCCAGGAAGCCGGGCCCGGGGGCGAGCTCCAGCACGGCCGCGCCGTCGACCAGGCCTTCGGTGAGTGCGGCGGCCTGCTTCCGGTAGGACTCGCGCTGGGTCTCGGTCCCGCGTAGGCGCGTATACCAGCGCGCCATCGGGCCTTCCATGGTCAGCACGCCGAACTTCTCCCGTCGGCTGTCCTTCATCGGGTCGTCTCCTGCATTGGTCGGCCTGAGTTACCGGCGCGGGTTGGTGTTGGTGGTGGCGGCGGTCGAAAAACTGGCGGCGGGATCGGCGACCGTCGGCTGGTGCCCGGCTCGCCGCGAGGCCCGCGCATCGGCCAGGAACTCGCGGGTGAAGATCGCTGACAGGACGGCGCCCCCGCTTCGCCGAACCCGGATCTCTCCCCGGTCGACCCGGCCGGTGAGACGGATCGTCCGCCCGGCGAGCGCGCCGCGGCCATGGGCGTCCTTGACCCGGCCCCGATGGGTGAAGCGCAGACCCCACTGGTCGACGATGGCGTCGTCGGGCACCAGCAGCTTGAGTACCGAGCGGTCCAGATCGACCCGGACCTCGACGTCGCCCGCCAGGATGCCGGGGGAGCGCAGGTCGAGTAGGGCGCCGCCCCGGCGGGCGCGGACCTCGAAGATCCGGGCGGTGGTCCAGTGGCCAAGCTTGCGCACGGTGGCCTCGAACGCCTGGACGCGGACCGGTGCGTCGACCGCATCGACGGTGAGGTTTGCCATCGTGGACCCCCTAGGGTGAAGGTAGTGGCCGCTGGCCGAGTATCTCGGTCGAGCAAGTATCTCGATAAAACGAGATACTAGGAGAGGCGAGAGAGTTTGTCGAACGACGATGGCCGCGCCCAGATGGAGGCGGACGTCCTCGCCGCGGTCGTCCGCCTGATCGCGGGGGCTGTCCTCTACAGCCATGAGGTGGCGGAGAAGATCGGGCTCGGCCCGAGCGACGCGCAGTTCCTGACACTCCTCGAGGTGCATGGACCGCTGACGCCAGGGCGGTTGGCCGACCTGAGCGGCCTGCGGACCGGCACGGTCACCGGAGTGCTCGACCGTCTCGAGCGTGCCGGTTACGTCCGCAGGGATCGCTCTGCCGAGGACCGGAGGAAGGTCATCGTGTCCCGCGTGGAGGAGCGCATCGCCGCGGACATGGGCGCGTTCTACGGTTCCAAGGGAGCCGGCCTGATGGAGCTGCTCGGCCGCTACGACGACGCCGAGCTGGCGATCGTGGCCGACTTCGCCACCCGCCTCGCCCAGCCCTGAGCGGGAGCCCCGGCCACATCGCGCCGGTTGCCCGGCCGCTGGGACAGCCCGAGGGCGACGGGGTCACCGAGGTGGATGGTGCCGGGGTGCCGCTGGCTCAGCCGCGGTCGATCGGGTCAGACGGGCGGGACGACGTCGGCCGCGCGGCGTCATGACCAGCGACACGACAGCGGCGCGGGTCCGGTTACCGTGATGGGTGTGGGACTTCACCTGAGTCAGATCGACGAGGCGGACGAGCTGCTGACGAACGACCCGTTGGCGTTGCTGATCGGGATGGTGCTGGACCAGCCGAATTCGGAAAGCTGGAGTGGCGCGGGACGTTCCGCGCCCACCTGATCGCGTGGCGCCAGATGGGGCCTTCCGATCGGAGTCAGTCAGGCCGCGCTCACCCGGATACCGTGATCCGAGGACGATGCGGGCGGCCGGGTGCGGGCGGCCCGATGAGCACCGACACGGTGAATGCGGGGTCGAGACGATGCGACGGTCCGTTCCGGGATGCAGTCGGGCCCCGCTGTCCGTTGCGTTCAGCCCTGATGGTGCCACTGTCGCGGCTGGCTGTGCCGACGGAGCGGTACGACTGTGGGACGTTGCCGCAGGCGAGTCCACCGCCACGCTCCTGGGCCATTCGGGACACGTGTGGTCGGTGGCGTTCGAGGAGAATTCCGACGCCGGCCGCGTCGTCCTGGTCACCGGCGGCCAGGACGGGAAGGCGCTGCTCTGGGACGCCGACGCCGGCCGCCTCCTTGCGACCAGGGCGGACCTGGACGGGTGCGGCATGGGACCTTGCCACCGGCATACCCGAACGTGATGACATTGTTGTGCCCAGTGAAGTGACGTCCCTGGCGCTGTCTCCGGACAGTGAAATGATCGGCGTCGGCACGGCCGACGGAACAGTGCGCCTGTCAACGACCGGCGGATGGTTGTATCCGCCAGACGCACCCAGGAACCATGTTCATTCCCTCCTGACCGGTCACACCGGTCCGGTCGTCGCGATGGCTTTCGGTTCGGACTGTGAAACCCTGGCCACCGTGGGATCTGACAATTCGGTACGCCTGTGGGCGGTGCCCAGCGGCGAGCCGACCGCTGTCCTGTGGTGATGGCAGACGACCGCGCCGAGCGCCGCCGGCACCTGCCGCGGGCCCCGCGCTGCCCACCGCCTTGCCCGCCCAGCTTCCGTGGTGCCACTACCTGGATGCCGACGACTACGAGGCCTGCCGCGATGACACTGACTACACGCTGACCTGACCTATCCTTGTCGTGTAGCTCGGCGCGGATGTCCTCCCAGTCGTAGAACTCGGTCATGAGCCCTCCCCCCGTTTCCTCTCGGGAGCCACCCAGCTGGCGTACGCGGCCTCGGCGACCGGAATCGCCGCCTTGGCGTGACCAGGCGACCCGGCTCCCGACCGTCCGTGCGCTACGATGAGGCCGGCGCGCGGGGCGCCTCCGGTCCGCGGACAGGGCTGAGCCCACCCGATGCAGTGATCGTCGTACAGCACGGCTGTCAGCTGCCTCCTTTCAGCCCGACGTAGCGGACCGTGGGCGGTGAAAGGAGTTCGCGTTGGCGACCGTCCGCCTCCCCGACGACCCAAACCTCGCCCAGTTGCGGAAGCTGGCCAAGGACATCCGTGACCTGGCCCGGGCCGGCGAGCCGAGCGTCCTCGAGCTCGTCGCAGACCACCACCCGGACGGGCCGGGACCGGTGTCGCTCGCCGGGGCGCAGCTCGTCGTAGCCCGCCACCACGGGTTCCGTTCCTGGGCAGCGCTCAAGCGGCACGTCGAGACGATCGAGCGCTACCGCCGCGCCCCCGACGAGGTGAGCGCGGCCGACGACATCGTCGACGAGTTCCTCCTGCTGGCCTGCCTGCGCTACGGCGCCGACGACATCCCGTCCCGCTGGGAGCGGGCGCGCCGGCTGGCCGCCGAGCATCCCGAGGCCGTCCGCTCCTCCGTGCACGCTGCCGCGGCGGCGGCCGACGCCGACGCCCTGGCCGCGCTGCTCGCTGCCGCGCCGGGTTCGGCGACGGCGCTCGGCGGCCCCTACCGCTGGGAACCGCTGCTCTACCTGGCCTACGCCCGCCACGACCCGGAGGTCAGCGAAGCCGCGACGCTCAAGGCGGCCCGCCTGCTGCTCGCTGCCGGCGCCGACCCGAACGCCGGGTACCTCTGGCACGGGCTGATCCCGCCGTTCACCGCGCTGACCGGCGCACTCGGTGGCGGCGAAGGCGGGGCGCCGCCCCATCCGCACGCCCTCGCCCTGGCCCGGGCGCTTCTGGCGGCCGGCGCCGACGCCAACGACGGCCAGGTGCTCTACAACCGGCAGTTCTCCGCCGACGACACGCACCTGGAGCTTCTGCTCGCCCACGGGCTCGGCCAAGGGGACGGCGGCCCGTGGCGGGCCCGGCTGGGCGACGCACAGGACTCGCCGGCCCAGCTTCTTCGAGGCCAGCTGTGGTGGGCTGTCACCCACGACATGGCCAGCCGGATCCACCTGCTCGCCGTGCACGGCACGGACATCGAGGCCCCATATGAGGCACCCGATGGCCGGCCGGCGTCCCTGCGCACCTCGCACGGCCGGACGCCGGCCGAGCTGGCCGCGATCTGCGGCTGCCCCGGTGCGCTTGCCGCCCTGACGGCGGCCGGAGCGTCGGCGCCGGAGCTCACCGGTCCGGACGCTTTGGTCGCCGCCGTCCTTGCTGGCGATGCGTTGGGTGTCGACCGGCTGCGTCCGCATGCGGCCGAGACCCGCCAGCGCCGGCCCGGGCTCGCGGTCTGGGCCGCCAGCCGGAAAGCCTGGGGGGCGATCCCGGTGCTGGCCAAGCTGGGATTCGACCTGAACGCCCTGGCCCGCGCCGACATCCCCATGGAGCAGGCATGGGAGACCGCGCTGCACAGCGCGGCCGGAGAGGGTGAGGTGGACGGTGTCCGCCTGCTCCTCGACCTGGGTGCCGACCCCGACATCCACGACATGAGGTTTGACGCGACGCCCCTGGGCTGGGCCGAGCATTTCGGCCAGGCCGCGACGGCCGAGCTGCTCCGCCCGCTGACGAGCGGTTAATGCATTTTCCGTGCGACTCACGGTGGCAGTCCGGTCGACGACCGAGGTACAGCGGGTGGCCGCACAGATCGCCCGAACCGCCGCGGCGCTGGGTAGCCGCCTCGAGGCCGCGGTGCGGACAGCCACCTGAGCGGGACCGGTCGATAGCCATGAGCCAGAGATGCGCGGCTGGTCCGCTCGACGATCACCAGCGAGTCCGCAACCGCAGCCGGACTGCCTCCCTGGCGGTACGGCCCGAGCCCGAGTTTATCGTGATCATGTCGTCGCGGCCCCTCGATCAGGCCAGCCCGCTCCGAGAAATGGTGTGGAACTCATGCCGACGGGCCCGTGAGGCGGTACGCGGCATTCGGGTCGCTGTAGGCTTCGGTTGTTCTGGCGACCAGTCCCTCGGAGATCAGCTTGGTCAGCTCATAACTAACCTGCCGATCGCCCAGGGAAAGGCGGACGGCGATCTCAGCGCGGGTCAGGGGCGACTCGACGGCCAGGAGTTCCAGAACACGTTGTTTCCGGGTGGCGGACTCGCGAGTCTCCCTGTTGCGGGCGGTGCTCGCGCGTTGGTGCCGCGGCTCGTGCTCAAGGAGCTCAGAGAAAAGTGTTGGGTGCGGATCCTCGGCCGCGTCGTCAAGGACGTACCTTGCCCATCGGCGCTGGTTGACCATCCGTACCAGACCCCGCTGGACGAGATCCCCCAGCTCTCGACGAGCGACCTTGCTGTCCACCGCGAGTTCGATGCGATACTCGTCACTTGTCAGCGCCCGGCCAGTCCGAAGTACCGCGAGGGCCATCTCCTGTGTCGGAGAGATACCCGGCTGACCCAGCGAGTACAGCCAGGCCCGGGTGCTCTCGTCGAGCAGGGCCCTGTTTGGCACGATGACTCGGAAGTCGCTTATGTTGTCCTTGAACCTGGGGGGCACGAGCCCTGCCTGACGCAGGCTGTTGAGAACCGTGGGGATACCGGTCGCCCGCCCCTCGCACAAAGCCCTTCGATCGCGGTGGAAACGAACATTCTCGAGGATGTCGACGAGCACCCGGTTACGCGCGGATGCGATGCTCTCGTCTCCCAGCCGGTCGATGGTGACGGGCCCGAAGAGCCCGCCCGGTGAAATTACCTCAAGGCGATCGGGATACATCTCCACATGGATGCGTGTCCCCCGGGATATTGGGCTGTAGTCGCGGTGGGCCACGGCGTTTACCAAGATCTCCCGAAGGGCCTCCAATGGATACTCCCAGTGATCTTCCCTGCCAATCCCCTCCACTATTCCGCGCCGGCTCATACGGGCGTGCAGGACGTCGAAAACCTCCGCGAGAAGGATCGGCGCCGGGCCTTCAAGGATCTTGTCATCCAGGAATCGCTGGCCGTCTGGGCCGGGCTCGCCCTTGCGTGGCGTAGGGCAGGCGGTCACTGTGATCGCGCATCCGCGCAGCGAGTCGAAACCCTGTGGATCCCGGCCCAGCGCGAGCAGCCCACCCAGCGACGGCACGAGCCTCTGATCATCCAGCGCACTTCTTACCAGCACTCCGCACCGGCGAAGTAGATCGTCGTCGTCCCGGCGGGCCAAGGCCGGTCGGGACCGTCGAAGGTCCCGCAGATAGTCCGCGACGAGTTCGTCGTGCAGATCGACTCTGCCGGCTTCCTCGACGGGTTCCATGTCGAAACTCGGCTGGCCTCGATTGATCAGCAGTTGACTTACCTCGTACGACGTAAGTCGATGATCCCCATCCGAGATGCGGATGTACGAACCGTTAGGCTGCCCTTTACCCCGGAGGTAACAGGGCTTGTCCGCCGGGTCGAGCTCCGGCACCTCGGCGACGACAAGGGTCTGATCCTCGAACTCCGGAAGGCTGATCAGAGGCATGAGCGGCGGAACGAGGCCGTCCCGACACAGTCCCGCAATGTCGGCGGCGAGCTTGGCGGCATGCTCGCATCCAGTCACCGCGAACCCGCGCGCCTCGTCGAGCCCCAAGATCAGGATGCCGCCGCCCGGAGTGTTCGCAAATGCGCATAGTGTCTGGATGGTCTCACTGGGCAGCTTGTCGGTCGACGCCAGCTTGACCTCAAGACCTGTGTCATCCCGACCGATCCAGCGAAGCGAGACAACGATCTCGGCCAGTCCGTCCGCATCCATGCCGTAGCCTCCCAGAGAGCCTGACGCAAGCCTAACACGATGTTGTAAGGCTTCCCAGATCTTGTTAGGCTCTGTTAGGTACAGTACGTGTCGGTGCTCGGATGCTGGTGCGACGTCGGGTGCATCCGCCCGTGGTGGGTCTCTGGCGGGTAGGCGAGCCGGCGATCGTGCCCATCATGTGCACGATCGAGGGCCTGGTTTGCTGGCGAAGGGAAATCGACCGTGGGACTACATCTGAGTCAGATCGCCGAGGCAGACGAACTGCTGACCAACGACCCGCTTGCCCTCCTTGTTGGCATGGTTCTGGACCAGCAAATCGGACAAACAAGGAACGCCCGTCAGCCGACACGCACCGGCTGACCGGCTCGCCTGCCGACCAGATCCCGCACGCCGGGCCCGAGTCCGGCGATGGCGAGCGGATTCGTGATCTCGAGCCCCCGCCCGCGATCAGCTGATTGGGTCAGGGTCCGTGCGCAGCACGACCCGGCCATGATTGCCGCGGGTCGCGGCTACGCGCGTCCCGTTGAGGAACACCGTGGTGACGGTCGCAGAGGTCTCCTCGACGCCGGCGCGCCCGCCGGAGGTGATGTCGAGCGCCGCCGTGATGAGGCCGCTGAACAGGTCGGTCAGCAGCTCGGGGTCGAGGTCGGCCCGCAGCGAGCCGTCGGCGATGCCTCGACGGAAGAGTTCACGCACCGGCTCGGTCAGGAGGGTGTCGACATTGGGGTGCTCGTCGGTTCGCGTGAAGCCCCCGCGTGTCAGCGCGACATACTTGCTGCCGATTGCGACAAATCCGCGGACGAGGCGGGCGATGGCCTGTTCGACGGGAATGCCTCGAAGGTCCGCGTCCGCGATGCGCGCCGCGAGCTCCTCGATGCTGGTCGTCGCCATTGCGTGAAGCAATGCCTCGCGATTAGGGAAGTAGCGGTAGAGGGTTGCGCGGCTGACCCCGGCGGCGCTCGCGATGTCGTTCATGCTGGTGGCATCGCCTCGCTCGGCCATGATCGCGGCGGCGCTGTCGACGATCGCGGCGGCGGTGCGGTCTCGCAGAGCCTCGCCCTTGGTCATAGCCCCATCACCTTCCCCGCGCGCATGAGCACATCGTACGGGATGGTTGACAAGACTGTCGCTTCCTGAGACACTGCTGTCGCAGGAAGGCGGGTAGTCGGAGCGCGGAGGGCGCCGGAGTCGAGCGGAAGAGGAGGATGACCGTGTCTGATGTCAGCAGGTTCAGTGTTTACGGGAGGATGACCGCGCAAGCGGGACAGCGTGGCGCACTCATCGCGCGATTCAAGGAGGTGCTACAGATCGGCATCCCCGGCCTTGAGTCATGCAGCATCAACGCGGTTCTTGGCGACCCGGACACGATCTGGGTGACGCAGATCTGGACAGACAAAGCCGCGCACGATACCGGGACCCGTTCTGACCTCGTCGTGTCAGCCACCGAGCGCGTCATGTCTCTGGTGGCCAAGCCACTAGAGGGTTCATACGGCGAGGTGGCTTACCTACACGAATTCGATACCGCGTAGCGGTACCCACTCGCAGGGCTACGGGCTCAGGTGCGAGTCAGGCAGCCGCCGACCCCAGGTCGGGTCCGGGGACGTGGTGTACGGAGAGTCGCATCCCGTGATCTATCGTTAGGTTAAGCGGTGAGGGCGTCTGGTGTCCCGCTGATCTCGGGTGTGTCGGACGGCGTGTTTCCCGCGTCGACTTTCGCGAGGATTTCTAGGCCGAAGTAGCGGTGGGTCTCGATCCACTCGTCGTGTTGTTCCGCGAGAACGGCGCAATCTGACCGGTGGCCCGGTGGCCACCGCGGCGCGGTCGGCTACGGTGATGTCGTGGGACTGCACCTGAGCCAGATCGACGAGGCGGACGAGCTGCTGACGAACGATCCGTTGGCGCTGCTGATCGGGATGGTGCTGGATCAGCAGATCCCGCTGGAGCGGGCGTTCGCGGCGCCGCTGGAGCTCACGAAGCGGCTCGGGCGGCCGCTGGACGTCGCGGAGCTGGCGGCGTTCGATCCGGACGAGCTGGGCTCGATCTTCTCCCGGGTGCCGGCGTTGCATCGCTTCCCTGGCTCGATGGCCAAGCGGGTGCAGGCGTTGTGTCAGCTCGTCATCGATCAGTACGACGGCGATCCGGCCGCGGTCTGGACCTCGGCCGCCGATGGCAGGCAGCTACTGCGCCAGATCAGCAAGCTGCCCGGGTTTGGTGAGCAGAAGGCCAAGATCTTCATAGCGCTGCTCGGCAAGCAGCTCGGCGTCACCCCGCCCGGCTGGCGCGAGGCGTGCGCTCCGTTCGGTGAGGACGGCAGCCACCGCTCCGTCGCCGACATCACCAGTCCGGAGACCCGCAACCAGGTCCGAGACTACAAGAAAGCCCTGAAGGCCGCCGCCAGGGCTTAAATTGCTCTGTTCGCGCTTCGCGGAGCGGGCTGGCAGCCGACGGCCGCCGGTCAGAAGCCATGACGAGACCGGGCTACCTCCCTGTCTTTCCATGGATCCGCCCGGCCGTGCTAATGCTGTCAACCTGTGCGACCTTTCGACAGGGATTGGTCGGCGTCATGGCTCAAGCAGGCTGATGACCTCGTCCGCGAACTCCCCGTCGTCCCTCGCTGTCCTCTCTCAGGATTTTAAGCTCGGTCAGTTGTCTCAGGAGATTGGCCGCTCCCTGCGACGAGAGACTCAGGTGGGATGCGACGTAGCGAGTTGTCAGAATAGGGTTGCCAAAAATCAGATCAATCACCTCGGCCGCTCGGCTCCGATTTCCTCGCAGCTCTGCACGGTAGCGTTCCCGCAGGTCTGTCATCTTCTCGGCGCGCTCGACCGACCTTGTCGCCTGGTCGGCCACCGCGCCCAAGAAAAATCGCAGCCAGCTGAGGATATCGCCGCGTTCGCGGACACCTCGCAGAAGATCGATGTACTGTGTTTTGGTGCGCTCCAGTGCCGCGGACAGCGGCAGCAAAGGTGCCGGAAGAATCTCCTGCTCGACGAGGTACAGGACTACGAACAGGCGTCCCAGCCGACCGTTTCCGTCAAGAAATGGATGTATGGTCTCGAACTGATAGTGGAGAAGCGCGGTACGGATCAGCAACGGCAGTTCAGGCTTGGGGTCATGGACGCTTTTCTCCCAGTCGTCCAGCGCGGGCCACATGTTTTCGACGGTCGGTGGAACAAAGAGCGCGGTTTCAGGGCGATTGTCGGGGGAGCCGATCCAGTTCTGCGACCGGCGAAACTCGCCCGGTGTCTTCTCCTGGCCGCGGACTCCCGTCAACAGGATCTTGTGCATCTCGCAGAGAAGGCGCTTGCTTACCGGCAGCGCAGACAGGCGGGCGAGGCCATGTTCAAGCGCGTGTACGTAGTTCTGTACCTCGCGGACATCGACCGTTGGCGCCACTCCCAGCGCGGTCGCGTCGAACAGCTCGGTCAGGGATGTCTGGGTACCCTCCATCCTGGAGCTTGCCAGCGCCTCCTCCGTCAGGTAGGGCGCGAGGAAGAGGTGAGGGTTCGGTAGGAGTCGTCCTGCCCCCGCCAGCCGTCCGACCGCCCGCTCCGCTAGACCCAAGGCGTTGATCGTTGCGAGGTCGAGAGTGATCTACCGAGGTAGCGGTGCGGGGACGAAGGCGACATAGCCGTACGACCCTCCAGTCGACACGGCTCTGCCCCACTCGGGCGCCTGGTAGCGTCGCGGCTCCATGGCCATGAAGATTACAAGAGAACCGGGTTTTGCTTGTAACTGCCGCTCCAGCCTGCAACCAGCGTTGGATGTCCGCGGTCCGGCCGCCCGCTCCGTCATCCCGAGACTGGTGGGGACCAGCAGATCCCGCTGGAGTGGGCGTTCGCGGCGCCGTTCGAGCTGACGAGGCGGCTCGGCCGGTCGCTGGACGTCGCGGAGCTGGCGACGTTCGACCTCGACGAGCTGGGTGCGGTCTTCTCGCAGGTCCCGGCGCTGCACCGGTTCCCGGGGTCGATGGCGAAGCGGGTGCCGGCGTGTGCCGGCTGGTCGTCTAGCAGTACGGCGGTGACCCGGCCGCAGTGTGGACGACGGCCGCCGACGGGAAGCAACTGCTGCGCCAGATCAGCAAGCGGCCGGGTTTCGGCGAGCAGAAGACGAAGATCTTCGTGGCGCTGCTGGGCAAGCAACTCGGTGTCAACGCCGCCGGGGTGGCGGGAGGCGTGCGCGCCGTCGGCGAGGAGGGCAGCTACTGCTCCATCGCCGACATCGCCAGCCCCGAGTCCCGCATCAAGGTCCGAGATTTCAAGAAGGCCATGAAGGCGGCGGCCAAGTCGGGTGCCGCGTGACCTGACAAGTCGGAGCGGGTTCTCGACCCGAGGGGGACCGGTTTCATCAGGCTGTCGTCAGGCGCTCAGCCAATGTCGCTCGGTGTCACACCCCGAGGCGCGGCGCCAGATCGTTCCGGCCTCCCTGCCAAGGAGGGCGGCGAGCTCATGTGGTGGCTACCAGCACGTCCTCTCCACTTGAAGGGCGCAGGTCGTCGGCCCGACCGGCGAAGTAGCGCTCGGCAAGCACCGCTCCCGGCACGTGGTGGACGTCCTTGAAACCCGACTCGCGGGCCAGCGCCAGCATTTCGTCGGGTGTGTAGAAACTGATGAACGGCGTGTTCGAGGCTTGCGCGCCTTTCCTGGACGCCTCAAGCCCGGCGCGGTCGGCCGCGTCTCGAAGTAGTTCGGGAGGCAAAAGGAACGTCATGGCGACCGTCGAGCCGGGGGCGAGTCCGGCGATCTGGCGCAGTGCGGCCGCGGTGGCGTCCTTGGTGAGGTACATGGTGACGCCGGTGGAGACGACGACCGCGGGCCGTTTGGCGTCGAAGCCGGCGAGGGACAGGTGCTTCAACCAGTCCCCGTCAACCTCGAAGTCGACGGGGACCAGGCGCAGCCAGTCGGGGATGCCGTAGCCGAGCTCGATCAGGCGCTTGTGCTTCCATGCCTGGGGGCCGGGCTGGTCGATCTCGAACACCGTCAGACGGGCGGCGATCTCCGCCCTGCGCTGGGCGAAGGTGTCCAGGCCCGCGCCCAGGATGACGTACTGGGTGATGCCGTGGTCAGCCTTCTCAGTGACGAGGTCCTCGATGAGACGCGCGCGGGCCACAATGGATGCCCGGAATCCGCTGGTGAAGTGAGGGTCCATGTCCGGCCGGGCGCGCCAGCCATCGTCTGGGGCGGCCAGCCGCAGGCCGATCTCGTCGGCGAGGACGTGCGGTGGGGCGTCGACCTGGACGTGCATAGCCCGCCAGAGGGCGACTCGCACCGCGGTGCCGTCCGGTGCCGCGTTCCGCGGGTCTGTCATGGTTTCTCGCTCCTCGGGTCAGTTCCTGGCGGGTGCCTGAAGGCTCCACAGGCGCCCGTCGGGATCACGGACGGTCATCTCTCTGGTCCCGTTGTGGGTGTCCTCAAACGGGGTGACCACCTCGACGGCCGGGCCGGGCCGGAACGCCTCCGCGTCGGACACCTTCAGCACGCAGCCCTTGCTCCGCGTACGGGGTGAGGGCCGCGCGGCCCGGCGACGAGGGTTGCCGACTCCAGCGCTCGACGGCGACAATGCCGTCTCCGTTGTTGGCGGGGATGTCCATAGCGATGAAACGGACCGCCCAGGCGGTGGTCGGCGGGCACCGGCCAGGGTGAGGGTGAGCTGGTCTTTCGGCATGGTGCGCAGCCGGCTCGAGCAGGGGCCGGTGAACGGCGGCGGGGACCTTCGCCCGCCGGATGGTCGTGCCGCTGTCAGCGGAGCCGGGACAGTGCGGCTGTCACTCCGGCCGGGTCGAACGCGGCGGGGTCGAGGTCGGCCGGGTCGTCGAGGCCCAGCCATTCCAGCCGCTCCTGGTGCTCGGGATGATGTGGGTCGTCCAGGATCTCCAAGAGCGCCTCGTACCCCCAGATGCCGCCGCAGTCCTCCGGTGGGGCTGCGCGACGGCCGCCGGTGCACCGCGGATACCGGACGTCTGGGCTGCGTTCGAGGATTTTCTCCAGCACGATCTCGTGTTCCCAGGAGTCGCCGAAATCGTAGGTGTAGCTGATCTTTGCCTTGACGTCGGGAAGTACCTGCTCCAGCGAAACCGGCTGTTCGGCACGCTGGCCGAGATCCGCGTCCGGAGCGCCGAATCTGCCGTACGGCGTCTCGAAGACGTGCAGATGGCTGTCGTCCCAGTCGAACGCCAGTTGGAGGATCGTGTGCAGGCGTGCCAGGCTGGTGTTGGCTGGCACCTCCAACCGTCGCCAGATCGGTGGTTTCGTGCCGCGCAGCCCGACCTTGACCTGGTAGATCGGGGCCTGCTCCGCCTTGCCCCGCCTGGGCTTCTTCGGGAGCGGCGGTGCTGGCCTACGACTTGGCGCCGGCAGGCCCCACCGCCCGGTCAGGTTCGTCAGGGCGAGTTCGGCGGGGTTCGCCCCCCGCTCGTTCAGCATCCTTACGAGGTCGGCCATACCGTCGAGTACGTCGATTTCCTCGTCCCCGTCGTCGTCCGTATGCGGCGCGGGCGGCTTCCGCGGGGTCGGCAGCGTGGCGAGGCGCGACCGCAGCACCAGCGCCAAGGCCTCGTACGGCGGCCCGCCCTCGCCGTCCTCCTCCTCGAAGAGGCTCTCCTCGAAGAGGCTCTCGTCCTCGTCACCGAACCCGAGGAAGGAGGTTGTCTCCCCGTCGTCCCAGTCGAACGAGGGCTCGTCGTCGTGTACCGCTCGCGCGTTCAGGGCGTTCTCGACCTGCCAGCGGAACTCCTCCGCGTCCAGCGTCTCCGTTCGGAGCCTGACCTTGTCCTTGCGAGCCTCCGCGGTGATCCCCCGCAGCACCTCCTGAAGATCTTCGGCTGGGAGAACGAGGAGGTCCTGGGCCTCGCCGCAGGCCGAGGGGTCGACGCATACCAGGAACGCATGGCGCCGACCAGCCCGCTGGACTGTGCAGCTCAGGAAGACGGCGATGCCGTCGTCGTCGTACCGGCGCTGGAAGTCGCCAACCAACGGCGGCACTGTCAGCTCGTCCGCCCACCGCGGCCGGGAGATGCCGGCCGCGGCCAGCCGGCCCGCGGCGGCATTCGCGGTGGCGTTGGCCGGCCCCGGCGCGGCGGAACCTATCGCCAGCAGCATCGCGAGGGCGTCCTCGGTCGCCGCCGCCTCAAGCCGCGGCACGATCTCCTCAAGGAACTCGTCCCCGACCGAACCATCGGTGAGGCCGTCGAGCACGGCGAAGGTCGCACCGACGATTTCCGCCATCAACGCGTCGTCGCTCTCGCGGAGTGTCCCGCCCATGCTGAGCATGCTGGCGGTGACCCCGCGCAGCTCCGCCTCCCGCTCGTCCTGAGGCCGCCGAGACTGGGCCCGGGCCTCCGGCACGGACGACAGCGCGCGCGACGGGGTGCGTCTGGCCGGCGCCGAGCCTTTGGAAGAGGGCTTCTTCTTGTCCTTGCGACCGCGGCTCACGGGACTCATGGCCTCAAGTCTGCCTTGGGCGTTATGCCGTCAGGTGGCCGGCGCGGTCCATCCCGCGCACTGTGCCTGATCGTCCTGACCGCGGGGACTGGCCCACGCCGGACTCGGCGCCGAAGCTCAGACGCGAAGGATCACGCGGCAGCCGCCCGCCAAGACACTCCGGGCCTTCCCGATTGGAGACCACACCGAGCCGCTGTCGCCGTCGTACTAGCTGCTCCACGGCCGGGTGAAGGTCATATGGGTAGTGCCACCGGGGGTGGTGGTGGATTCGACGGTGAAGCGGGACTCGATTCCCTCGAGACCGTCCCATAGCCGCACCCCGCGCCCGAGGACGATCGGAACGACGGCGATATGCAGGTGGTCTATCAGGTCCGCGGCCAGGAACTCGCGGATCACGGTCGGCCCGCCGCCGATCCTGACGTCAAGGCCACCCGCGGCCTCGCGTGCCTGGTGGAGTGCTTCCTGCGGGGTGGCGTCGATGAAGTGGAACGTCGTGCCGCCCTCCATCACCAGCGAGGGACGAGGATGGTGGGTCAGGACGAACACAGGGGTGTGGAACGGTGGATTCGGTCCCCACCAGCCCGTCCACTCGTGGTCCTCCCAGGGGCCGCGTTGCGGTCCGAACTTGTTCCGTCCCATGATCTCCGCGCCGATGCCCGGTTCCCAAGCTCCTGCCAGGGCGTCGTCGACCCCGGTCTGTCCGCCGTCCTCCCCGTGCATGGCACGGAACGTCCTGGTCTGGAAGAACCAGGCATGGAGACGCCCCTCGGCGTGGCCGAACGGTCGGTCGAGACTCTGCCCTTCACCAGTGCCGAAACCGTCCGCGGAGACGGAGAAGTTGTGCACCCGTACACGGGACATCCTGTGCCTCCCACCGCGCTGAAGAAGATCAAAACAGCGCGTCCTTGATCCGGGGTCGCCTCTCGACCCTCTCACGCATAGGTCGGATCAGGCGGCCGCGGATCGACACGGCAGACGGATCGAGCCATGCGCTTGTCGACAAACGGCGGCACGTCGAGGTGTGATCCGGCCTTGGTGCGGGTCGGTGCGTCGTCGGGGCCGATGTCGGAGAAAGGGGTGTCGACACTGCTGCCGTCACCACGGCCTCCGACCGTCGGCGCCCTGGGACGATCATTCAACGATTTCGCGCGGCCGCGGGGCGGAGGAGGCCCCCTGGGCCGACTCCTGATCGTCCACCATGGCGATCAGTCAAGCAGGGAGCCTGCGCCAGACGGCCGGGTCGGGTGGGACCCCGCTGTGGAGAGCTGAGTCTTGCCTCCCGTGGTGCGCCCTGCCTGGATGGCCGCATACGTACGACGCGGACGGGTAAGCCAGTCGGGGCTGGTCGTTGGGTCGCCGCGTCGTCCCAGGGACGGCGAACGTGGCGACCACTAGCGTCCCGGATAGCGGGCAGGGTCGTCCGATCGCCGTTGCTCGGAACGTCCTGACAGATCACAGCGACGTCGCCGCTGCTCCAAGCCCTGCGACGAGGTCGATCGCTCGGCGATGATTGCGGACCGGCGGCCGGTCCCGCTGACCACCGCGCGGAACAGTCTGGCCTGCCTGAACTGGGCACTCGGCTTTTGGCGCGAGGAAGGTTGACCTGGGGCCGCGCGAACGCGGACAAGCCGGCATTGAGCGCGCTTTGATCTTTCGCCTGATGGCCCGAAGGGACGCCCGGGCTTCCTGTTCTTGGTGGTGATCTCTACTTAATCCGCCGATGATAGCCGAGCGTCCAGATCGTCATTCTTGCGCACCTTTCTACTTGGTAGTAGACCGGGGGTGTTAGGCGTGATTTCGGATAGACTTGTCCGTGGCCACTGTGTTCGAAAGGTGGCAGCTGTAGCGGTTGCGGGCGCTCTCGCGCTACTCGTCAGCCTGCTCGGCGCATGTGGAGGCAGCGACAAAGTTGTCGTAATTCCAGGACCGAGCGGTCCAGCTGGATCACCAGGGGCGCCGGGTTCCCCGGGTTCCCCCGGTGCCCCTGGAAAATCCGCACCGCAATTTCCGAATAACTCGCCGGCAGCCGGTAGTGTCGACGGCAGAAGCAGTCCAGTGATTTCGTACTATCCCGTGATGGATGATGTCGACGGTTCGTCCGCTACGGTCTATATCAGAATAAGGCCTACTCTGAATGCGCCAATCGTTGCCACAGTGACAACAGGAGACATGCTTGGTCTGGTTGGTCACGGCAATGGTGACGCTGTGACCCGCAAGACCACCAGCACTTTGTGGGACTACGTGCGATACAACGGGCAGGACGGATGGATCGCCGACAACTGGCTTGATACGGGAACTAGCCAGCCTCTCGGCCCGTCGGTCACCCCATAATCTACGGCAATGTGACTGGACCGTCAGGAGCGACCGGCGCCATTGCCAGGCGGCCCCGTGTCGTCGGCGGTAACTGGCGTGTCCTGGGGCTGCGGCGGGCAACCTGGCGGGCTCCCGGCCGACGGGGGCCTGGGCGTTCCCCAGCCCGGGCAGCCCGGGCCAGGAGGGTGACCCGGCCGAGCTGACCGCGCCAATCTGAGCAGCGCCGCCCCGGCGAGGTAGGCGACCAGGCCACCCAGTGGCATGCCTGCGAGGTAGTGAGCCTTGTCGGGGGCCGCATTGTTGCTGATCAGTCCCGCGGCAGCCCCGCCGTAGGCCGTCAGGGTGAGCAGGAGGTTCGGCGCCGGGCTCGCGAGCCGGCGTGCGAGCCACGGCGGCAGCCGGCCCGGCGTCACCGGGCGTCTGGCTTGTATCTCGGTGCGGCCGAACAACGCCACCAGCCCGGTCAGTATCACCGTGAGCATGAGGAACCACGGAAGCCGCCAGAGCCACCAGGAGACGGTGCCCGCCGTGGGAGTCGGCAGCGCGCCCAGAGCGTTCAGCAGGCCGACGAGCAGCAGCACCGCGCACATGTGCCACAGAAACAAAGTGAAGACCACCAGGTTCGTCCCGACAACCGCCTGCCAGGGCCGTCGGCGGCGCAGCCAGCGCTCGGCCGGTCCGTGGACCATCATTACCAGGCCGAGCTGGAAAGCGGTGTCGGCGAGCAGGGCCACGGTCGGCGGCGAGGCGTTGCGCGGTCCCTTCCCTGACACGTCGACCATGCTGACCGGATAGGGCCCGGCCAGCGTCAGCGCCATCACCATCGCCAGGCCGCCGAACAGCAGAGGCGCCCATACCCGAGGCCGGAACGGTAACCGGCCGTCCCACCAGAAGAACCCGATCTGGTGGATCAGCAACCAGCTGTAGACGTAGCCGCCGTCCGCGAGATGGCCATAGCCGTTGAGCCGGGCCACATCTCCGAGGACGGTCAGTACGGCCAGTACGACCACCGCACTCCAGCCGAACCGCAGGTGCAGCCAGTACATCACCGGGGTCAGCAGCACCATGGCGAGGTACACGGACAGGAACCACAGCTGGATCGTGGCAAACCAGACGGCCAGCCGAGTCAGGCTTCGGTCGGCGCCGAGCAACTGGGCGATCAGCGCGACGCCGGCGATCACGATGAGGAACGCGGTGGTGGGCCGCAGCAGGCGAGTCCCGCGGTTCTGCAGCCAGGTGATCGCGTCGCCGTCCCGGCCACGGTGCGCGGCCAGCGACGCGACGTTGGCGTATCCGCCGGCGATGAAGAAGAGCGGCATCACCTGGACCAGCCAGGTAAACGGGTACATCCACGTCATCGACTCGAGCGCCGAGTGCCCGGCCAACTGTCCGTTCCTGTCGTGAATGATCACGCTGACCAGCCAGTGGCCGAGGACGACCAGGACGATCGCGACGGCGCGCAGCAGGTCGACGTACCGCTCCCGTGACGGCGGTGTCTGATCGGCCAACTCGCGCACGACCCGCACCCGGGCAGCTTTCCACAGCGGTCCGTGAGAAAGGATGCTCCGCGCTATGGCTGGGTGAGGTCCATCTTCACCGGCAACGGAACCGCCGCCTCGACGACCCGTGGGTACCTCACCGCCGCGGTAGGTCCCCGCGGCTGGCGGTCAGATCGTCACGACTGTGACCAGGTCTTCGAGGCCGGCGAGGTCGGCCGGGTTGCGGGTGTAGACGCGGGCCCCATGGGCGTGTGCGGTTGCCGCGATCAGCAGGTCCATTGTCCGTGCAGGCGGCTGGCGTCCGACTTCGACAACGCGCGCGGCGAGTTGTCCGTAGCTGTCGGCCACGGCGTCGTCGATGGGTAGTGGCTCGAACCGTCGCTGAAGCCTGCTCAGGCGGGCGAGTCTGAGCGCGCGGGCCTCGGGTGACTTGGCCACGAGAACACCGAAATGAAGTTCCGCGATGCTGGCGACACTGATGGCGAGTTCACCCGGGATTGGTTCGACATCGGTCGCGACCAGCACGCTGGTGTCGAGGACGCCGCGACCCATCAGACTTCCCAGGGATCCGTGAGATCATCGTCGATGAGTGCGCGATCTGCGGGCCACTCAGTGTCAGCTGGCAGAGCGAAGAGATCCGCGAGATCGTCCCAGCGCCGCCATGCGCTCGGGGTCGTCGGGCCGAGCACCGCCGCGGGCCGGCCGGAGACCGTGATCGTCAACCGCTCGCCGGCCTGGGCACGTCGGACGAGGTCGCTGGCGTTCTGTCGCATCTCGCGAAGGCCGATTTCGTCCACTGGCCCAGGGTAGCACCTGTGCTACTCCGGGCTTGGTCGGCGCGGCCGGACTCGTCGAGAAGACGGCCGCGGCGCCTGGCGGCGAGGTCGCCGTCCCTGACGTCGGTCACGGCGAGGACGGCGGCGGGGACTGGGTCGACGCGGATCGGGTCGACGGGGGCGCTGCTGCGGAGCGAGCCCTGGCGGGAGCGGCGCTGGAAATGGCCCGGTGGCACCGTCGGACTGACGGTG
>Ga0207641_10001712_pt1 | contig 21281 bp, 18 predicted proteins | sample KBSSwiS62_FD_184306 | JGI IMG/M metagenome (GOLD analysis project Ga0207641, IMG submission 184306) | Switchgrass rhizosphere microbial communities from Kellogg Biological Station, Michigan, USA - KBS Switchgrass S6-2 (SPAdes) (version 2) | ecosystem: Host-associated > Plants > Roots >... | reverse complement strand
AAGCATGTTGCTTTATTTGTAAAATTGAAAGAGTTTAGCACTCAATACTACTTTGTATTAGGATGCTTGCATTCTTCCCAATAAGCAATTATCAGTTTAATTGTCTCTTTTAGCTCTGCATATGTATTCTTTTTTTGAAAATAACCCTGCACGGTCATTTTTGTATATGCCTCATTAACCGTTTTTTGATCAACCGAAGTAGAGCAGAAAATAAACGGGATACTTTTTTTTCTTAGTTCTTTGTGCTCGTCTATTTGACGTTTACATTCAATGCCGCTTAATCCCGGTAAATTCACATCGCAAAAAATAATAAATGGCTGCTCAGAAGTTGTTTTCAAATAGGAAAACGCTTCGTCGCAATTCTTAAACCATACGATCGGGTTAAATACTTTTAGATCTTTCAAGATGTCCTGGAAAACATCTTTATCATCTGCATCGTCTTCAATAAGAATTACTGGCCCATGCTTCATACATCACAGTTTTTTTAAAGATATAGAAATGATGAAAATTTGAAAAAGATAATGTTAACGGCAAAACATCAATTCGTTATTTCTGAAATTTCTTATTTATGAGTTGCTTTGATTTATTAAACACATTACGCCTTTGTTGGTATGCCGCATAGCTTTGCGTGTAGCGTACCAACAACCGAGGTTAATAATGTATCGGTTGTTGGTGCAATTTACTATTCTTGAATTATTTTTAAAATTGAGCACTAACAAGTGCGTAAACACAATAGAAGATCTACTTCCTATTTAAGTCCCCGAGTAATTAATGAAGCCTTTTGATTCACTTCATAGTCAACCGAAGAAACATTTTTTAAGAACGGTCGGCTTACAATTGCTTTTACCAGATCAGAATGCATAAAGTCTTGCATTGCGGTTTTGTTTTCCCATAAATAGAAGCCGGCAAAAGTATTTTTTTCTTCGTCTGCCAACCAAACTTTTGAAATAAGACCTTTTACTTTCGCTAAAATTGGTGCATCTGGTTCTACCATTTGCTTAAGATACTCCGATTGAGAAATATCCTTTAATTGATAAGTGATTAACTGTGCTTGCATAATTTTATTTTTTTAAATTCATAATGAGGCTCGTAAAAGTTGAGAATATATTCGTCGCTCCGCAATATTGCCAAACAGAATGTTGTATGCAGCTACTTTTGGTTTGTGACAGGAACAGTTCCAGCACTGCTTACTGTTCCATTTTCTTTAATATATAATTCCTCCTTCCTCGTTTTTGAGTTTCGAACAATTTCATATTCGATCTTCAATTCATAACCTGGCAAATATTGTTTAACAGAGTTCTCGTCAAAGGGGTTCTTAGCTTTGAAAATTTTTTTTTTCTTTAGTTTTGCTGTCTTTTAGAATTATTTCATAATCACCTGTTGCTAATTTTTTCTGCGATACAAATTCTCCCTTAAAGAGTAGCTTTTTTGCTTCTTCGTCTGACCATTCCTTCTGCATTAAACTATACAGGTCTTCACACTGATAAAGTCGTATTTCGTTTGATAACCTGAGTTGTCCAGCCGAAGTTGAAAGGTCGTAACCAAGAGTTTTTAACGTATCTGTGAATTTGGCAAGTACAATTTTATAGCATGAGTCAAGCGTAGTCGAAGGCTTGTTATTTTTCATAGTAACGGAAGTACAATTGCAAATTTCACTTGTCATTGTTTGATAAACTACAAGTGCCTCCTTACTTGTTAATTTATAAGGACTTTGTTGGTTGTCACTTTTTACTGTTTGTCCACAAGAAGTAAGAGTCATTAAAAAGACCACTACGATAGTTAGAAGTTTCATATGTAGTTGCATACAACACATAAATTTACGACACTGTAGAACTAATTTCCAAAAATTCACCGTTTTCATTGTAGTGCGTAAACGAAACTTCCTACTCCTCTCCACCTCTCAAATTTTGCATCCTTTCCTTATGCTGCTTCGATTTATTAAATACATTTCTCCCCTTATCAATCCCACTTCTTAGTTTCTTTTGCTCTTCCTCCGGTAAATGAATAAAATCCTGGCATTCATTGCTGCAGGTGCTTTCATATTTCTTTTTACATTCATCACATTGTATAAATAATAAATGGCAGGCATCGTTTATGCAGTTCACATGTGTATCTGCAGGTTTGCCGCATTGATGACATTGTGAAATTATTTCTTCGGTCACCCTCTCCCCCAGCCTTTGATCAAACACGAAATTCTTTCCATGAAATTTTAAATCCAGTTGTTTTTCTTTTGCCTCGTTAACATAATTTATAATTCCACCTTCCAGATGAAAAACATTTTTAAAGCCACTATGCTTCATGTAGGCCGATGCTTTTTCACAACGGATGCCACCAGTGCAATACATGATGATGTTTTTTTCTTTATTTTCTTTCATCATGTCAACGGCCATCGGCAATTGTTCCCGAAAAGTATCGGAAGGAATTTCAATCGCATTTTCAAAATGTCCCACTTCAAATTCATAATGATTCCGCATATCGATCACGATCGTATCAGGATCACTCGTCAATTGATTGAATTGCGCTGCATTTACATAACGTCCCCTGTTCGCCATATCAAAAGCAGGGTCATTAATTCCATCAGCAACAATTTTATTACGGACTTTTATATCCAGTACATAAAAACTTTTTCCGTCATCATCAACAGCAATATTGAGACGAAGTCCATTTAGCGGTTCTATTGAATAGAGATATGATCTGAATGTTTCAAGATTTGCAGTTGGCAAACTGATCTGTGCGTTGATGCCTTCGGAAGCAACATAAATTCTTCCTAACACACCGAGATCTTTCAATTGGCGATAGAGCTCATTCCTGAATTGTGCAGGATCTTCAATTTTAAAGTAACAATAAAACGAAATGGTAATGCGTGGTGTGGGGTCGTTCTTAATAAGTTCTTTCAACTCCTTTCGGGAGATGCGATTGTGTAATGCTGCCATCTTTTTTGAATTTTAATCCTAATTGCTCAGAATCCCAATTGCAGGTTGGGCAAAATTCTAAAGCGCGGCAAAGATAAGATTGTTTGAGATTTGTCCGAAGTACTCCTTTGGAGATGTTTAAGATTCGAGGTTGATTAACTTCAAACTTCAAACCCCGGACTTCAAACAATTCTAATCATCATTCCGGCGGCCTACACCAAATTTTTTTGAAAACCCGACACGAAAATTATTATCAAACTTTTTAGCGTCTTTGCGGGACCAATAATAGTCAATACGCAAATTTTTCAGGATGTTTTCAAGCCCGACAAAATATTCAAGATAATCTGTTTTTTCATAATGGAAAGTGTTGAGACCGCTTACCAGGTACCAGTTTAGTTTTCTAAAACCGGGTATTTTATTAGTAAGAAATCCATTGAAATGATGTTCAATGTGAGCAAGCACATAAAATTTTGAAATATTGCTAAACTCATAGATGGGCAAAATTTGAAAGCTGTTAAGATATTCAGTGGCAATATGCGAGATATTACCATTGAAATGCTGGTAATCCGGGATCTGCATTTTTTCGTTGTGAATAAATCCACCCATACCCACCCTGTAATTAAATTGTCCGGCCAGTTTGAAACGAACAATATCAGTTATTGCAAAACGCCATTTGCTATAATTCACATCGCTCCCAAAAACTTCGTCGAATGTGCGACTATAACCTAAGATCATAGTGGGCCATTTAGAACCGATATTGATTTTTTGATCAGGTAATTCGATATACCGGGCGCCGGGCTGCCAGGTAAGTCCGAAATTCAAAGTGAAAGCCTGGTGGGGCATAATATTTTCGTTGGAAAGTTCTGTTGGATAGTTTGGTGTAAATTCTTTCTTCTCGTCTTTGACAAAAGAATAATCGGTTGTGTTATCCAAAGGACTCCTGCTTTGGTATTCAAAACCGGCACTCCAGGTAAACCCTTCACCGATCCCTTTTACATATGATCCACGGAGATACCAGGCTTCATAAAGCTTCATCAGGTTCTTTCCACCTAATAAAGCGGCAAAAGTATTACTCCTTGCACCTATCGGGCTTGCATTATTAAATTGGAAAACTCGTTTGCCTCCGGAAAGATTAATAGAAGTAACATATTTTTTCCCGAAAATGTAAGAAGCACTTAACCATGCATTAAAATGCCTGTTAGTAAATCCATATCGTATTGTTGGAGTTATTCGGATCGATCTTCTGCCAATAGTTGAGTCAAGCTTTTTTGTGTATGTACACGAAAGATTCAGTGTCAACCCTTCCACGATATTATAATTTATCTGGTCAGTTATCGGCCGGAAGTAATACGATGCATTCTTTTTTTCTTTATTAATTGTTTGCCCCGTCAGTAAAATGCCCATCACTTTCATTTTGTTGTTGATCCTATCCATAGAATCAAGGTAAGCCGGGTTTTTGCTTAATTGTTCAATACTATCTTTTTTGCGGTAATCCATCGTTTCTTCATCGAGCAGTTTCAGTGGCCGTGCATCATCCCAATACGAAGGGGTCTTTCTATTGGAGCTATCATTGTATTTTAGAACTGTGTTGTCAAAATAATTCTTTTTGAAATCCGGGTTGGGATCAAATTTGGAATAAACATTCACAAAACTTCCGTAAACATCAATCCCAAGAATTTTTATATATGGATAAATGACCTGGTTATGTAATACCCACAAACTATCATTATAAGGAACATATAATTGTTCCAGGACCAAAGAATCCAGGAATTCCATTTGATTTGCCTTTTTCAATTCCAATCTCAATGAATGGATACGCCATTCATTTTCCACAATGTTTATATACCCGGAAAAAAGAGGTTCGTATTTTCTCTTGGGCGTAACCAGGATCTTGTTTATTTGTTTTCCATCTTCAAAAAAGGCGCCTGCATATTTGTATTTATAATAATTGGTTGCATTAGAAGAGATGGGTGATATAAACCCGCGGGGATTCAGACTGGTACCGATCTGCACATTGTTATCATACATGGAATAAAATTGTGGTGCAGCCAGGCCATAGCTATTACTGCTGCCACTTACCCTGGATGAGTAAACTTCTATTTTTCTGTCGTTTGGTTTGCGTACCGAGTAAGTAGAAATTGTTTCGGAGAGATAGATGATCTTATTTTTACTTGTATCGCCATCTTCATTAAAATCGACTTTTTGACCAAAAACTTTTTTAGGATAGTCACGTAGCCTCATTTGTCCCTTTGTGTAAACCTCGCAAATAAATTTATCCAGTTGCTTTTGATAAACCGGCCGCATGCGAATAGCATTTTTGATTATTTCATTCGCCGGATTTTCACCAGAACGGACAATAACTTCTTCCATTGTAAAATCGACAACGCTAAGTACAAAATCAAGCTGCATGTCTTTGTCTTCGACCGTGATATTTCTCATATCACGTTTATAACCCACATGCTGAGCGATAAGAGTATACTTACCCGGAGAAAGGTTTAAAAAATATTTTCCCTCGACATTGCACACTGTGCCGCCCTTTTTATCTTTTATTAAAACAGAAGCATTTGGCATTGGGTTGCCTTTATCATCTCTTACAAAGCCTGAAACTGTTTGAGAAAATGTAGTTGCGGTAATTAACGCAAATATTATAAGCTGAAAAACTATTTTCATGGACCAGGTTATCAAAATTACTTTTTTGGGTTTGATGAACGAAAGTAACTGCCACTAAGCGCTGCAAAGCCTGCCACAAGTCCACCAATAAAAGCCGTTACGATCATCAGCAACCATTTCGATCCGCCCAATGGTAAAAGCGAAGCGATCTTTGAGGATAACACTCCTTCATTTGCAAGATCCATCCAGAATGCTAATAAAAACCAAAGAATGAACAATGCTAAAAAGCCTGCGAAAAATGCTTTGAACCCTTTTTGATGGATCATTATTGCTACTAAAAAGGCGATCACTGCAAAAAACCACCAGTATGAAATATAAATACCGGCAATAAAACTTAATAAGGCAGTCAATAAAACAGAATTAAAAAATTTCATATCGGGAAATTTCAAAGTTTGTCAAGTGTCATTTTCCATTTGGCTTTTTTATCTGGCTTATCACCTGCATGCATGAACCAAATAATATAATATTTTCCAGCCGCCCATTGATCAACAAAAGAATCATAATATTTACTTCCGGGATTGCCGCTTTGCCCGCCGGGATAAACGCCATAAGCTTCTATCTTATCAGTTAATTGAACGATCATTCTCCAACTGGGTCCATGGAAATCTTTTGTTGCATTGATAATATTTTGACCACCACCAACAAAAAGATGGAACCTGCTTAAAGCCGGCAGGCGAAGTAAGTGACGAACACCTGCATCTTTATATTTTGACCATTCCAGTCTGCCATCTGTTTCTGCTTTTGATAAAATGGGCACCGTTTTTTTAAATGCAGCCATCACGACATCAGCTGTTGTTTCCAGGTTAGGCGTATTAATATTATCGATAAATGAGTAAGCAGAATCCCTTAACAAAGCTTCCACCATAGTATATCGCTCTGGCCAATCGAACGGCACTGCAACTTTAGAAAGCTCGTCGAAATAAATTTCTACCTCCAAACTATCTAACCAGCTGCTAAAAATGGCAACTCCTTTTTCACCAGGATCATTTCGTTTATTCCAACTCTTCACTATATCCAAATACTTTTTCTCTTCGCCGCTGAGTTTTGATTCATCTGTATTCTTTAAAAGTATCGGCAACGCAAACTCTGCAAGAACATTGTAGTTTTCTGTTTGTAGCTTTTGCATATCAGCTGGTGTAATGCCATTCATATTTCGCAGGTAGCGATTGATAAGATACCCACGATACAAATCATGATGCCCACCAATGTAGTAAGGATAAGTTGTATCAGCGGGCAATTGATTGGCGCTGCTTACAAAACCTCTTTCAGGATTTATCACATGCGGATTTTCCTCCATCGGAATATAACCTTGCCACATATAACTGCTATCCGTTCCCGGCATTACGAAATCACCTTGTCTTTTCCATTTGGCCGGAAAAACTGCCTGTTGCCAGATGGCAATATCTCCGCGTTTATCTGCAAACAAACAATTTTGGCCGGGGCAGGATAAATAAGGTAAAGCTGCTTTATAGTCGTCAAGATTTTTAGCACGGTTCAGTTTATAAAAGATCATCATTTCATTTGATGGATCATGTGCTTTCCATCTTACCGCATAATATTTATCATTGATGGCTCTTTTACCAGAGTAAGATTTATCATACATCACGGGGCCAAAAATTGTATAGGCAACCGTATCATAGAAATCTTTTTGACCGGCCACTTTGAAAGTATCGATATGCAGCTCGGCTCTTTTCCATTCATTATTGAACCAATATTCTTGTTTACTGTCATCCTTAAATTTTATTTCATAATAATCTCTAACATCTCTCATAGCATTTGTAAATCCCCATGCGCAGCTATCATTAAAACCAATAATTATACATGGTGCCCCGGGAAATGATGCGCCATAAGAATTGAAATTGGGTGTATGCAACTGCATCTCGTACCATAAGGAAGGCATATTAAGACTCAGGTGAGGATCATTACAAAGTATTGGTGCACCGCTTTGCGTTTTTGTACCTGCTACTGCCCAGTTATTACTTCCATTATCCTTATCAGGTTTAAATTCATTTATCGCTGTACTGTTTTTCCATGAAGAAAAAATAGAATCGGCATTGGCAGGTGCAACAACTTTTACAGAAGGTTCCGGAAAAACAGTTCCTTTTGGAACTATAGGATCAAGTGAATCTTGCGTGATCGGGTAGAGTTTATCAAAATCCTTTGCATCAAAAACTGCTTTTGCATTCGAATATTCCATATCATTCTCGGGCCCCGCAAGATCAAGACTCATGTATTTAAGGAATAAGGCGATCTTAAGGTTATCCCATTTTTCAGGTTTATAATCAAGCAGCTTATATTCCAAAGGCAATTCACTTTCTTTCAAATTTTCTATATATGCATTTACACCGGCCGTGTAAGCATCACAAGCGGATTTTGATTCGGGATCTTTTTCTGTTTCTTCTACTGATCTTTTTGCAGCGTACACCATTCCAAGCCGGCGCATATTCCTGTCGAAATTTAAGATAGCAGTATCTTTCCCAGCCCCAAGTATTTCACTTAATCTTCCGGCTGCTGCTTTTGCCTGGAACTCCATTTGCCATAACCTGAATTTTGCGTGTAAGTAACCTTGTACAAAATAGGCGTCTTCATCATTTTCAGTAAATACATGTGGCACCAACCTGTTATCAAAATAGATCTCGGCTTTGCCTTTTAATCCCGCAAATTTTAGTTCAGCCCCAAAATCATTTTCAGCGGGTTCAGCATTTTGCCAAACACCAAACTGCGGACTTAAAAATTTACCAATGGGTGGAATACTCCCCCATTTTTTATTAAGCCCATAAACCAAACCGGTAGTGATAATAACTGAGATAAGAAAAGGTCCGATTCTCATATGCAATAAATATTTCGGGAAAGTAAGAAAAAAACAGCCATTTCATTGTGTGGCATGATAATAATCATCCTGCAGCAGTTTATTTGTTGATAATTTTAAGAGGATGGGTATCTGAGTTCTTTATTTATTTCACTTCAATTACTTTTTATGAAACGCCAATTACTCATTTGTGCGGTGCTTGTTACATTATTAACGATCTCTTGTGGCGAAAAAAAGCAAGCAACAAGTCTTGAAACTAAGCCCCAAACTACGGCTCAAATGACAATACCTGAATCGCCAGATACATTATTATCAACGGGGAGAAGAAATATTTTTCTTGTAGGCCGGAGAGAACTGCCAGGTTTATTTGTTGAACGTTCTTATTTCCCACCAGGATACAGATCAAATCCCCACTCACATAACAGTAATTTGAACATAACGGTAATAACAGGTTCATTCAATCTTGTTTTCACAAACAATACTGATTCTGCGGCAGACGCCAAAGTGTATGGCCCCGGCAGTTTTATTATTATTCCAGCTAACAAGATTCATTTTGAATGGTTCACTGAAAACACTTTAATGGATATAACTGGTATTGGACCTTTAAATACAATGAGTCAATCAATCATACGTTCATCAAAATAGGCGAAAAGAATAAAGTAATTATGTCTGTTCTTTTTCGTTACTTTTATTTTCAAATAAGTCAATATGCCATTTATAATTTTTCTTGTAGTTATATTTATCATCGTTCTCTGGATGGTGAGTCTTTATAACCGGCTTGTAAGTTTACGTAACCGAAGACAAAATGCATTTGCAGATATAGATGTACAGCTTCGTCAGCGACATGATCTTGTTCCACAATTGGTAGAAACAGTAAAAGGTTATGCTGGTCATGAACGTGGAGTACTTACTCAAGTGACGGAAGCAAGATCGGCAGCCATGGCTGCAAAAACGATCAATGACAAAATTGTAGCTGAGCAACAATTGACATCTGCCTTGCAGGGTTTGCGGGTACAGGTGGAAGCATATCCTGATCTGAAAGCAAATCAAAATTTTTTACAGTTGCAGGAAGAGTTAAGTGATATAGAAAACAAACTTGCCGCTTCAAGAAGATTCTTTAACGGCGCTACTACCGAATACAATAATGCCGTGGAAACTTTTCCATCTAATCTTATCGCCAACAATTTTGGTTTCAAACGTGAGATCATGTTTGATTTGGGCACTGAAGGAAGAACAAGAATGGAAGAGCCACCGACAATCAAATTTTAGATTTAAGATTTACGATTTCAGATTTTAATGAAATACATCGGACTCCAACGGCAGATTCAAAGAAATAATACTAACTCATTTCTTTTATTGACTGCATTTCCCGCTTTATTACTGGGAATGGTCTACATTATTATTTATTTTTTTGCAAAAGATAATGCTTCAGGATACCTGGATGATAATTACTCAGCTTCTATAGATCATAATACGATGTTTCTGTCTGCTGTCCCTTTTATTCTAATTGCAGTGGGCATTTGGTTTTTGATCGCATGGGCAGGTCATGCTGCGTTTATTCGGTTAGCGACAGGAGCAAAACCATTGGACAGGAAAGAAAACAAAAGAGTTTATAATCTTGTTGAAAATCTTTGCATTTCAAAAGGCATGAAGATGCCTAAGATAAATATCGTTGATGATGACTCTCTGAATGCATTTGCCAGCGGAATTGATGAAAAAAGTTATTCGGTAACATTATCAAAAGGAATAATTGAGAAATTGAATGATGAAGAACTGGAAGGAGTCATTGCACATGAGCTTTCTCATATTCGCAATCGTGATACAAGAGTTTTAATTATCTCGATCATTTTTGTTGGCATATTTGCTTTTCTTGCTGAAATCGCTTTTCGCAGTCTCCGGTTTGCCGGCCGCGGCAAAAAAGATAGTAAAGGAGGCGGTGTTATCATTCTTGTTGCAATTGTGCTTACTGCTCTTGCTTATTTGATCTCTATGTTCCTTCGTTTTGGGATTAGCAGGAAAAGAGAATACCTAGCCGATGCCGGCGCTGCTGATATGACAAAAAAACCATATGCACTTGCAAGCGCATTAAAAAAAATTTCTTCTGATCCTTACATTGAGGCCGTTGAGAATCGTGATGTAGCACAATTGTTTATTGATAATCCGCAAGTATCAAATCGTAAATCAGGCTCATGGGATAATTTATTTGCAACACATCCTCCTATTGAAAAAAGAATTGAATTGCTGGAGCAGTTCAGCCCCCTCTAAATCTCCCCCGAAGGGTGAGACTTGACAACGCACAATACCTGAAGAATGAGAAATCATTTTTGTTTTGAGTAAACAAATAAGTTGGGCATGTGTATAGAGGGCCTTCCCTTTCGGGGAAGGTCGGGATGGGGCTAAGGATTGAATTGCTGGAGCAGTTTGTATAAAGACGAAAAACGGATTGTTCTAATAACAATACAAAATGTATAACATCAATTTATTGATTTCCAGAATACAAAAATTTTAGGAGTAGCGTTTTATATCATAAATTAGTGGGTTATGCACAACCGGTAACGACACAATTTCCTCAAAAGATTAATGACTTTTAAGCAGTTTGATATCAACCTTACTCGATTCAAATACGTTGTAAAAAACGACGGTATTTTGGTGACTAAGAAAATATTGTTTTCAGGTACTGAACGGTTTGTTCCCTTTGAAAATATTGGTTCGGAAATCATCAGAGATAAAGAAAGAAAGCTTGTTTGGCTAATCGCTTCCATCTTATTTTTTATTGTTGCATCTACTGTACTCTTTAGAAGAATAAGTGGCTTTTACGTAGGTGATGGAGCTGAAGTTTTTTGGCTCTCAATAAGCGTAGTTTTCTTTATAATTTTCGCTTATAAAAGAAAAAACAGCTTGTTTCTTGTAAAGGACGACAAGGCAAATGGTATCGAATTCATAGGGACAAGAATGTATGAAAGGCGACTTAATCAATTCATAAAAATATTACTTCAACAGAGAGACATTTATCTAAGTAGTAAATACCCCGTATATGACGGACTTGCTATCGAGGAAATCGTTATTTGTGTTAACGCTTCCATTCAACTAACTGACGGATTATTTCTGAAAAAACTAACAAAACATCCTCTCAAGAAATTGCCATTTGAAAGCGAATATTCCAAAACGGAAAAACCTTTGGGTATTCAAAGCGTAACAACCGAGAAAAACGCCAGAAAAATTCTAAAAGAGTATCAGGATAAGTTTATAAGTGAGGGCAAATATATTTTCATCTGCGAACATTCAGATAATGAATATCACGTTGGGTTGGTTGGAACTACATCTGACCCATATAAGATAATGGAGTTTGCTGAAACAAATGGAGTAAATTATGAGATAGCAACCAAGGATATCATTGCAAAATGTAAACAGTGGAACAAGGAGTTCGGCATAAGACTTCTAAGTATCGGTTTTGACTTTTGTGAGTGCGAAATTGAAAACAAAGACATTGATTATAAAAAATTATCTAACGAGGTTTATCAATTTTGCCCTGATGTAGTGGAACAAGGCACAGAAACAGTTGAGCTTCTTGAACGTGAGATAAAAAGAACAGGAAGAATTTTTTTGTGGTGGGATTAAATCAACTGTTTGGCAAGCGCTAATCCGTTGACTTCAATCTTCAAATCTATTTTTTCCCTTCCACCATCGGCACAAAAGAAAAATTATCAAACACTTCTTCTTTGATCGCACCTCTTTCGAGTTTGGTGACTCGTTTCATTTGTTGTACATCACCAACACCAAGTGGTAATACCATCATGCCGCCGGGTTTTAATTGATCAATAAGCTTTGGAGGAATTTCAGGTGCGGCTGCTGTAATTAATACCTTATCAAACGGCGCATAAGTTGGCAAGCCTTCATATCCATCACCATAAAAAAATTTGATATTGGGATATTTTTTTAAATAAGGAAACTGTTTGTTAGTATTAAACAATTTTTTTTGCCGTTCGATGGTATAAACCTGGGCGCCTAATTCTGCTAAAACACAAGCCTGATAAACGCTGCCGGTCCCGATCTCTAAAACTTTTTCAAAAGGTTTTACTTGTAACAAAAAAGTTTGATAAGCGACCGTATACGGTTGTGAAATAGTTTGTCCCTCTCCTATTGGAAAAGCCCTATCTTCATAAGCAACATCATCAAATGCTGAATCAAGAAAAAAATGACGGGGAATTCGGCCAATGGCTTCGAGTATCTTATCATCTGCGATCCCTTTATTGCGAATGACGTCGGTCAACTTTTTCCTCAGTCCTTTGTGCCGGTATGTATCTTCAGTTGGTCTCATAAAGATGTGAAGATATGGCTTTGAAAGTTTTTTCAACCTCGCATTTCATTCGTACCTTTTTGGCCCATTTTAAAACTACAAAATTGCTGCCAATACTTATGATCTTGTATTGAGAAGTAAAAACAAAACAAATAAGAAAATATGAAAAGGATCGCAATGCTTGGCTCAGGATTTATCGGCAGGTTTTATGCTGATGCGCTGCAAGGTTATCGCAGCAAAGACAAAGTGGTAAGTGTTTATTCACGTCGCGAAGAATCGGCAAAAAAATTTGCACAGGATTATAACTGCGAACACTGGACATTGAATATGGAAGAATCGATCGCCCATCCGAATGTAGATGTTGTTTGTATCTCTTTACCCAACAATTTACATGAAGCAGCGGTGATGCTTTGTTGTAAACATAAAAAAGCAGTGATCACAACAAAGCCTTTAGGAAGAAATGGTGAAGAAGCAAAGCGAATGTTGGAAGCAGTTGAAAAAGCCGGCATATTTAATGGTTACCTGGAAGATCTTGTTTATACTCCCAAATTTTTAAAAGCATTTGAAAGCGTAAAGAATGGTGCATTAGGCAGAATACTTTGGGCTAAATCAAGAGAAACACATCCCGGCCCGCATAGTGATTGGTTCTGGGATATTGAACAGGCCGGCGGTGGTTGTATCCTGGATCTCGGTTGTCATTGCGTGGAAATAACAAGAAGCTATATTGGAAAAGATATAAAGCCTGTTGAAGTGATGTGCTGGGCAGATACACAGGTAAAGCCGATTGATGCAGAAGATCATGCAATTGGTTTGGTGAAATATGAAAATGGATCTATCGGTCAGTTTGAAGTAAGCTGGACATTCCGTGGTGGTTTGGATCTGCGGGATGAAGTGATGGGCACAGAAGGAACTATTTGGATCAATAGTTTTTTAAGAACAGGGTTTGAAATGTTCACAACAGGTAAAGGCGCCGATTATGTTTCAGAAAAAGCGGAGAGCAACACCGGTTGGTTATTCCCAGTTGGCGATGAATTAAATGAACTTGGTTATAATCACATGTTCATGGATATGTTCAATGCCATGGAAAAAAATAAAGCGCCAAAAGAAACTTTTTATGATGGCTATGTAGTGAATTGTATCCTTGATGCAGCCTATCGTTCAGCAAAAACAAAGCAATGGGAAACTGTGAAGCTTGAGATTTGGAGAGGAAGAACCGGTGTAACCAAAGAAAGTCATTTAACCGAATATGATAGTGAAAACTATTTGGTAAAAGAAGAAATGACACATTACGGCGCTAAGAAGGTGATCTTGAAAAATAAAAAGAGCGGAAAAATTATTGAGAAGATACTCGAATGATAAATTGCTCCTGCTATATTGCCCCTGTCTTTAGCCCGGGGATTTTTTAAAAATTAAATATTCATTTTTTATTATGGAAAAAACAGCAGCTTTTGCAGGAAGTATACCTGCAAACTATGAACGATACCTTGGACCTTTCTTATTCGAACCCTATGCACTTGATCTCGTTTCCCGCTTACAGGGTAAAAAATATCCTGACATACTGGAGATCGCTTGCGGTACAGGCCGTGTGACAGCTCATCTCACCAGGTCAGTAAAGCATGATACATTAACTGCTACTGATCTCAATCCCGATATGATCAGTATAGCAAAAGAAATTGTGAAGGATAGTACGGTTAAATGGATGCCTGCAGATGCAATGCAGCTCCCTTTTGAGGATGATTCATTTGATCTTGTTGTGATGCAATTTGGGATCATGTTTTTTCCGGATAAAGAAAAAGGATTGAAAGAAGCATATAGAGTATTAAGACACGGGGGAAAGCTGATTTATAGTACATGGAACAAAGTGGAAACCGTTACGGCTATTCATGAAGGACGGTTGGTTATTGAGAGTTATTTCGGAGAAAATCCGCCAATATTTTACAGTGTTCCGTTTTCCATGTATGATGACAGGGAACTAACTACAATTACAAGACGTGCAGGATTTAAAAATATCACAACAACATTGGTTAAAAAGGAAGGTGTTAGTCCTTCTGCAAGTGACCTTGCTAAAGGAATAGTTGAAGGCAATCCTGTTTACCTGGCAATATTGGAAAAAGATGCTTCTCTTGTAAATACAATTAAGGATCATGTACAAAAAGTGCTTACAGAAAAATTTAGTGATAAAAACCTGAGGAGCCCTTTAGAGGCATGGGTGGTGGAAGGAGTAAAGTAAAAAGTAAAAAATCAAAAAAGTAAAAATGAGATACTTCCTCCTTCTTTCATTTCTTTTTTTAATAACAGCATGTAAACAAACGGAAAAAAAATATACAACCTGGGATAACTATGGCGGCAACAAAGAAAACAATCATTATTCTTCGTTAACACAAATTGATACCAACAATGTAAGCCAGTTACAACCTGCATGGATATTTAATACCGGTGATGCTGATTCAGTAAAGAACTCGCAGATACAATGCAATCCCATTGTCATTGATTCAATAATGTATTTTACCTCTCCTACCCTCAAACTTTTTGCATTGCATGCGGGCACCGGGCAAAAGATATGGGAGTTCGATCCTGATTCAATGTCTTTAAATTTTGTTTTGAATAATAGTCGTGGTGTTACCTATTGGACGGATGGTAAAAATGATAAACGAATTTTTTATGTTGCCAGTTCTTATCTCCATTGCATTGATGCTGCAAATGGACAACTAGTAAGAAGTTTTGGAGATAGCGGCTTAATTGATCTGCATAATGATCTGGGTCGTGAAGTTGCAGATCTTTTTGTTACAGCTACATCACCGGGAATTATTTACAAAGATCTTTATATTCTTGGTTCAAGAGTTGACGAAGGTGCTGCTGCAGCGCCGGGGCATATTCGTGCATTTGATGTAAGGACCGGAAAACTTCGCTGGATATTTCATACGATTCCTCAACCCGGCGAAGCCGGATATGAGACATGGGAAGATCCGGATGCATATAAACATATTGGCGGCGTTAATGCCTGGAGTGGTTTTACACTTGATGAAGAGAGAGGGATCTTATTTGCGCCAACCGGTTCCGCTTCTTATGATTTTTATGGTGGTAAAAGAAAAGGCAAGAATTTATTTGCTAATTGTTTACTTGCTTTAGATGCAGAAACAGGAAAACGCAAATGGCATTTTCAATTTATACATCATGATCTATGGGACTGGGATCTGCCGGCTCCGCCTGTTTTAGTTACAATTGAGAAAGATGGGAAGAAGATCGATGCAGTGGCACAAACCTCAAAGCATGGAATGGTTTGGCTTTTTGAAAGAGAATCGGGGAAACCTGTTTACCCGATAAATGAAATGCAGGTTGATGCAGGCACAGAGTTAATTGGTGAAAAAGTTTGGCCGTCACAGCCAATGCAAACATTTATCAAACCATTTGTCCGGCAAAGTTTTTCTGCAAATGATATCAACCCTTATTTACCAGATTCATCAATTGCAAAATTGAAAAAAGATCTGGAAGGATATCGTTATGGAAAAATGTTTATACCTCCAGGAAAAAAACCTGCAGTTGAGCTACCCGGCTTTGATGGTGGCGCTGAATGGGGCGGACCGTCTTATGATCCGCAAACTAATTTGCTTTACGTAAATGCAAATGAAATGGGATGGGTTGTGACCATGCGTGATGTGCCTCCGGAACCACCAAGAAAAGAAAATTATGGGCAAGCAGGTCTAAGGCTTTATCAAAAATATTGTATCAGTTGTCATGGCGCTGATAGAAAAGGCACAGGAAATTTTCCAACACTAATTAATGTACAGGAAAGATATCATGATACTGATATTATGTCCTTGCTTTCTACCGGTAGGCGAATGATGCCATCATTTAATTATATAGCTAAAGAAGAAAAAGAAGCGATCGTTTCTTATATACTTGATTTAAAAAAAGATCAACAAAAGAATTTTATCCGCCCTGCGCAACCACAAGATGCTTACAGAAATGTTCCATACGCTATGACAGGCTATAATAAATTTTTAAGCCCGGAAGGATATCCTGCAATTGCACCACCATGGGGAACGATCACTGCTATTAATTTGAATACCGGTGAACATATTTGGAAAACAACACTTGGCGAATATCCTGAATTAAAAGAAAAAGGAATTCCGCCTACAGGAACTGAAAATTATGGTGGCCCGGTTGTAACGGCTGGCGGTTTGTTATTTATTGCAGCTTCAAGAGATGGAATGATAAGAGCTTTTAATAAGGTCAGTGGAAAATTATTATGGGAATATCAATTGCCTTCACCCGGCTTCGCCACACCATCTGTTTATAAAGTCAATGGAAAACAGTTTTTGGTTATTGCCTGCGGCGGAGGAAAATTAAAAACTAAATCGGGTGATGCTTATGTTGCTTTTGCATTGCCCGGTCGTAAATAAATTTATAAAAGTGGTGTGATATTTCTTGCGGCTTTTCTTTCTGCAATAAAAATTGCTGTAAGAATGGTGATTAGTACGAGGCTGTACTCCGCTCCATTTAAAGAATCTCCAAGCGCAAACCAACGATTTTCCTGGTGGACTGTGATAATGCCTATTATAAGAATTATTATTTCGCCAATACAAAAGACCCTTACCAAATAACGAAAGAATATCAATACACCACCCACCAATTCAAATAAGGTGATGAGCCATGCCAAATAAAAACCAAATGGGAACCCTTTATTATGTAAAAAATCACCAAAACCAGGAAGTGTATTATTGTAAACTCTTACGCCGGCATGAAGAATGAATACAATACCCATCATCATTCGAAGCGCTGCAATGGAATAAGTGGGTTTGAACAGGTTGTCTATATTCATTCTTAATTCAAATGCTTTTTGCCAAAGAAATATATTAAGGCAAGATAAAGTACAACTGCAAGGATAATTGAAATGAAAACAGACCAATCATCAATTCCATTATGTCTTCTTACCAGGAACTGATCAATAAGATTATAAACAATCACAACAATAATAACGGTAATGATCCTTTCTCTTTCATGCATAGCGATAGGTTTAAGTGAAAACAATTTTTATATGGATGATGGATATTGCCGTAAAAATATTCTCTGAAGACGCTATGCTAAAATAGATAAACAATTCTAAAGTTTCATATCGCTGATGATCGCTTTTATCTTTTCATCTAAAGCAGCATTCGTTTTATCATATTCAGCGGCACTTTTCAACTTTGTATTTATACTAAAGTAAAATTTGATCTTAGGCTCGGTACCACTTGGTCTTGCGCTGATTTTGCTTCCATCAGCAAGTATAAATTGCAGCACATTCGATTTGGGAAGTTTAATGTCCCACTGTTGACCTGTCTTCAGATCTTTTCCTTTTTTTAATTCGTAGTCGAGTAATTGAACAACATCAGAACCGGCAAGAGACTTTGGGGGATTATTTCGGAACCCGGCCATCATATCAGCGATCTGCTGCTGACCATCCATTCCCTTTTTAGTAATTGAAATAAGATGTTCTTTATAAAAACTGTATTGAACATATAGATCGATAAGCTTGGCAAATAAACTACGCCCCTTATTTTTTTCATAAGCTGCCATTTCACATAGCAATGCAACAGCGCTAATGGCATCTTTATCTCTTATTTTATCACCGATCATTAAGCCATAACTTTCTTCTCCGCCTACAACATAATTCTCTTTCCCTTCTTTTTCTCTTATCAGTTCGGCGATCCATTTAAAACCTGTGAGAACATTATAGCAGGTAATATCATTTCCCTTTGCAATTTCATCGATCAGTTCTGTTGTAACGATCGTCTTTACCACCATGTCATTTGGCTTGGCAATTCCTTTTGCTTTTCTTGTTTCGATCATATAATTAAAAGCGAGAACCGCAGTTTGGTTGCCGGTTACAAGCACCCAAGTTCCATTGTGATCTTTTACACCAATACCCACACGGTCACTATCAGGATCGGTGCCTAATAAAATATCGGCATCTAATTCTTTCGCTTTCTTCATTCCAATACTCATTGCCTCGCTTTCCTCGGGATTAGGATACACTACCGTTGGAAAATCGCCGTTGATATTGCTTTGCTCTTCCACTATATGTACATTGGTAAATCCAAAACGTTTCAGCACTTGTGGCACCAATGTGATACCCGTGCCGTGTATAGGTGTGTAAACAATTTTAAGATCATGTTGCTTTTCTATCACTTCCGGATAAACACTTAAACTCTTCACCATTTCAATATACTCTTCATCCATTTCCTTACCAATGATCGTGATGTTTGCTTCACCACCACTCCATTTCACATCATCCACCGATGCGATCTTTTCCACTTCCTTAATTACATTCTTATCATGAGGAGGCACCAGCTGTCCGCCATCATTCCAATATGCTTTATAACCATTATATTCTTTTGGATTGTGTGATGCGGTACACACAACACCGCCCTGGCAACCGAGATGACGGATAGCAAATGAAAGTTCCGGGGTTGGCCTTAATGCTTCAAACAAAAAAACTTTTATTCCATTTGCAGCAAAAACATTGGCAGTTGTCTCAGCAAAAAAGCGACTGTTATTCCTGCAATCATGGGCAATGGCCACACGAACCGGTCCACCGGGATAAGTTTGATTCAGATAATTTGCAAAACCCTGTGTTGCCATTCCCACGGTATATTTATTCATCCTGTTCGTACCTACACCCATTATACCCCGCAAACCACCTGTTCCAAATTCAAGATTCCGGTAAAATGATTCGGCCAGTTCTTTCGGATTTTCAGCCTGCATCTTTTTTATCGCATCTTTAGTTGCTGCATCAAAATTTCCTTTTAGCCAGTTGGTTGATCTTTCTTGTATCACATCTTCCATGCTTAATAAATTTTAGAGACGAAAGTTATTGAATTTTACCAATAGAAACTGAAAAGCCAAAGGAAACGTATTTTTGTCCAATGAAGTCAGCACCTGTGCAAAACTCACCTTCTCTTATGACGCCCCGCTTATTGTTCAGTTCACTATTCATGCTGGTGGGTTTTATCTTTATTCCTCTTACCTTTTTCGCACAAACCGATACATCGAAACTTAGTGTAACGGAAAATATTTCAACCCAACCAAATGATACGACTATAAAACCTGTTCCATCTGCAATTGCAAAAACAAATACACCTTATTATTATCTTACTCCCCAGCAAAAAAGAAGCAGACAATGGTTGGTCGGTGGCATTAATGTAATAGGATACGGTGCTTCGCTGATCATCTTCAATAATACCTGGTACAAAGACTATCCTAAAACATCGTTTCATACTTTTAATGATAATGGGGAATGGCTGCAAATGGATAAAGTAGGTCATGCATGGGCTGCTTACAATGCAGGTCGTGCATCTGCAGCAATGTGGGTATGGGCCGGTGTTGCACCAAAAAAGGCAGCATGGATCGGTGGCCTCAGTAGTACCGTTTATATGACCGTGATAGAAATTCTGGATGCTCACTCGGCTCAGTGGGGATGGAGCTGGGGAGATATGGCTGCAAATCTTTTTGGCTCAGGATTATTTATCAGTCAGCAGGTTGGATGGGGAGAACAGCGTATTCAATTTAAATTTTCATTTCATCGCAAAACTTACTCGGATTCAGTTCTTAATCAAAGATCAGATGACTTGTTTGGCAGCAGCTTGGCCGAGAGAATGTTGAAGGATTATAATGGTCAAACTTATTGGCTCAGCGCTAATCTCAGAGGTTTTTTTCCCGGATCAAATATTCCGCCCTGGCTGAATGTTGCAATTGGTTATGGCGCCGATGGAATGTTTGGCGGCTATCATAATGTCTGGATCGATGAAGAAACAGGTTTACCAGTTAACAGGACAGATATAAAAAGATACAGGCAGTGGTTCCTGGCGCCGGACGTCAATTTCAGTAAAATAAAAACAAACAGCAAAGGAATGAAATTGTTATTTGGTATCCTAGATGCTTTTAAATTCCCAACACCAAGCCTGGAGTTGTCAAACGGAAAGTTGAAAGTACATGCGATACACTTTTAGGCCAGAACCACGATTAACAGGATTTTAAAAAGAACCGGGATCTCATGGATTAGAAAATGATTAAGAGGAAAAAATGAAATCTCTTAATTATAGAGCATCTCCCAACTTTCCTCTTAATCCTTATAAATCTTATTAATCGTGGTTCTGAATTATTTTAAGTAAGCTCCCTCTACTTCTTCTCCTTTAACCTCTACAAAAATATGTTCCTGCAAAGTAGTTGCAATAGATAATCCAACATAATCAGGTCTCACAGGGAAACTGGTATGCGTTCGTTCTACCAGCACAAGTGTCTGGATCTTCTTTGGGTGAGAATCTATAAAAGGCTTCAACGCATAAAGCAATGTTTTGCCGCTATTGCTTACATCGTCGATCACGACAATAACTTTTCCGTTAAAGTCAAATGTTTTACTCAATGAAACATTTGTTGGTTCACTTTTATCAAGCGTAATTGTAATAAGTTCTGTTTTGATGGTAGCTATCTCGCCAAGCATTTTCTGTATCACTTTTGCCACCACACTCCCACTTTCTCTTATGCCGGCGAGAATGATTTCTCTTTCGTCAATATTATTTTCTAATATATTGACGAAAGAGAAATCATTCTC
>Ga0207641_10001710_pt1 | contig 21337 bp, 22 predicted proteins | sample KBSSwiS62_FD_184306 | JGI IMG/M metagenome (GOLD analysis project Ga0207641, IMG submission 184306) | Switchgrass rhizosphere microbial communities from Kellogg Biological Station, Michigan, USA - KBS Switchgrass S6-2 (SPAdes) (version 2) | ecosystem: Host-associated > Plants > Roots >... | reverse complement strand
TAGCGGCATACGCGGCAACGAGATTCAGCATTTCGCCGGCCCGCGCGGCCGGGTATCCGCCGCCGCCCTGCAGCATCACGCCGATGCGCTCGCGCAGGCGGGCGTTGTCGGCGAAAGGATCCAGACCGAGGATCTCGATGCTGCCGGCGTCCGGCTTGATGAAGCCCTCGCACATTTCCACCGTTGTGGTCTTGCCTGCGCCGTTGGGGCCGAGCAGCGCGAGCACCTCAGCGGCGTTCACCTCGAGGTCGAGTTCGGAGACGGCCGTCGTCGACCCATACCGCTTGAAGACGCCGCGCAGGCGCACGGGGGCAGTCGAGTCGGGGGTCACGGGGATTCAGCGTAAGCGCCGGGCTTGGCAGGCTGCGGCGCCGGTATTGCCGGTTCGACGATTTCCGGCACCGGCTCTACCTGCGGACGCCCGGGGTCTGGCAGCTTTCGCCATGGCAGCCGGTAATACGTCAGGCCGATGAGTATGAGCACAATCACGGTGCTTGCCACCACCGCGAGCAGGATCTGGAACAGCGTGAACCGGTCACCGTTGGCAGTCGGGCCGAATATCCCGACGACGAGCGTGACGACGATCGTTGTGGTGCGAAACGCCGGCCTGGTCGCCCACGCGGCCAGCGGGATGACGGCCCACAGCACGTACCAGGGTTGAACTACCGGGAACAGCAGCACGGTCATGCCGAGCGCCACACCCAGCCCGCCCACCGGATGCAGTCGGCCGCGCAACACGGCGAGCAGCAGAAACGTCACGATGATCGCGATGGTGAACACACCGATCGCACGCGTCAGTCCGAGCACCGCGGTGGTGTGGTCACCGAGCCCCAACAGGATGCCGACCTGTCCCGTCCCCAGCGCCAACAACGTCGGCAGCGACATCCAGCTGCGCACGACGTTCGCGGTGCCCAGCGTGTACAGCCAGCCGAAGCCCAGGCTGCTGGCCCAGCCGATCAGCGCCATCACCGCCAGCGACACCAGGGTCAGCGATCCGCCCGCGATCAGGAACGCTTTGATCGTGCCACCCCAGCGGCAAGCCAGCGCCATCGCGACGAAGCCCAGCGCAAGCAGCGACGGCAGCTTCACCTGCGACGACAGCGTGATCAGGACGATGCCGAGGAGAAGACTGGCCATCGGCAGCCACCGCGCCCATTCGTCGCGGCCATGTGGCCAGGCCCAGGGTTTCGGCAGTAGCGGGCCGGCCGCATCGACCCCGCGCAGCGCGAATTCGGTGCCGGCCAACATCAGGCCCAGCATCAACGCCTCGTTGTGGATGCCCGCGACCAGATGCATGATCAGCAGCGGATTGGCCGCGCCCAGCCACAGCGCGCTCACCTCGGCGACCCCGCAGCGGCGGGCGAGCCGCGGCACCGCCCATACGATCAGGCCGACGCCGAGCAGCACGACGATCCGGTGGCACAGCACCGCCGCGACGATGTTTTCTCCCGTCAGCGCCGAGATGCCCTGCCCGATCCACAGAAACAGCGGACCGTACGGGGCAGGCGTCTCGCGCCACATGTTCGGCACCGACAACGTGAAGACATGGTCGAGGCCCAGGCCTGGGGCGGGGCCGACGCGATACGGATTGAGGCCCTGCAGCGAGATCTCGCTCTGCGCCAGGTAGGAGTAGACGTCCCTGCTGTACATCGGCGGCGCGATGAGCAGCGGCAGCACCCACAACAGCAGGGTCCGGTCCAGCTGACTGCGCGTCATGCGCCGGTCCCCGAGGGTGAACCGACCGAGCATCAGCCAGGCCAGCGCCATCATCACCGCGCCGGTGGTGGTCATGGTCAGCGACACCGTCTGAATGCGCGAGGGCAGATTCAACAGCCGGACACCGAAAGTCGGGTCCTGAACCACAGGACGGGCGCCGACACCCAACGCGCCGATCGCCATCAACACCGTGCCGGTGGCGCCGAACAGGCGGGTGCGCCGGAACGCGATCAGCTCGGCGTCGTTCAGCGGGGAGCCGACGGCACGTTCGTCGCCGTGCCATCCGGCAATCGACGTGCTGAGAGTCCGCAGGCGGAGCGCCACCACAGCAGCGTAACGGCCGTCCATATGGTTCCCGTCACCATAAGGGGACCCTTGCTTTACCCCGTTCCTGAATTCCGTCACAATAGTGTTGTGAAATTCGGTCCGGAAAGCGCTGGAGCCGCCGCGGCGGCGACATCCAGCGATCGCCACACCCGTGGCGCGATCGTCCAGCTCTTGCTGGAATCCGGGCCGATCACCGCGGGTGAGATCGGCGACCAGCTCGGCATCTCTGCCGCCGGTGTGCGCAGGCACCTCGACGCTCTTTTGGAGACCGGCGACGCGCAATCCAGCGCCGCGGCTGCCTGGCAGCACCACGGCCGCGGGCGGCCCGCCAAGCGGTACCGGCTGACGGCCCAGGGTCGGGCCAAGCTGCAGCACACCTACGACGACCTGGCCGTTGCCGCGATGCGACAGCTGAGGGAGATCGGCGGCGACGACGCCGTGCGCACCTTCGCGAGGCGTCGCATCGACAGCATCCTTGCGGGAGTAACCGATGGGCCGGGCGACGTTGAAGCCAAGGCCGACAGGGTTGCGACGGCGCTGACCAAGGCCGGCTACGCGACCAGCACGACACCGGTGACCGGGCCGATCCACGGTATTCAGCTCTGCCAGCACCACTGCCCGGTGTCACACGTCGCGGAGGAGTTCCCCGAGTTGTGCGAGACCGAGCGGGAGGCGTTCGCCGAGATCCTGGGCACCCACGTGCAGAGACTGGCGACCATCGTCAACGGCGACTGCGCGTGCACCACCCACGTCCCGCTCACCCCCGAGAAGCCAAAATCGATCCGGCGCACAGCCCGCGTCGGAAAAACCACGAGCAAGCAAGGAGCGTCGACATGACGACCACTCCCGAGGTCCACAAGGTGGGCGAACCGCTCAGCCAGGACGAGGCCATCGCCTCGCTGAGCCGGTACGGCTACGGCTGGGTGGACTCCGACGCGGCGGGCGCCAGCGCACAGCGCGGGCTGTCCGAAGCGGTAGTGCGCGACATCTCGGCCAAGAAGAGCGAGCCCGAGTGGATGCTCGAGACTCGGCTGCGCGCGCTGCGCACATTCGACAAGAAGCCGATGCCGAACTGGGGCTCCAACCTCGAGGGCATCCACTTCGACAACATCAAGTACTTCGTGCGTTCCAGCGAGAAGCAGGCTGCCACGTGGGACGACCTGCCCGCGGACATCAAGAACACCTACGACAAGCTGGGCATCCCCGAGGCCGAAAAGCAGCGTCTCGTCTCTGGTGTCGCCGCGCAGTACGAATCCGAGGTCGTCTACCACTCCATCCGCGAGGATCTGGAGAAGCTGGGCGTCATCTTCCTCGACACCGACACCGCGCTGAAAGAACACCCGGAGATCTTCAAGCAGTACTTCGGCACCGTGATCCCGGCAGGCGACAACAAGTTCTCCGCGCTGAATACCGCTGTGTGGTCAGGCGGTTCGTTCATCTACGTGCCGCCCGGCGTGCACGTCGACATCCCGCTGCAGGCCTACTTCCGGATCAACACCGAGAACATGGGCCAGTTCGAGCGCACGCTGATCATCGTCGACGAGAACGCCTACGTGCACTACGTTGAGGGCTGCACCGCGCCGATCTACAAGAGCGACTCGCTGCATTCGGCGGTCGTCGAGATCATCGTGAAGCCCGGTGGCCGTTGCCGTTACACGACGATCCAGAACTGGTCGAACAACGTCTACAACCTCGTCACCAAGCGAGCGCGGGCCGAGGCAGGCGCCACCATGGAGTGGGTCGACGGCAACATCGGCTCGAAGGTCACGATGAAGTACCCGGCCGTCTGGATGACCGGCGAGCACGCCAAGGGCGAAGTGCTGTCGGTGGCGTTCGCGGGCGAAGGCCAGCACCAGGACACCGGCGCCAAGATGCTGCACCTTGCGCCGAACACGTCGAGCAACATCGTGTCCAAGTCGGTGGCCCGTGGCGGCGGCCGCGCGTCCTACCGCGGCCTGGTCCAGGTCAACAAGGGTGCGCACGGCTCGCGCTCGAGCGTGAAATGCGATGCGCTGCTTGTCGATACGATCAGCCGCTCCGACACCTATCCGTACGTCGACATCCGTGAGGACGACGTGACGATGGGCCACGAGGCCACTGTGTCGAAGGTCAGCGAGGATCAGCTGTTCTATCTGATGAGCCGCGGCATGACCGAGGACGAGGCGATGGCTATGGTGGTGCGCGGCTTCGTCGAGCCGATCGCCAAGGAACTCCCGATGGAGTACGCGCTGGAGCTCAACCGGTTGATCGAGCTGCAAATGGAAGGCGCTGTCGGATAGTGGCACAGGACCTGACAACCACGGTCGAGGGAATCAACAAGGGCGAGCTGTTCACGTCGTTCGATGTCGACGCCTTCGAGGTGCCGCACGGCCGCGACGAGCTCTGGCGCTTCACCCCGTTGAGGCGTCTCCGTGGTCTGCACGACGGCTCGGCGGTCGCGACCGGTACCGCAACGATCGACGTCACCGAGCGCCCCGGCTTCACGACAGAGATCGTGCGCCGCGGTGACGAACGTTTGGGCCAGGGCGGCGTGCCCGCCGACCGTGTTGCTGCGCAGGCGTTTTCGTCGTTCAACCACGCGACGCTCGTCACAGTAGACAAGGGTGCCGTCGTCGATGAGCCGATCGAGATCGTCGTCACCGGGCCTGGCGAAGGGGCGACCGCCTACGGACACCTGCAGGTGCGCATCGGTGAGCTGGCCGAGGCTGTCGTCGTCATCGATCAGCGCGGTAGCGGAACCTACGCGGACAACGTCGAATTCGTCGTCGGTGACGCCGCCCGATTGACGGTCGTGTCGATCGCAGACTGGGCAGACGATGCGGTGTACGTCAGCACGCACCACGCGGCGCTCGGCAAGGACGCGGTGCTGCGCCACGTCGCGGTCACGCTCGGCGGCGATGTCGTGCGGCTGACGGCCAGGGCCAAGTTCTGTGCGCCGGGTGGCGACGCCGAGCTGCTCGGGCTGTATTTCGCCGACGACGGCCAGCACTTCGAGTCCCGGCTGCTGGTCGACCACGCGCAGCCGAACTGCCGCTCCCACGTCACGTACAAGGGTGCGCTGCAAGGCGATCCGGACTCGAAGAAGCCCGACGCGCACACCGTGTGGATCGGTGACGTGCTGATCCGGGCGGAGGCCACCGGGACCGACACCTTCGAGACCAACCGCAACCTGGTGCTCACCGACGGCGCGCGCGCCGACTCGGTGCCGAACCTGGAGATCGAGACGGGCGAGATCGTCGGCGCCGGCCACGCCAGTGCCACCGGACGTTTCGACGACGAGCAGCTGTTCTATCTGCAGGCCCGCGGCATCCCGGAGGACCAGGCCCGGCGCCTCGTTGTCCGCGGATTCTTCGGCGAGATCATCCAGAAGATCGCCGTGCCCGCGATCCGCGAACGCCTGACCGAGGCCATCGAACACGAACTTGAGCTAACCGAAGGAATCACTCACCAATGACCACACTGGAAATCAAGGATCTGCACGTCAGCGTCGTCTCCAAGGAAGACGGGACCGACATCCCGATCCTCAAGGGCGTCGACCTCACCGTGAACTCGGGGGAGACCCACGCGCTGATGGGCCCCAACGGATCCGGCAAGTCCACGCTGTCCTATGCGATCGCCGGTCACCCCAAGTACACGGTGACGTCCGGCTCGATCACGCTCGACGGTCAGGACGTGCTGGAGATGAGCATCGACGAGCGCGCCCGCGCCGGCCTGTTCTTGGCCATGCAGTATCCGGTCGAGGTGCCCGGTGTGTCGATGTCGAACTTCCTGCGCACCGCGGCGACCGCGGTCCGCGGCGAGGCGCCGAAGCTGCGGCACTGGGTCAAGGAAGTCAAGTCCGCGCTGGAAGCGCTTGACATCGACCCGTCGTTCTCCGAACGCAGTGTCAACGAAGGCTTTTCGGGCGGCGAGAAGAAGCGTCACGAAATCCTGCAGCTCGCGCTTCTCAAGCCGAAGATCGCGATTCTCGACGAGACCGACTCCGGCCTCGATGTCGACGCGTTGAAAGTAGTCAGCGAGGGGGTGAACCGCTACGCCGAGGAAACGCATGGCGGGGTTCTGGTGATCACGCACTACACCCGCATACTGCGCTACATCCAGCCGCAGTTCGTGCACGTCTTCGTCGGCGGACGCATCGTCGAGTCCGGCGGCCCAGAGCTGGCCGACGAGCTCGACGCCAACGGCTACGAGCGGTTCACGCAGGCGGTCGGAGCCTGACATGACCGCCGCGCAGGACCTCGCTGTGGATCTCGATAAAGTCAGGGCTGACTTCCCGATCTTGAAACGGGTGATGCGTGGCGGAAATCAGCTGGCGTATCTGGATTCCGGTGCGACGTCGCAGCGACCGCTTCAGGTGCTCGACGCCGAGCGGGACTTCCTGACCACATCCAACGGCGCGGTGCATCGCGGTGCACACCAGCTGATGGAGGAGTCCACCGACGCGTACGAACACGGCCGCGCGGACATCGCGGCGTTTGTCGGCGCGGATACCGATGAGCTGGTGTTCACCAAGAACGCCACCGAGGCGATCAACCTGGTCGCCTATGTGCTTGGCGACAACCGGTTTGCATACGCGGTCGGACCCGGCGACGTCATCGTCACCACCGAGCTGGAGCACCACGCCAACCTGATTCCCTGGCAGGAGCTTGCCCGTCGCACCGGGGCGACGCTCAAGTGGTACTCGGTCACCGACGACGGCCGCATCGACCTGGACTCGCTGGCACTCGACGAACGCGTGAAAGTGGTTACGTTCAGCCACCACTCGAATGTCACCGGCGCGGTGGCCCCGGTCGGGGAATTGGTCGCCCGCGCGAAGGCGGTCGGTGCGCTGACCCTGCTGGACGCCTGCCAGTCGGTGCCGCATCAGCCGGTCGACTTCCACGCGCTCGACGTCGACTTCGCAGCGTTCTCCGGACATAAGATGCTGGGCCCCAACGGCATTGGTGTGTTGTATGGCCGCAGCGAGCTTCTCAACGCGATGCCGCCGTTCATCACCGGCGGCTCGATGATCGAAACCGTCACGATGGAGCAGACCACGTACGCTCCTGCGCCGCAACGCTTCGAGGCAGGGACGCCGATGACGTCGCAGGTGGTCGGCCTGGCCGCCGCGGCGAGGTACCTGCAAGAGATCGGTATGGCCGCCGTCGAGGCGCATGAGAACGAGTTGGTGGCGGCGGCGCTCAGCGGCTTTGCGGGCATCGAACAGGTGCGCGTCATTGGGCCGGCGTCGCTGGAAAACCGCGGCTCGCCAGTGTCTTTCGTCGTCGACGGCATACACGCCCACGACGTGGGCCAGGTGCTCGACGACGACGGCGTTGCGGTGCGAGTGGGCCACCACTGCGCATGGCCGTTGCATCGCCGGTTCGGCATCGCCGCGACCGCACGCGCGTCGTTCGCCGTCTACAACACGCTCGACGAGGTCGACCGGTTGGTCGCAGGCGTCCGGCGTGCGGTGGAGTTCTTCGCGTGAGACTGGAGCAGATCTATCAGGAAGTGATCCTGGATCACTACAAACACCCGCACCATCGCGGCCTTCGTGAGCCGTTCGGCGCCGAGTCGTACCAGGTCAACCCGACGTGCGGAGATGAGGTGCGGCTGCGGGTCGCGCTGAGCGACGACGGGGAGCGTGTCGAAGACGTCTCCTATGACGGCCAGGGCTGCTCGATCAGCCAGGCGTCGACCTCGGTGCTGACGGACCAGGTGATCGGCCAGGACGTCGGCGATGCGCTGAAGACCGTTGCGGCGTTCACGGAGATGGTGTCCTCGCGCGGCACGGTCGAGGGAGACGAGGATGTGATCGGCGACGGCATCGCGTTCGCCGGTGTTTCGAAGTACCCGGCGCGGGTGAAATGCGCGCTGCTGGGTTGGATGGCTTTCAAGGATGCTCTAGCGCAAGCCAGTGAGGAGACCGCAGATGAGCGACACCGCAGTGCCTAACGACGAACTGCTCGCCGACCTCGAGGAGGCGATGCGCGACGTCGTCGACCCGGAACTCGGGATCAACGTTGTCGACCTCGGCCTCGTTTACGACCTGAACGTCGAGAAGGGGGAGCAGGGCAACATCGCGCTGATCGACATGACCCTGACGTCGGCCGCTTGCCCGCTCACCGATGTCATCGAGGATCAGTCACGCACCGCACTGGTCGGTGCCGGGCTCGTCAATGAGATCCGTATCAACTGGGTGTGGAACCCGCCGTGGGGCCCTGACAAGATCACCGAAGACGGCCGCGAACAGCTGCGGGCGTTGGGTTTTACGGTCTAGGGAGCCGCAGCTTCAGTCGTGGTGGTCGGCGTCGGCACGTGCGCCGATGCGGTGGCCAACCCGCCACCGTTGGCGAAGCCCGAAACGGCGCCGATGACAGCCGCCGGTCCTTGGCCGGCCACGCCCGCGACGCTGAGGCCCCGTTGTTGCGCGTTGTCGTTGGCGTTGTCCGTGGCATGAGTGTTCGGCGCAGCCTGTGCGATGGCGATTGAGACGGCGGCGAGGCCGGCGGCGACGCCGGTGACTGCTGCAAGCTTCTTGATCATGGATTCGAAGCCTTTCCGTTGAAACTAACCCGGCCGGTGCCTCACTATGCCGCTCCAAATAGGGACCCGCAAGAAGGTCATGAAAACTTGATCTTGAAATGTTTTGCTATTGCGCATCTTTCACCGACTACCGGGCTTTCGGCGTTTTGCCCACCTCGGAGCCGCAACTGACGTCACAATCGCACTGTGGTCACGGTTCCGGCATTTGTGTGGCGAGGTGGTTTCTTTCGCCGGGCGTTGCTGATCGGCGGCTTTCTCGGGATCGTCCTCGGAGCCATGGCCTGGATAGACTCCGGCCTCCTGCTCGCCGGCATTCTCGCCGCTCTCAGCACCGGACTGATCTACGGAATTTGGATGCCGCGGCGCATGGCCCGCTATTGGCCTGGCGCCAAACAACTCTCGGGCGAGGACCGCGTGACGGTCGCGCGCACCGCCCGCCACGGCGAGCCCATCGGCGACCCGCAGTTGGCCCCAGCGGTCATTGATTACAGCAACGGCATGCAGGCTTCGGCCGAACAGGCCAAGCCGTATCGCTGGGTGCTACCGCTCGTCCTTGTCGTCAGTGTCGTAACGGCGTTGTGGGACAGCATCTTCGGCACCTGGGGCAACGCGATCGTCTCCCTCATTTACCTGGTGGCGCTGCTGCTCGAATTGTTGTGGTGGCCCAAGCGACGTGGCCGGCTGCTGGCCAACGGCGATCGCGCGGCCGACATCGCCTGCGACATTCTCGAAAAACGGGGTGCCGACCAGAAGGATCCCTGACTAAGGTCAGAGATATGACGGCGGAGATGGTGGCGCAGGTCAGACGGTTCAATCGCACCGTCACGCAGCGGATCGGCGTGCTGAACGAGAGTTATCTGGCCAGCGACCGCTCCCTCGGGCAGAACCGGCTGCTCTGGGAGATCGGAGTCGACGGCTGCGATGTCCGCTCGCTGAGGGAACGCCTCGACCTGGACTCGGGCTACGTCAGCAGGCTTTTGCGTGCACTGGAGGCCGCCGGTCACGTCATCGTCGAGCAGAGCCCCGCCGACGGGCGCATCCGCTTCGCCCGGCTGACGCCGACAGGGCGCCGTGAGCTCGCCGCGCTGGACCGGCGCTCCGATGACGCCGCAGCGGCGATCCTGCAACCGCTCAACGCCCGACAGCGCAACGAGCTTGTCAGCGCCATGGCAGAAGTAGAACGCCTGCTGATCGCCTCAACGGTCGAGGTTCGGCAATGCGATCCGCGCCACCGCGACGCCCGGTTCTGTCTTCAGACCTACTACGACGAGCTCGCTGTCCGCTTCGAGGGCGGTTACGACCCGGCGCGCAGCCCCGTCGCCGACGTCGAAATGACACCGCCCGCAGGGCTTTTGCTCGTCGCGTCGCTGCACGGCGAACCCGTCGGCTGCGGGGCGCTGATCTTTCATCCCGACGCCGTCGGATTGGTGAAGCGGATGTGGGTGGCGCCATCGGTCCGCGGCCTGGGGCTGGGCCGCCGGTTGCTCCACGAGCTGGAGAACCGGGCCCGCGCAGAGGGGCTACGGCTGATGCGGTTGGAGACGCGCGACGAGCTGTCCGAGGCGATCCGGATGTATCAGACGTCCGGGTACCGCGAAGTCGCTCCCTTCAACGACGAGCCCTACGCCCATCACTGGTTCGAGAAGTCGCTGTAACGCTCGGGCAGTATCTGGTAACTCAGTCGTTATGAGCCTCGACGAGTCTTACGTCGCTACCCGGCGACAGCTGCGGGGAGTGGCCGAAAGCCTGATCGCCGGGCCGCAGTACCGGTCAGCGGGCACCATTCGGCTTGCGGTGCGCCCCGATGGGTTCGCAGGCGTGGCCGTCCCACTGGCTGTGTGCGGCACGAAGCTTGTCTGGCCCGACGGTGCCGTCGCGCTGGCCGGACCGGTTCGCACGTTGGCCGACGCCGCCGGGGTCGCGCCCGGACCGCCCGACGGGGTGTACGAAATCGTCGACCCGTTACCCGTGGATGCGACGCTGGACGTTGATGCGGCCGCTGCGAACTGGCTCTACCGAAGCCACTACGCAGGCGGGCACGCGATCAAAAGCGCGCTGCCCGAGGCGCATCCCGTGTTGTGGCCCGAGCACTTCGACGTCGCGGCCACCGAAGACGAGGTGAACTACGGCGTCTCAGCAGGCGACGACTACCACCCGACGCCGTACGCGTATGTCGGGCCATGGACCAAGCGCACCGGATCGTTCTGGAACGCACCGTTCGGGGCCGTGTATGCGCTCGACCCGGCACACGATGTCGACGCGTTGGCCACGCAGATCACCGAGTTCTTCCAACAGGGCAGAAGGGAATCGCGATGACGGAGTTGAACACCGACTTCAGTGGCCTGCGGGCCCTGTTCATCAACTGCACGTTGAAACGGTCGCCGGAGGTCAGCAACACCGAGGGCCTGATCGACATCAGCTCACGAATCATGGCGAAACACGGTGTCGAGGTGGAGGTGGTTCGCGCCGTCGACCACGACATCGCCACCGGGGTTTGGCCAGACATGCGCGAGCACGGCTGGGCCTCCGACGATTGGCCCATAATCTTCGAGAAGGTGCTGGCGTCCGACATTCTGGTACTCGCAGGCCCGATCTGGCTGGGGGACAACAGCTCCGTGATGAAGCAGGTGCATGAGCGCCTTTACGGAGGCTCGCATCTGCTCAACGACTCCGGCCAGTATCTGTACTACGGCCGGGTGGGCGGCTGTTTGATCACCGGCAACGAGGACGGTGTCAAACACTGTGCACAGAACGTCCTCTACACGCTCCAACACATCGGCTACACGATTCCACCGCAGGCGGACGCGGGCTGGATCGGCGAGGCCGGGCCGGGGCCGTCGTATCTGGATCCTGGATCCGGTGGGCCCGAGAACGACTTCACGAACCGCAACACCACGTTCATGACGTGGAACCTGATGCATCTGGCCCGGATGTTGAAGGCAAGCGGAGGTGTGCCCGCTTACGGAAACATCCGCTCGGGATGGGATGCGGGATGCCGCTACGACTTTGCCAATCCTGAATACCGTTGAGCGGTTACCGTGACCGTGATGACCGAAACAGTCGATGAGGCCGTGCTGATTGCCGCGCTTCGTGACGGCGACGAGGCCGCCTTCGCCCACCTCGTCGATCAGCATGCGCCATCGATGCTGCGGGTGGCGCGGGGTTATGTGCCCAGCCGCGAGATCGCAGAAGAGGTGGTCCAGGAGACGTGGATCGCGCTGCTCAAGGGCATCAGCAATTTCGAGGGCCGATCCTCTTTGCGCACTTGGCTTTTCGCCGTGATGATCAACATCGCGAAGGCGCGGGGTATGCGCGAGCGCCGTGACGCCGACGCGGCGATCGCAGCTTCCACAGGCACGGTCGACCCGGCCCGGTTCCGCACGGCCGACGACCCGTACCCGGGACATTGGAAGCAAGGTGAAGAGCCGTCGCCGTTCCCTGACACGCCGGAGGGCACGCTGCTCGGCAACGAGCTCGTCGGGGTCGCGCGCACCGAACTGGAGAAGCTGCCCGACCGTCAGCGCATGGTTGTCACGCTTCGCGACATGCTCGGCTTCGACTCCGCCGAGGTGTGCGACCTGCTCGACATCAGCGTCGCCAACCAACGGGTGCTGCTGCATCGTGGCCGGGCCGCGGTCCGGCAGGCGCTCGAAGAGTATTTGGAGGACGCCTCATGACTGGCCGCGACGCGATGGACTGCAACGAACTGGTCGAGCTCGTCACCGCCTACCTGGACGGCTCGCTCGACCTACAGACGCGGGCGCGGTTCGACATGCACCTGCTGGAGTGCGATGGCTGCGAGAACTACCTTCAGCAGTTCCGGGAGACCGTGGCTACGGTCGGCAAGATCCGCGACGACGACCTCGACCCGGCATTCCGCAACCGCCTGCTGGACGCGTTCAAAGACTTCCGCTGACCCCTACCGCCCAGTTTGTGCTGACCATAGGCTGGGAACAGACAGATTGACAGCAGCGTTAGGAACATCGTGGCTACGCGAGACATCACCGCCGAACAGTTCAACGACACCATCAACGACAACGAGATCGTGCTGGTGGATTTCTGGGCGTCGTGGTGCGGCCCGTGTAAGGCCTTCGCGCCCACGTTCGCCGCGTCCTCGGAGAATCACCCCGACGTCGTGTACGCGAAGGTCGACACCGAGGCAGAGCAGCAGCTGGCCGCGGCAGCCGACATCCGCTCGATCCCGACCTTGATGGCCTTCAAAAAGGGCAAGCTGGTGTTCAACCAGGCAGGTGCGTTGCCGCCAGCGGCGCTCGAGCAGCTCGTGCAGCGGGTCAAGGAGTTCGACATCGACGCCGCGATCGCCGCGCAGGGCAACGGCGAAGCGAACTAGCGAAATGCACGCGATAGCGTGCACGGGTGAACTTTGTCCTAGTAGATAAACCGCGACCGCACGTCGCGCTGGTGACACTCAACCGGCCCGAGCGGATGAACTCTATGGCGTTCGACGTCATGGTCCCGCTCAAGAAGGTGCTCGACGAGTTGAGCTACGACAACGCGACGCGAGTGATTGTGCTCACAGGCGCGGGCCGCGGCTTCTCGTCGGGTGCCGACCACAAGTCGGCAGGCTCGGTGCCGAACATCGACGGGCTGACCCGGCCGACGTTCGCGTTGCGGTCGATGGAGGTGCTCGACGACGTCATCCTTTCGCTGCGCAAGATGCACCAGCCGGTGATCGCTGCCGTCAACGGCGCGGCGATCGGCGGCGGACTGTGTCTGGCGCTGGCCTGCGATATCCGCGTCGCAGGTGCGGGTGCCTATTTCCGTGCCGCGGGTATCAACAACGGTCTGACCGCGAGCGAGCTCGGGCTGTCTTATTTGTTGCCACGCGCCATCGGGACGTCTCGGGCGTTCGAGCTGATGCTGACCGGACGCGACGTCGACGCCGAGGAGGCCGCACGCATCGGACTGGTGTCGCGTGCCGTGCCCGACGATGAGCTGCTCGACGTTTGCTATGAGCTCGGCGAGCGCATCGCGTCGTTCTCGCGGCCCGGAATCGAATTGACCAAGCGCACGCTTTGGAGTGGACTGGACGCCGCTAGCCTGGAAGGGCATATGCAGACCGAGGGCCTGGGACAGCTCTTCGTCCGTTTGCTCACCGGCAACTTCGAAGAAGCGGTCGCGGCGCGCGCCGAGAAGCGCGCGCCGGTCTTCACCGACGACAAATAAGGGGATAGCAGCGTGATCACCGCAACGGACCTCGAGGTCCGCGCTGGAGCGCGCACGCTGCTGTCCACCGACGGTGCGGCGTTGCGGGTGCAGCCAGGCGACCGCATCGGGCTCGTCGGACGCAACGGCGCCGGCAAGACCACGACCATGCGCATCTTGGCCGGTGAGGGTGAACCCTACGCGGGGACCATCGCGCGGACCGGGGAAATCGGTTATCTGCCACAGGATCCCAAAGAGGGCGATCTCGAGGTGCTGGCCCGCGATCGGGTGTTGTCCGCCCGCGGCCTCGACACGTTGCTTGCCGACCTGGAAAAGCAGCAGGCGCTGATGGCCGAGGTGGCCGACGACGCCGCGCGGGACAAAGCGGTCCGGAAATACGGCCAGCTCGAGGAGCGCTTCGCTTCGCTTGGCGGATATGCGGCCGAAAGCGAGGCGGGCCGCATCTGCGCAAGTCTTGGTCTGCCCGAACGTGTTCTGACACAACCACTTCGCACACTCTCCGGTGGTCAGCGCCGCCGGGTTGAGCTGTCGCGCATCCTGTTCGCCGCCTCCGATTCGGGGTCGGGGTCGGCCACCACGTTGTTGCTCGACGAGCCCACCAACCACCTCGACGCCGACTCGCTGGGTTGGCTGCGCGATTTCCTGCGCGGCCACACCGGCGGTCTGGTGGTGATCAGTCACAACGTCGAGCTGCTCGCCGACGTCGTCAACCGCGTGTGGTTCCTCGACGCGGTCCGCGGCGAGGTCGACGTCTACAACATGGGCTGGCAGAAGTACCTCGACGCCCGCGCGACCGACGAACAGCGTCGCCGCCGTGAGCGCGCCAACGCCGAACGCAAGGCCTCGGCCCTACGCGCCCAGGCGGCCAAGATGGGTGCCAAGGCCACCAAAGCCGTTGCCGCACAGAACATGCTGCGTCGGGCCGACCGGATGATTGCCGCGCTCGACGAGGAACGCGTTGCCGACAAGGTGGCCAGGATCAAGTTCCCGACGCCGGCGCCGTGCGGCCGCACCCCGTTGGTGGCCAAGGGTCTGACCAAGAACTACGGCTCGCTCGAGGTGTTCAGCGGCGTCGATCTCGCCATCGACCGTGGTTCGCGGGTCGTGGTGCTGGGCCTCAACGGCGCGGGCAAGACCACCCTGCTGCGGCTGTTGGCCGGCGTCGAAACACCGGACTCCGGAGGCCTCGAGCCAGGCCACGGAATGAAGATCGGCTACTTTGCGCAGGAACACGACACGCTCGACAACATGGCGACGGTGTGGCAGAACATCCGACACGCCGCACCCGACACGGGTGAGCAGGAACTGCGGGGTCTGTTGGGCGCCTTCATGTTCAGCGGTGCGCAGCTTGATCAGCCTGCGGGCACGCTGTCCGGTGGTGAGAAGACCCGACTCGCGCTCGCCGGTCTTGTTGCATCGACCGCGAACGTGCTTCTGCTCGACGAGCCGACCAACAACCTCGACCCCGCCTCGCGCGAGCAGGTGCTCGACGCACTGCGGTCGTATGTCGGCGCAGTGGTGTTGGTGACGCACGACCCGGGTGCCGCTGAAGCACTCGACCCGCAACGTGTGGTGCTGCTGCCCGACGGCACAGAGGACTTCTGGTCCAACGACTATCGCGATTTGATCGAGCTCGCCTAGATCGAATCACGAACCGTTTCCTCAATTCCGCCCGTTGGGTGTGAACGCTTCCTACGCTGGGTATTGGGTAGGGGTCGGGGCATCAAACGTGGGGAGAGATGTCGATGAAGAAACTGAACAAGTCCCGGGATGAAGTCCTGAACGAATTGCGCAGTGCTTACGAGGGGGGCGCGAGCATCCGTACGTTGGTGGCCAACACCGGCCGCTCGTATGGCTCGATCCACAGCATGTTGCGCGAGTCGGGCACGACCATGCGCAGTCGCGGCGGACCCAACCATCGCAGCCGCAGGGCAAGCTAGGACGGTTGCTGGCGCAGCGAGGCCTCCACGAGGTCGAGTACGGCACTGAGCTTTTCGGGTTCGTCGCCAGACGCCAGCCGCGCAACCAGGCCGTCAAGCACAAGGTCCAGATACGTCTGCAGGACCGCGCTTGGCACGTCGTCGCGTAGCCGGCCCGCCTGCTTCTGCGTGCGCAGACGTTGGGTCGTCGCCGCCGACAACTCGGCCGACCGCTCCGACCAACCGCGGTTGAACGCCGGATCGTTGCGCAGCTTGCGCGCGATCTCCAGCCGCGTCGCCAGCCAGTCGAACTGGTCGGGAGCGGCCAGCATGTCGCGCATCACCTGAACCAACCCTTCCCGCGACGCGACATCGGCCATTCGCTCGGCATCCTCGCGGGCCAGCTCGAAGAACAGCGTGTCCTTGTCGCGGAAATGGTGAAAGATGGCACCGCGCGACAGCCCGATCGTCTGCTCGAGCCGTCGCACGGTGGCCTTGTCATAGCCGTATTCGGCGAAACAGCGCCGGGCGCCGTCGAGGATCTGCCGGCGCCGCGCCGCCAGATGGTCTTCGGTTACCCGGGGCATGTCTGCGCTACGACTTCAGCATGTTGCGCAGCACATACTGCAGGATGCCGCCGTTGCGGTAGTAGTCCGCTTCACCGGGGGTGTCGATGCGCACGACGGCGTCGAACTCCACCTTCGAGCCGTCCTCCTTCGTGGCGGTTACATGGACGGTCTTCGGCGTCTTGCCGTCGTTGAGCGCCTCGACGCCGCTGATGTCGAACGTCTCGGTGCCGTCCAGCTTCAGGCTCGCCGCGGATTCGCCTTCGGGGAACTGCAACGGGATCACTCCCATGCCGATCAGGTTCGACCGGTGGATGCGCTCGAACGACTCGGTGATGACTGCGCGCACACCGAGCAGGCTGGTGCCCTTGGCTGCCCAGTCGCGCGACGAGCCGGAGCCGTACTCCTTGCCGCCAAGCACAACAAGCGGAATGTCCTGCGCCGCATAGTTTTGCGCGGCGTCATAGATGAACGCCTGTTCGCCGTCCTTGGTGAAGTCGCGGGTGTAGCCGCCGGACACGTCATCGAGAAGTTGATTGCGCAACCGGATGTTGGCGAACGTGCCGCGGATCATCACCTCGTGGTTGCCGCGCCGCGAGCCGTAGGAGTTGTAGTCCTTCTTGTCGACCCCGTGCTCGTCGAGATATTGCGCGGCCGGTGTGCCGGGCTTGATGCTGCCTGCGGGGGAGATGTGGTCGGTGGTCACCGAATCACCCAGCAGCGCCAGCACTCTCGCACCCTTGATGTCGGTCACCGGCTGCGGGTCGGCCGGCATGCCGTCAAAGTACGGAGGCTTGCGCACGTACGTCGAGTTCGTGTCCCATTCGAAGGTGTTGCCCGACGGGGTCGGCAGGTTGCGCCACCGGTCGTCGCCCTTGAACACGTCGGAGTAGTTCTTGACGAACATCTCGGTGTTGATCGCCGATGCGATGGTGTCGTTGATGTCCTTCTGCGAAGGCCAGATGTCCTTGAGGAAGACCTCGTTGCCGTCGGAATCCTTGCCAAGCGGTTCGGCCTCGAAGTCGAAGTCCATGGTGCCGGCCAGCGCGTAGGCGATCACCAACGGCGGCGACGCCAGGTAGTTCATCTTCACGTCCGGGTTGATGCGGCCCTCGAAGTTGCGGTTACCCGACAGCACTGCGGTCACCGACAGGTCGGCGTCGTTGACCGCCTTGCTGATCTCGTCGGGCAGCGGACCCGAGTTGCCGATACACGTGGTGCATCCGTAGCCCACCAAGTAGAAGCCGAGCTTCTCCAGGTACGGCCACAGCCCGGCCTTGTCGTAGTAGGAGGTGACCACTTGCGAACCCGGCGCCATCGTCGTCTTGACCCACGGCTTGGACGTCAGACCTTTCTCGACGGCGTTCTTTGCAAGCAGCGCCGCACCCAGCATCACCTCGGGGTTGGACGTGTTGGTGCACGACGTGATGGCCGCGATCACCACCGCGCCGTGGTCGAGGATGAACTCGCCACGGTCGTCGGATTTCACCTCGACCGGGCTGCTCGGCCTGCCGTTGGCGCCGACGGCAGCCGACGGCACGACCGCGTCGTCATCGGCGAAGGCCAGGCTGGAGGCCGGGTCGCTGGCCGGGAACGACTCCTCGACCGCCTCGTCGAGCTTGGTGTGCTCGGCGGGCAGGTTCTCCTCTACGTAGTTGTGAATGTCCTTGCGGAAAGCGGTTTTTGCGTCGCCGAGCGCGATCCGGTCCTGCGGCCGCTTCGGCCCTGCAATGGAGGGCACGACGTCGGACAGGTCGAGCTCGATGTACTCGGAGTACTTCGGCTCGCGCTTGGGGTCGTGCCACATGCCCTGTTCCTTGGCATACGCCTCGACCAGCGCGAGCTGCTCGTCGCTGCGACCCGTCATCCGCAGGTAGTCGATGGTGACCTCGTCGATCGGGAAAATAGCTGCGGTGGAACCGAATTCGGGGCTCATGTTGCCCAGCGTTGCGCGGTTGGCCAGCGGCACCTCGGCGACACCCTCGCCGTAGAACTCGACGAACTTGCCGACCACGCCGTGCTTGCGCAGCATCTCGGTGACGGTGAGCACCACGTCGGTGGCGGTCACGCCGGGCTGCCGCTCGCCGGAGAGCTTGAAGCCGACGACGCGGGGGATGAGCATCGACACCGGCTGGCCCAGCATGGCCGCCTCGGCCTCGATGCCGCCGACGCCCCAGCCGAGCACGCCGAGGCCGTTCTCCATCGTGGTGTGGCTGTCGGTGCCGACGCACGTGTCGGGGTAGGCCACGCCGTCGCGCTCGAACACGACGCTGGCCAGGTATTCGATGTTGACCTGGTGCACGATGCCGGTACCCGGCGGCACCACCTTGAAGTCGTTGAACGCGCCCTGGCCCCAGCGCAGGAACTGGTAGCGCTCGCCGTTGCGCTCGTACTCGATCTCGACGTTGCGCTCGAATGCGTTCGCGGTGCCGAACAGGTCGGCGATCACGGAGTGGTCGATGACGAGGTCGGCAGGCGCCAGCGGGTTCACCTTGTCCGGGTCACCACCGAGGTCGCCGACCGCCTCGCGCATGGTGGCTAGGTCGACGATGCAGGGGACGCCGGTGAAGTCCTGCATGATCACTCGGGCGGGGGTGAACTGGATCTCCACGCTGGGCTCGGCCGACGGGTCCCACTTCGCGATCGCCTCGATGTGGTCCTTGGTGATGTTGGCGCCGTCCTCGGTGCGCAGCAGATTCTCGGCGAGCACCTTGAGGCTGTATGGCAGTTTCTCGGTTCCGGCCACCGCGTCGAGGCGGTAGATCTGATAACTCTTGTCCCCGACCTTCAAGGTGTCGCGGGCGCCAAACGAATTCACCGAATCTTTGCTGCTCACATCAACTCCCGGCTCGATATCGCCGCGACGGGCTGTGTCGTCGGCGGTCGCAATTCTAACAGTACGCTTGTCCTGAGAATCAACCCAGGGGTGCTTTCAGTCTCGTCCTCGTGAGTGAGTGCTGCCACCCGCATACCCACTCATCGCGTACCGTGCCCGTGTGACCGGACCGCACGTGCTCCCGTTTCTGCCGACGTATATCCCGCCCCAGGTATGCGCGACGGTCGGGCAGGACCCGGCGACCCCGCCGGACGCCTGCATGAACCTCGTCTTCGCCGATATTCGCGACGATGGCGTGAGCGCGTCGGCTAGCCAGGACAAGGCAGGCCTCGCCGGCGTGGTCGCCGACGCCAAGCACAAAGGTATCGACCTCAAGATCGTCGTGATGGACCAGAGTCCGCCGATCGACACCCCGCTGCGCGATGTCGCCACCGCGGTCGGCAAGGCGTATCCCGGTTCCACCGTGTTGGTGATCAGCCCTGGGTGGGCCGGGACATACAGCCCGACCTACGACCGGGTGACTCTCGAGGCGGGTCAGGACGTCGCCAAGACCGGTGATGCGGTGCAGTCTTCGAAGAATTTCGTCAGTGAGTTGACGACACATCATTTCCCGTGGACGCCATTCACGATTGTTCTTGTGCTGGCGGTGATTGCAGCGGTCGTCGCCACCCGTGCGTTACAAATCAGAGCGCGGCGCGAACAGCCGTAAAAACCCCTCTGACAGCGCATTTGGCACGTTTCTGCTACTGCTCTGCAAATAGAAAAGTCACAGCGGGATAACGCTATATTCAATTACAGACTTGTAATTTGTGACTAAAGTTTCCTTAGCGTCAGATGTGACGTACCGTGCAATCGGTGGCTGATGTTGCAGTTGTGATTGTTGTGACTGCACACAGCGTCCGAGCCATAGGAGACACGGTCGAATGAGACGCAACCCTCGGGTCCGCGCGGTGCTGCTTGCCGTCGGCATGCTGCTTGCGACTCCTGGCCTGGCGGTCGCGCAGCCCGCCAACTCGGACACCCTCAGCAAGCTTGTCGCGGCCGTGGCGAACGCCAACCAGAAGCTGCAAGACCTCGGCGCCTCGATTCAGGCGCAGCAGGAAAGCGTCAACAAGGCGATCGTCGATGTTCAGACTGCGCGCGAGAATGCCGCGGCCGCGCAACAGGAAGTGGACGCAAGCGCGCAGCGCGTCACGGAGGCGAACGCCGCGATCGCGGCGGCCCAGCAGCGTTTCGACACCTTCGCTGCCGCAACGTATGTCAGCGGTCCTTCGGATTCCTATCTGACCGCCACCGATCCTGCCGACATCCTGTCCACCGCGGCGGCCGGTCAGACACTGGCAGTGAGTTCACAGCAGATCATCACCAATCTTCAGCGGGCCCGCACCGAGCAGGTGAACAAGGAGTCGGCCGCACGATTGGCGAAGGAGAACGCCGACAAGGCCGTCGCCGACGCCGAAGCCAGTCAGCAGACCGCGGTTTCGGCGCTCACCACCGCGCAACAGACGTTCAAGGACCAGCAGTCCCAACTCGATCAGTTGACCGCCGAACGGGCCGCGGCGCAGGCCAAGCTGGAGGACGCGCGCAACTGGTCGGCCTCCGCAACGGGAGCACCTGCGGCCCAGCCCGCTGCGGCGCGCGTCGGTGACCCGAACGCGAACTGGGATCGGGCGCCCGGGGCGCGCGATGCGGGCGGTCAGAAGTGGGACTCGTTGTGGGATCCCACCCTTCCTGCGATCCCGAGCGCATTTGTCAGCGGTGACCCGATCGCGATCATCAACACGATCCTCGGGTACATGTCCACGTCGGCGCAGGTGACCCAGCAGATGGGTCAGAATTTCCTGCGATCGGTCGGCCTGCTGCCGACCCCGAGTGGCTACACCAACGGCGCCATTCCCCGCGTCTACGGCCGCCAGGCAACCGAGTACGTGATCAACCGCGGCCTCGCAGTGCGGGGCACGCCGTACTCGTGGGGTGGCGGCAACGCCGCGGGCGCAAGCCGCGGCATCGATTCCGGTGCTGGCACAGTCGGTTTCGACTGTTCGGGGCTGATGCTGTACATGTTCGCAGGCGTCGGCATCAAGCTCGACCACTACTCGGGCTCGCAGTACAACGCGGGCCGCAAGGTCCCGTCCTCGCAGATGCGTCGCGGCGACATGATCTTCTACGGACCCAACGCCAGCCAGCACGTCGCGATGTACCTCGGCGATGGTCAGATGCTCGAGGCTCCGTACACGGGGTCCGTGGTGAAGATCTCG
>Ga0207641_10001709_pt1 | contig 21339 bp, 18 predicted proteins | sample KBSSwiS62_FD_184306 | JGI IMG/M metagenome (GOLD analysis project Ga0207641, IMG submission 184306) | Switchgrass rhizosphere microbial communities from Kellogg Biological Station, Michigan, USA - KBS Switchgrass S6-2 (SPAdes) (version 2) | ecosystem: Host-associated > Plants > Roots >... | reverse complement strand
CACCTCGAACCCGTGCTGGGCGCCGGAGCGGACCAGCGTGTCGACCGTGCCGAGGGCGCGGTTGCCGTACGTGAAGTTCTGCCCGACGACGACCACCCGGGTCTGCAGGATCTCCCCGAGGATCTTCGAGGCGAACTCCTCGGCCGGGACCTGGCTGAACTCCAGCGTGAACGGCTGGACACACAGCGCGTCGACGCCGATCGCGGCGAGCAGTTCAGCCTTGAACGGCAGCGTCGTCAGCTGCGCCGGATGGCTGCCCGGCCGCAGCACCTCGGCGGGGTGCGGGTCGAAGGTGAACACCAGCGACGGCAGGTCGAGCGCTCTGGCACGCTCCACCGCCCGGCCGATGATCCTCCGATGGCCGACGTGTACCCCGTCGAAGAAACCGATCGTGACGACACCGCCACGCCAGTCGGCCGGTGTGTCGTCCAGCCCTCGCCACCAACGCACTCCCGAAGCCTAGGGCATGCCGGGCCCAACCCTTCGAGGGTGCGACGAACCACATGACCGATCCGAGCCGCCTCTCCTGTGGTCTGGATGGAGCAGCTCCCGCGCAGGCCGGATCGGGGGCGAGGGTCGCCTGCGTTCCGCGGAACGGGCAGGCGACACATGGACAAGCACCAATGAAGATCGATTCTTCGAGCTGCCCCGGACAAGGCACTGCGGCGTGTCACCGATGCGCGACGTTGGTGCGACAACAGGCCGATAGGCTCCGTTCGTGCTCACAGGGCGACTGCTACTCAGGTAGCAGCGACGCCTGGCTCGGGATTCAGCCTGCGGCGGCCAAGACAACCAGGTAGCGCGACTCGCGGCCGTTCCTGCCGCCCTCCTCACAGTCCTCGGCGAGGGCGAGGGCGGCTCCGTCCGGGCCGAGGACGCCGTAGGCGCCGGGCAGGCCGGCCGCCGGGAGGCGGCGGCCGTGGGCGACGGCGACCGCTTGCGTCTCGTCCACCTGGCGGACCGGGAAGGCGGTGGCCACCGCCTCGGACAGCGGCGTGACCGCGGCGGCCGCCCGCTCGGCGAACGCGTCCAGGCTCAGCGCGTCCGCGATGGCGAAGGGCCCGACCCGCGTGCGGCGCAGGTAGGTCAGATGGCCGCCACAGCCCAGGGACGCGCCCAGGTCGCGGGCGAGCGCGCGGATGTACGTGCCACTCGAGCAGGCGACCCGGACGACGAGATCCGTACCCGTTGGGTCGGGAGCACCGGAGGCCCGGTCCCGGCGCTCCCGGAGCTCGAAGGCGCCGACGGTCACCCGCCGGGCGGCGAGCACCACGTCCTCGCCGGAGCGGACCCGGGCGTAGGCACGCTTCCCGTCGATCTTCACCGCGCTCACGCTGGAGGGCACCTGATCGATCTCTCCGGTGAGCGCGGCCATCGCGGCAGCCAGGCGCGGCGTGTCCAGCTCCGGGACCGGGCGCTCCTCGACGACGTCACCCTCCGCGTCGTCGGTGACCGTGGTGACGCCGAGCCGGATGACGGCCTCGTACTCCTTGTCCGTGAGGGCGAGGTGCCCGAGCAGCTTGGTCGCCCGGCCGACCCCGAGCAGCAGCACCCCGGTGGCCATCGGGTCGAGCGTGCCGGCGTGACCGATCTTGCGGGTGCGCAGGATACGGCGGGCCTTCGCGACGACGTCGTGCGACGTCCAGCCGGCCGGCTTGTCGACGACGACCAGCCCGTCGGGGGCGGGCACCGCGTCGGCTCGCCCCCCGCCGCCGGCCGGCCGCACCCCGCCCGCGAGCGGCGAGGCCAGCTCCCCCGTCACGCCGCCCCCCATCCAGCGTCGCGCGCGGCACCGCCCAGCGCGTTCCGCGGAACGCGGCCCGAGACGTTCCGCGGAACGCGGCCCGGCGCATCGAGCGGAACCCGGCCCGAGGCGTTCCGCCAGACGCGGCCCGGCGCATCGAGCGGAACGCGATCCAGCGCGTTCCGCGGAACGCGCGGAAGGCGGCCTGGCGACGTCCGGCTCCATGGGCTCACGACGTTCTCCTCGCTACCACCGGCGCCGCGGAGGCCACGGCTACCTCGTCAACGATGCGGCCCACGATCTCGGCCGCCTCGGCACCGTCCGGGGGTACCAGGAAACCGGCCTTCTCCCGGTGGCCGCCGCCGCCAAGGCCCATGGCCACCGCGCCGACGTCGATCGGGCCGCGGGAGCGTAGCGAGACGGTCCAGCCGCCGTCTGGCAGCTCCTTCGCGACCGCCGCGAGATCCGCCTCGAGCACGCCCCACAGCACGTCGACGACGCCTTCGACGTGCTCCAGGCGCAGCCCGTGCCGGTCGAGGTCGGCGTTCGTGATCCAGGTCCACGCCAGGCCGCGCCGGGCAGCCGGCGCGTCCGCCAGGACACCGGCTGCCGTCGCGGCTGTCGTTTCAGTCGTCGCGCCAGCTGCCGAGTCGAGCGTCGGCGGGTCGGTCGTCGTCAGTCGGGCGCGGCCCAGCACGTCGGAGAGCAGGCCGAGGTAGCCGAACCGGTGGATGCCCCAGACCGACCAGCCGATGACGGTGGGGTCGGCGCCGGCCTCGACCAGCCGGGCCGCGGCGCGGTGCGCGGCGGGGCTGGTCGTCGCCTGCCGGAACGAACCGGTGTCGGTCGCGAGCCCGGCGTAGAGCGCGCTGGCGACGTCGGCCGTCAGCGTGACGCCGAGCCGGTCGAGCAGGCCGAGCACGACGGTCGACGTCGACGGTGAGTCGGGATCAACCGCGCGGACCTGGCCGAAGTCGGCGCCGGAGCGGTGGTGATCGACGACCAGCGACCGCGGCGCCTCCGTCAGGCGGTCGGCGAGCACGCCCAGCATGTGCGGCGCGGCGGCATCCAGCGTGACCACCAGGTCCAGCCGCTCGGGCAGGCCCGCGGGCTCGACGAGCAGTTCCTGGCCGGGGAGGAACGCGAGACCGTCGGGCACCCGGAACGGCTCGGCGTCGAACGAGACGACGATCCGCCCGCCGGCCTCGCGCAGCGCGAGACCGAGCGCGAGGGCCGAGCCCAACGAGTCGGAGTCCGGGTTGACGTGGGCGAACAGGCCCACCTCCCAGCCCTCCGCCAGCGCCGCGCGCAGCAGAGCGACCGCGTCCGGCCACGTGTCGTGACCGGACGCCGCCCGCGGGCTCATCGCCCGTCGCCATCCAGCTGCCGGCCATCGCCGGCTCCGCCAGGATCCGCGTCCTCGGCCAGGCCGAAGTCGTCGAGGCCGTCCCCGAGAGCCGACTCGTCGTCGTCCTCGATCTCCCTGGGCCGCCGGTACGGGTCCGATTCGCCGGCGTGGCTCGCACCCTCGCGGGTGGTGGCGAGCTGCGCGTCGCGGGCCTTCGCCACCGCGAGCAGGTCGTCGAGATGCTTGGCGTCGTCGGGCAGCCGGTCGTGCACGAACGTCAGGGTCGGCGTCGACTTGACGCCGGTCGCGCGGCCCACCTGGGAGCGCAGCAACCCCTTCGCCGACTCGAGCGCACGGGCCGAGGCCTCGCGAGCCTCGTCGTCGCCGTAGACGGTGTAGAAGACGGTCGCCTCCATGAGGTCGGGAGTGACCCGGGCGTCCGTGATCGTCACCATCCCCAGCCGGGGATCCTTGACGCCACGTTCGAGCGCGGCCGCGACGACCTCCCGAACGCGCACCGCCAGCCGCCGCGCGCGGGCGGGATCAGCCACCGTTCACACCTCCGCCCAAGCCACCTGAGATTCCGGCTTCCTCGTCGAGGTCGTCCTCGGCAAGCAGGCGCCGGCGTGCCTCGACAATCTCGAGCTCCGGCCGTTCGGCCACCAGACGCTCACAGCCGTCGAGAACGTCGACGCAGAAGCCCCGGTCGGCGGCGACCACCGAGATTCCAACCTTCACCCGCCGGTGCAGCTCGTGGTGGTCGACCTCCGCCGCGCTCACCGGAAACCGCCTGCGCAGCTCGGCCACGACCGGCCGCACGAGCGACCGCTTTTCCTTCAGCGAATGAACGTCACCAAGAAGCGCGTCCACGCTGAGCAACCCAACCCACATAGTCGTCTTTGTCCCGCTGGCTAGGTCATCGCCGGGTCCGCCGCGGCGGGACGCGTCCCGGCTCCTCGTCACTCGCCAGCCACGACCTGCGGACGGTCACCACGCGTCACGCGAGGCGGCCGGCACGGTCGCGGCCGGGCAGGCCCGATCCGCGCCCCCTGCCCGCCGCGACGGCGGTGAGCAGGGGGCGCGGGCCGGGGTTCGGTCACACGCGAGGGATCTCGCGCTGCTCGAAGGTCTCGATGACGTCGTCGATCTTGATGTCGTTGAACGAGCCGAGCCCGATACCGCACTCGTACCCGTCGCGGACCTCGACAGCGTCGTCCTTGAACCGCTTGAGCGACTCGACGGTGAGGTTGTCGGCGACGACCACGCCGTCCCGGATCAGCCGCGCCTTGCTGTTGCGGCGGATGATCCCGGTCCGGACGAGGCAGCCGGCGACGTTGCCGATCCGCGGCACCCGGAAGACCTCGCGGACCTCCGCCGTGCCGAGCTGGGCCTCCTCGTACACCGGCTTGAGCATGCCCTTGAGGGCGTTCTCGATGTCCTCGATCGCCTGGTAGATGACCGAGTAGTACCGGACCTCGACACCCTCGCGGTCAGCCAGCTCGGTCGCCTTGCCCTGCGGGCGGACGTTGAAGCCGATGATGAGCGCGTCCGACGCCGAGGCCAGCATGACGTTGGTCTCGGTGATCGCGCCGACACCGCGGTCGATGATGCGCAGCCCGACCTCGTCGCCGAGGTCGATCTTGAGCAGCGCGTCCTCCAGGGCCTCGACCGAACCGGAGACGTCTCCCTTGAGGATGAGGTTGAGCTGAGTCTTCTCGCCCTCCTTCATCCGCTCGAGGATGGTCTCCAGCGTCGGGCGGCCACGGCTCATGGCGAGCTCCGCGTTGCGCTCGCGGGCCTGGCGCCGCTCGGCGATCTGCCGGGCGACCCGGTCCTCGGGCACGACGAGGAAGTTGTCACCCGCGTCCGGGACGCTGGTGAAGCCCAGCACCTGGACGGGACGGGCCGGACCCGCCTCGGTGACGTTCGCGCCGTGCTCGTCGAGCATCGCCCGGACGCGGCCGAACGCCTCGCCGGCCACGATCGAGTCGCCGACCTTGAGCGTGCCGCGCTGGACCAGCACGGTCGCCACCGGGCCGCGGCCGCGGTCGAGCCGGCCTTCGATCGCAACACCCTGCGCGTCGACGTCGAACGCCGCCTGCAGGTCGAGCGACGCGTCGGCGGTCAGCACGATCGCCTCGAGCAGCCCGTCGATGTTCGTCCGGTTGCGCGCCGAGACGTCGACGAACATCGTGTCGCCGCCGTACTCCTCGGCCACCAGGCCGTACTCGGTGAGCTGGCCGCGGACCTTGGCCGGGTCGGCGCCCTCCTTGTCGATCTTGTTGACGGCCACGACCACTGGCACCTCCGCCGCCTGGGCGTGGTTCAGCGCCTCGATGGTCTGCGGCTTCACGCCGTCGTCGGCCGCGACGACCAGGACGACGATGTCCGTCACCTGGGCACCGCGGGCACGCATGGCGGTGAACGTCTCGTGACCCGGGGTGTCGATGAACGTGATCGGCCGCTCCGCGCCGTCGACCGAGGCCGTCACCTGGTAGGCGCCGATGTGCTGGGTGATGCCACCCGCCTCGCCGGCCACCACGTCCGATGACCGGATCGCGTCGAGCAGCTTCGTCTTTCCGTGGTCGACGTGACCCATGACCGTGACGACCGGCGGCCGGGTGGTGAGCACCACGTCGTCGCCGTACTCGCCGCCGAACGAGAGGTCGAAGCTCTCCAGCAGCTCCTTGTCCTCGTCCTCGGGGCTGACGATCTGGACCTCGTAGCCGAGGGTGACGCCGAGCAGCTGCAGCGTCTCGTCGGTGCACGACTGGGTCGCCGTCACCATCTCGCCGAGCTGGGTGAAGACCACCTGGACGAGCGCGCCCGGGTTGGCCTCGATCTTGTCGGCGAAGTCGGCGAGCGACGCGCCACGCGGCAGCCGAATGGCCTGCCCGTTGCCGCGCGGGACCATCGCCCCCATGCGCGGCGCCTCGAGCCCGCTCTCCCACTCCTGCCGCTTCGCGCGCTTCGACTTGCGCTGGCGCCCGGGACGGCCACGGCCGCCGGGACCGAACGCGCCAGCCGTCGTGCCGCCGCGGCCACGGCCACCGGCCGCCGGCCGGCCGCCGCCGCCACCGGCGCCACCGGGGCCGCCGGGGCCGCCTGGACGACCGGCGCCACCGCCGCCGCCCGGACCGCCGGGACGGCCCGGAGCACCCGCGCGGCCGGCGAATCCGCCGCCCGGACGCGGACCGCCGCCGCCGCCGGGACGGGGCCCCGGGGCGCCGGGGCGGCCGGGAGCGCCACCGGCCGGACGCGGCGCGAACATGCCGGGACCGGGACGCGGGCCACCGCTGCCACCGGGCCGCGGCGGCATGCTGCCGGGACCGGGACGCGGGCCACCACTGCCACCGGGCCGCGGCGGCATGCCGCCGGGGCTCGGTCGGGGGCCGCCCTGACCACCCTGACGCGGCGCGCCGGGTGCGCCACCGGGACGCGGGCCGCCGCCGGGACGGGGACCGCCGGGCGCACCAGCAGCCGGGCCCGGGCGCGGCGCGGCCGAGCCGGGCGTCGTGTACGGGTTGTTACCGGGCCCCTGCGGGCGCGGGCCGGGACGCGGGCCGGGCCGAGGCCCGGCCGGGCGGGCGGGCGCCGCCGCCGGACCACCGGCGGCCTGCGCGGCCGCGGCGGGGGGAGCGGACGGGGTACCAGGAGCGGACGGGGCGCCGGGAGCGGACGGGCCACCGGCACGCGGGCGCGCGCCAGGCGGGCCGGGGACACCCGGGCGGGGGCCGGGACGGACGCCGGCCGGAGCCGGCGGCGTCGCCGAGGCCGCCGCGGCGGCCGGGCGAGCCGGCTGGTCGGCACGGGCGGCCGGCTCAAAGCGCGCGGGCGCGGGAGCTCCGACCGGTGGACGGCCATTGGACGGGACTGCGCCGGCCCCCGGAACGGCCGCGGGACGCGGGCCGGTAGCGGGGCCGGGACGGCCTGGGACGGCGCCGGGGCCGGGACGCGGGCCCGGACGGCCGGGCACGCCGGGAGCGGCGCCAGGACGCGGTCCAGAGCCGGCGGCCGGGCGGCCGCCGTTGCCGGCGGAACCCGGGCGGCTGGGCTTCGCGGCCGCCTCCGTCGGGCCGCCGAGCCGCTCCTTGAGCTTGCGGACGACGGGGGCCTCGACGGTGGACGAGGCCGACTTGACGAACTCGCCCATGTCTTTCAACGTGCTCAGAACGGTCTTGCTGTCGACGCCGAGCTCCTTCGCGAGCTCGTGTACGCGGGCCTTACCTACCACGGTGCTCCTTCGATCGGCCCGCGGTTCGGCGCCCGCGTGACCTCGTTACCTGCTGGTCGCGATCATGGCTGCGTGCTCATTGCGCGGTCATCGCTCTCGACCTGCTTCCGTGTCGGCGTCGACCGGGTTCCATCCGGCGGACGCCACCGTCAGGTGGGGCACTCCCCCACCCTGCTTCCCTGCTGCTAACAACGCCCGGGCTCATCCTCGTCCCGGTCGGGACGAGCAATCTCCCGGACGTACTCCCGGACCCGCTCGAGATCGAGCGGACCGGGCACCCGCAACGCCCGCGGGAACGCCCGGCGGCGCTCCGCGAGATCGAGGCACGCCTGGTCAGGGTGCACGTGTGCTCCCCGGCCGGGCAGGCGACGACGAACGTCTGGCACGAGTTCCCCGTCCGCCACGACGATACGCAGCAGATCCGACCGCGCCGCCCGGCCTCGACACCCGATACAGGTGCGGACCGCAGGGCCCTGTTCGGAACCGCCCTGTGCAGAGCCGGCTTGTCCAGAAGCAGCTTGCCCAGAACCAGCTTGTTCGGTACCGGTTTGTTCGGTACCAGCCTGTTCGGTACGGCCACGTTCGGAACCAGCCTGCTCGGCACGGCGCGCCACGGCGAGTCTATCCCGATGCGCCCCTGGGCTGCCCGCCCGTTGTCGGTGACCGCCGGGCACCCTGCCCCCCAGGCCTTCCGGCGCCGGCCGAGGCTGCGTCGGAGCGGTGAAGGTCGGCCGGACCGCCACCGGGCCGCCGCGACGAGTCGGCGGGGCGTCGCCCGGCACCACCCTGATCACCTTCCGTATCGGAATGAATATCGATCCGCCAGCTCGTCAGCCGGGCCGCGAGCCGGGCGTTCTGGCCCTCCCGGCCGATCGCCAGGGAAAGCTGGTAGTCAGGCACCGTCACCCGAGCGGCCCGGCCGGCGAGGTCGGTGACCTCGACGCGTGACACCCGGGCCGGCGAGAGCGCGTTGCCGACGAAGGTCGCCGGGTCCGCCGACCAGTCGACGATGTCGATCTTCTCGCCGTGCAGCTCGGCCATCACCGCGCGCACCCGGCTGCCCATCGGGCCGATGCACGCGCCCTTCGGGTTCACCCCGGCCACCTTCGACCGCACCGCGATCTTGCTGCGGTGGCCGGCCTCCCGGGCGATCGCGGCGATCTCGACGGTGCCGTCGGCGACCTCGGGGACCTCCAGCCGGAACAGGCCCTTCACCAGCTCCGGGTGCGTGCGCGAGAGGGTGACCGCCGCGCCGTGCGGGCCGCGGGCGACATGCACGACGTAACACTTGATCCGGTCACCGTGCTCCAGCGTCTCCCCGGGCACCTGCTCGGCGGGCGGAAGGACGCCCTCGACGGTGCCCAGGTCGACGAGCACCACCTTCGACCCGGCGCGCTGCTCATGGTGCTGCACGACGCCGGAGACGATCTCGTGCTCCCGGTCGGCGTACTGGCCATACGTGACCTCCTGCTTGGCCTCGCGCAGCCGCTGCATGATGACCTGCTTGGCCGTCGCCTGGGCGATCCGGCCGAAGTCGGCCGGCGTGTCGTCCCACTCCCGACCGCCGCCGTCCGGCCCGGCCTCGCGGGCGAGCACGGTCACCTCACCGGTCTTGCGGTCGACCACCACCCGGGCGTCGGCGGCCCGGGCCTCGTCGTCGTCATCCGCCTCCTGCTGGACGCGGGTGTGCTGGTAGGCCTTGAGCAGCGCGGTCTCGATCGCCTCGACCAGGGTCTCGAAGGAGAGGTCGTACTCCCGCTCGATGCCGCGCAGCTCGGCGACGCTGATTTTCACCGGTCTGTCTCCTCACCCGGGCTCCCGCCGACATCCTCGCGGCCCCCGCCGGCCCGCACGCGCCGGGCACCAGCCACGTCGTCGTCGCCGGGCTGGTCGCCGCGCTGGTCGCCGCCCTGGTCAGGGTCGGCGTCGTTCTCGTCAAGGCCATCGACCCAGCCGTCGTCGGCCCACTCGTCATCTGGCTCGTCGGCGAACTCCGGGCCCGCGGGCCCGGCGGCGCCGGTCAGGTCGGCGTCACCGCCGTCGCAGGCGGCGTCCGTCGCGGCCGCCAGGTCCGGGCCGCCGCTCGCGCCGGCGGGACCGAACTCGATCTGGACGACGGCCTGGAGCACCTCGGTAAACCGCAGCCGCTCGATGCGGGTCTTCACCGGCCGGCCACGCCGCGGCGGACCCGCCGCGACGGCGAGGTCCGCGCCGTCGTCGTCCGTGCCGAGAACCCGGCCGAGGACGACCGTACCGTCGGCGCACCGGGCCTCCACCAGCCGGCCGCGTGCTCGCCGCCAGTGCCGAGGCTCGGTCAGCGGCCGGTCGACGCCCGGCGAGGTCACCTCAAGCACGTAGGCACCGGTCAGGCCGGCCTCATCTCCGACCTGGTCGAGCAGCTCGGAGATGAGCCGGCTGGCGTCGGCCACCGCGTCAAGGTCGATGCCCCCGTCACGGTCGACGGCGACCCGCAGCACGCTGCGGGAACCGGCCCGGGACAGGCTGAGCTCCTCCAGGTCGAACCCGGCGTCGGCGAGCGCCGGCGCGAGCCGGTCGTGAATCTCGGCCCGCAGCTGGGCCGTCGCGGCGGCCTGACCGCCCGGCCGGGTCTGCGCTGCCGGCCCCGACTGCGTTCCTGCCCCCGGCTGCGACGGCCTGCCGGGCTGGGCCTTCTTCGCCGCCGGTCCGGCCCCGGCAGAGGCGGCGCCGCCAGGCCGCGCCGAGCCACCCGTCCGTGGCCGATTGCCCGGGCGACCGCCCGCGTCCCGTGCCACGTCGCCCAACCCCCTGCTCTGTTGAAGGGAAGCGGCCCTCGGGTCCCGCTCGCCCCGTGTGTACTCGCCGAAACGACTGGCGCCACGCCGCCGGGCGCTTTCCGGGCCGCGGGACGATCAGGGCGCCCACCAGCCACTGCGCAGCGGTCCAGAAGGACTCTTCGAGATCCTTAGCCTACGTCCGTCGCGGTTCGGCTCCAATTCAGGCCCACCGCCGATCTACGCCTCCGCGCCCGCCGGCGCACCCGTGACCGATCTCGCGACGGGCAAGCCCAGGCCGCGTGGCAGGCACCGGAGTGTGATTGGCTCCGGTGCGTGCGTAGGGCCACCGCTGTGTCCAGGCGGGCCGTGCTGGCGCTGCCGGCCGCCGGGCTCGTGACCGCGGCCGTCGCCTCGGGCTGCTCGACGACGCTGCCGACGTCCGCCATCAAGCCGCCGGCCGACCTCCCGTCGGCGCGGGCAGCGGCCCGGACCGAGACCGAGCTGATCGCCCGGTACGACGCCGCGATCGCCAGCCATCCGAGCCTCGCCGGGCTGCTCACCGGCCTGCGCGCCCACCACACCCAGCACCTGGCGGCGCTCGTCGCGCTCGTGCCGGCGCTCTCGACCGCCGGGCCGTCCGCGGCGGCCACGCGGGCCGTGGCCAGCGGCGCCGCGCCCACGCCGGGGGGCACCGCGCCGCCGGCGGACGACTCCCCTGCGGCCAGGGCGAGCGCGCTCGCGGCGCTGGCGGCGGCGGAACGGACCGCCGCGGGCGCGCACCGGGCCACCTCCCTGGCCACGACCGCCGAGCTGGCGCCGCTGCTCGCGAGCCTGTACGCGGCCGAGTCCTGCCACGCCGACCTGCTCGGGCTCGGCGCCGCCAGTTGAGGCCGGGCGCCAGACCAGCGGGTCCCGCCGACCAGCGACCTCGGTCCCAGGAACCACACAACCAGCGAGGGAAGGCACGATGGTGGCGACTAGCAGGCCGACGGCCCAGGCGGCCGAGGCCGCCCCGCTGAGCCCGGTGGGCGTCACCGCGCTCTCGACGCTGCTCGCCGCGGAGCACGCCGCGGTCTATGGAACGTCGGCGGCTGGGGGGGCGCTCGCCCCGCTGGGCCTGCCAGCGGCGCAGGCCCGGGCGCTGGCCTATGCGGCCTACACGGCCCATCTCCAGCTTCGCGACCAGCTGACCGCGCTGCTGCTGGCGGCCGACGCCCAACCGCCAGCCGCGCTACCCGCGTACACGCTGCCGGTCAGCCCGGGAAGCGTCCATGGCGCGCTCACCCTGCTCGCCGAGCTGGACGACCGCAGCGCCGCCGCCGCCTATGCCGCGGTCGCCGCCGTGGGCGGCGGCACCCGCGAACTCGTCGCCGACGCGCTGAGCCAGGCAGCGGTGCGCGCGCAGCGTGCCCGACTCGCCGCCGGCACCAGCCCAGCGACCGCCGCCACAGCGTTTCCCGGCCGCCCCTGACACTCGGGAGGCGGCGTGCGGAGGTCTCGCCGGAGCGACGGGGTTCCTGCGGAATCGGCGAAGCCGATTTCGGAGGTCGTGAGGGCGCGGCCGCAGCACGCAGCCGACGCACTGGCAGCGGAGATACTGACACGCGGCGGAGTGGCAGCCGTGGTACTGAAGCCGGCTCGTTCAACCTCGGCGGTCAGCGGCCGGTTCGGTCAGCGGCGGGTCCAGGCGCCCGGGGACTGGCTGCGATCACGGACGACGTCGGGCAGGTCGCCGTTCGCGATGTCCGCGAGGGTGACCGACTCCAACACCTCCCGCAGGCTGACCCGGACCGCGATCCACACGTCCTGCAGGTTCTTGGCCGCGCCCTCGTAGCTGACCTCCTCCGGCCGGCGTCCCCGCACCCCGGCCAGCGGCCCGTCGGTCGCCCGGATCACGGTGGCGACGTCGATCTCGCCGGCGGGGCGGGCCAGCTGGTAGCCACCCTCGGCGCCGCGGCGGCTGGCGACCAGCCCACTGCGGCGCAGGTCGGTGAGGATGTTCTCGAGGAAGCGCAGCGGCAGGTCCTGCGCGGAGGCGAGGGTCTCGCCCTTGACCAGGCCGCCATCACTCGCGGCGAGGGTCAGCAGTGCGCGCAGGGCGTAGTCGGCACGCGCGGAGATCTGCATGCCTCCATCTTGCCGCTCCGTCGGCCGCCGCGCCCACGGCGGGTGCCCGGACCCGTCCCGGACAGGGACGAACCCGCCCGTCGCGGTCCGCCAGCGCTTGCCCGGCGGACCGGGACGGGCTCAGTACCACCGCTGCCACTCCGTCGGCGGCGTGCTCCGGCCTCGCCCTCGCTGCCCTACCTCCCAGATCGGCTCCGCCGATCCGGCAGGGACCCTGCCGGCGAGACCTCCACACGCCGCCTCCTGCGTGTCAGCGCGGAGCCCGGACCCAGACGCGGCTGCCCGCGGTGAGGCCGAGAGCCTCGGACTGCCCCCTGGTGATCTGCGCCCACGACTGCTCGGCGCCCGCGCTCAGCGTTACCCGCACCTCGAAACCGATGCGCTGCAGGCCGACGATCTCGGCGGACACCGTGTCGGGGGTGTCCGCGGTGAAGATCTCCAGGTCGTGCGGGCGGACCAGCCGGCCCGCGAACTGCGTGACCGGCCCGAGGAAGCTCATCACGAAGTCGCTCGCCGGCTTGTCGTAGACGTCGGCGGGCGTGCCGACCTGCTCGATACGCCCGGCGTTGATGACCACCAGCTCGTCGGCGACCTCCAGTGCCTCCTCCTGGTCGTGCGTCACGAAGATCGTGGTGACGTGCACCTCGTCGTGCAGGCGGCGCAGCCAGTCGCGCAGCTCCTTGCGGACCTGGGCGTCCAGCGCGCCGAACGGCTCGTCGAGCAGGAGCACCGACGGCTCGACGGCGAGGGCGCGGGCGAGCGCCATGCGCTGGCGCTGGCCGCCGGACAGCTGCTCGGGCAGCCGGTCGGCGAACTGCTCGAGGTGGACGAGGGCCAGCAGCTCGTGCACGCGTTCCCGGATCTCGGCCTTGGGGCGCTTGCGGATCTCCAGGCCGAAGGCAACGTTGCGGTACACCGTCAGATGCTTGAACGCCGCGTAGTGCTGGAAGACGAAGCCCACGTTGCGGCGCTGAGGCGGGACGCGGGTCGCGTCGTTGCCGTTGATCCGGACGGTGCCCGCGTCCGGCTGCTCCAGCCCGCCGATGATGCGCAGCAGGGTGGACTTTCCGCCGCCGCTGGGGCCCAGGAGCGCGGTCAGCCGCCCGTCCGCCACAGTCAGGCTGACATCGTCGAGCGCGACGAAGCTGCCGAACTGCTTCCTGACCGAGTCGACCTCGATGCTCACCTGGGGCCGTCCTTGTCCAGTGCGATCGTGTGGGAGTCGGAAGGCGCGACGCCGGCAGGCTGCGCCGGGACGGCAGGCGCGACGCCGCCGCCCGTCAGGTCGTCGAGCGCGCCCTCGTTCGGCCCTGGCTCGCGCGCTCCGCTCCGCTTCCGCCGCAGGGAGACGAGCACGATCGCCAGCACGGTGACGAGGATCAGCAGGAACGCGAGCTGGTAGGACCCGGGCTCAAGCTGCTGGACCCGCTCGGAGACCAGCAGCGGCACCGTCTGGGTCTGGCCCGCCCCGCTGACGTTGCCGGACACCACCAGCACGGCGCCGAACTCGCCGATCGAGCGGGCCAGGCTGAGCACGATGCCGTACATCAGGGCAGGCCGGATGATCGGCAGGGTGATCCGGACGAACCGCTGCCAGGCACCCGCGCCGAGCACCCGCGCGGCCTGCTCCTGCTCGGTGCCGGCCTCCAGCAGGACGGGGACCAGCTCGCGCAGGATCAGCGGCAGCGAGACGAACGTCGTCGCGAGGATCATGCCGGGCACGGCGAAGATGATGTCGATGCCGGCGTCGTGCAGGCCCTTGCCGAACCAGCCGTCGACCGGGCCGTAGACGAGCACGAGCGCGAGTCCGACGACGATCGGCGAGACCGAGATCGGCAGGTCCGCGAGCGCGCTCAGCAGGCGCCGCCCCGGGAAGCGGTAGCGCGTGATGAGCAGCGCCAGCCCCACTCCGAACACGGTGTTGAGCGCGACGGCGGCGAGCGCGATCTCGGCGGTCAGCCGGAAGGCCGTCACCGCCTGCTGGGAGCTGATCGCCGACCAGAAGGCGGACGGGCCGGGGCTCACCGTCTTCCAGGTCACGACGACCAGCGGTACGAGAACCAGGATGGCGACGTAGATCAGCGCGATGAAGCGCGAGATCAGGCGCGCGGGACGGCGGCTACCCACGGCGGGCCGCCGCGCGCTGGATCAGGTCGAGACCGATGATCACCAGCAGGCTGATCACCAGCAGGACGGTCGCGGTCGCCGCAGCCGAGGCGAAGTCATAGTTCTCGATCTTCTGGTACGCGAACATCGAGGACACCCGAGTGCGGCTCAGGCCTCCGGAGATGAGCAGTACCGAGCCGTACTCGCCCATCGCCCGGGCGAACGCGAGCGTCGCGCCCGAGGCGATCGACGGCAGCAGCAGCGGCAGCACGATCCGTCGGAAGATCGTTCGAGGCGGCGCCCCGAGGCAGGCGGCGGCCTGCTCGACCTCGGTGTCCAGTGCCTGCAGCACCGGCTGGACCGAGCGCACCACGAACGGGAGTGTCACGAACAGCAGGCCGAGCACGATGGCCCGCTGGGTGCCGAGCAGGGTGATCCCCACCGGGCTGTTGGTCCCGTAGACGGCCAGCAGCACCAAGCCGGCCACGATCGTCGGCAGCGCGAACGGGATGTCGATGATGAGGTCGACGAGCCGCCGGCCCGGGAACGAGTCGCGGACCAGCACCCAGGCCAGCAGGGTACCCATCACCGCGTTGATCGCGGCCACCAGCAGCGAGCTGACCACCGTCAGCCGCAACGCCCGCACCGCGGCCGGATCGCTGATGTTGTCCCAGAAGCCGCTCCATCCGCCGGTGAACCCCCGCGCGACGACCGCGGCCAGCGGGATCAGCACCAGCAGGCTCAGCCACAGCACCCCGATACCCAGCCCCAGCCCCGACCCGCGGCCGAGCCGCGCGGCGCCATCGGCGTTCCGCGCGGCTCGGGTGCGAGCCGGTGAAGCCGCCGGAGCGGGCTCCACCACCGTGCTCATCCGGTAGCGTTCTCGATCTTGGTGACGATGCCGTTGTCGGCGCCGAAGAACTCCTTGTTGACCTTGGTCCAGCCGCCCAGGTCGGAGATCGTCGTCAGCTTCTGCACGGTCGGGAACGGATTGCTCGGGTCGTTCGCGCCCTGCACGGTGCCGACGGAGACGTTCTTGTCCACCGGGCGGAAGCCCTTGCTGGCGAAGATCTTCTGGCCCTCATCGCCCTTGGCGAACGCCAGGAACGCCTTCGCGGCCGGCGAGGCCGACAGCGTCACCGCGGCCGGGTTCTCGATCAGGATGCTTTCCTTCGGCACGACGTAGTCGAGCGCGACGCCCTTCTGCCGGGCGCGGATCGCCTCGTTCTCGTACGAGATCAGGACGTCGCCGGTGCCCTGGGTGAAGGTCGTGGTCGCTTCCGAGCCACTGGACGGCTTGGAGACGACGTTCTTGAAGAAGGACGTCAGGTAGGCCTGCGCGTCCGCGTCCGTGCCACCCTCGGCGATGACGTGCTCATAGGCGGCGAGGATGTTCCACTTCGCCGAGCCGGAGGACGCGGGGTCCGGAGTGACGATCTTCACGTTCGGCTTGATCAGGTCGTCCCAGCCGGTGATGTGCAGCGGGTTGCCCTTGCGCACCGCGATCACGACGACCGAGTTGGAGATCTCGCCCTTGGTGCTGTCCGCGTTCCAGCTCGCGTCGACGAACTTGGGGACGAGCCTGGTCATGTCCGGGTCGAGCGAGAAGGTGACGAAGTCCGCCTTCTGGCCGGCGGCGACCGCCTTGCTCTCGGTGCCGCTCGCGCCGAACGTCTCCGAGAACTTCACGCCCTTACCGGCATCCGTCTGCTGGAACGCCGGCTCCAATGCGTCGTATGCCGGCTTTGGCACGGAATACCCGACGATCGCGACCGACTGGCCGGCGTTCGGTCCAGCGCTCGTCCCCCCGGAGGCGCCGCTCCCCCCGGAGCCGCTGCTGCCGCAGGCGGCCACCGCCAGCACGAGCGCCGCCCCCACGGCGATCAGGGGCGCGCCTCTCCGGGCCCGGCCAACGCCTGGCCCGAAGGTCCACCTCGGCTTCATATCTGTTCCTCCCAGGACACGCACATCGCGAAGGTACCTGTAAGTCCATCGGACTTGTCGGGAACGACAGCATGCCAGAGAAAGACGGCGATAACCACCAGCTCGTAGCGCCTTTGACACGACCGTGTAACAGAATCCGGATCAGACCCAGCACGCAGCGCAGAAGCGTTGCGACACAGGAAACCCGTATCCCGGTCGATAAAGTCGGGATAGTGAAGAAACGAAGAGATCGTCGTCAGTCGGAACGCGCACGACCGGCGATCCGGAAGAGACGATCTAGAACAGCACTGACGCGAAGGTGCCGACGCGCCGGAAGCCCACCCGCTCGTAGGCTCGGCGGGCGGGCGTGTTGAAGTCGTTGACGTACAGGCTGACGACCGGCGCGTACATCGCCTGGGCGAGCGCGACGACGCTGGCCGACCCGGCGGTGCCGAGACCCTTGCCACGCAGCGACGGCTCCACCCAGACGCCTTGCACCTGGCAGACCCCGCCGGCGATCGCGCCGATCTCGGCCTTGAAAAGCACCCGGCCGTCCTCGATGCGGGCGAACGAACGCCGCGCGGCGACGAACTCCGCGACCCGGGCTCGGTAGAGCGCGCCACCGTCGGCCAGGATCGGCGAGATGCCGATCTCCTCGGTGAACATCGCGATGCTCGCCGGCATCAGGATGTCCAGCTCCTCCGGCCGGACCACGCGGACCGCCGGGTCGGGCCGGACCAGCGGCGGGGTGTCGATCACCAGCAGCGGCTGCTCACCGCGGATCTCCCGCGCGGGGCCCCAGGCCGGTTCCAGGTGTCGCCACAGCTCGGCGACCGAGGTCGCCTCACCGACGATCGACGAACAGCGCCGGCCGGCGCGGCGGGCCCGGTCGGCGAACAGCTTCACCGACGCGGGCCCGGCACCGACCGGCCACAGGTTCGCGCCCGAGTAGCACAGCGCCGCGATCCTGCCGTCGACGACATGCCCCCAGACCTCGGCGCCCAGCCGCCATGGGTCAAGCCCACACGCCTCGACGCGGGACGCGACGAAGACGTCGGTCACCGGGTCGCGTGCCAGCAGCTGGCGGACCATCGGCAGGTCGCGGTCGTCCAGCAGCCTCACCGGGGCTGACCGTAGCGGCAGGCCCATCCGTGTTCGTGCCCCCTGCCGCTAGCTGACAGAGACGGACGGTTCGCCCGAGGCGACGCCGCCGGCCTCCATCTCCTCGGCCAGCCGCATGGCCTCCTCGATCAGCGTCTCCACGATCTGCGCCTCGGGCACGGTCTTGATGACCTCGCCGCGGACGAAGATCTGGCCCTTGCCGTTGCCGGAGGCGACACCCAGGTCGGCCTCGCGGGCCTCGCCGGGACCGTTGACGACGCAGCCCATGACGGCGACGCGCAGTGGCACCTCCATGCCCTCCAGGCCGGCGGCGACCTGGTTGGCCAGCGTGTAGACGTCGACCTGGGCGCGACCGCAGGACGGGCAGGAGACGATCTCGAGGCGACGGTCCCGCAGACCGAGCGATTCCAGGATCGCCGCGCCGACCTTGACCTCCTCGACCGGCGGCGCCGACAGCGACACCCGCAGGGTGTCGCCGATCCCCTCGGACAGCAGCGCGCCGAACGCGACGGCAGATTTGATCGTGCCCTGGAACTGCGGGCCGGCCTCGGTGACGCCCAGGTGCAGCGGGTAGTCGCACTGCTCGGCGATCAGGCGGTAGGCCTGGATCATGACGACCGGGTCGTGGTGCTTCACGGAGATCTTGATGTCGCGGAAGTCGTGCTCCTCGAACAGTGAGCACTCCCACATCGCCGACTCCGCCAGCGCCTCCGGGGTGGCCTTGCCGTACTTGGCGAGCAGCCGCTTGTCGAGCGAGCCGGCGTTGACGCCGATCCGGATGGGGATGCCGGCCGCCTTCGCGCGCCTGGCGATCTCGCCGACCTTGTCGTCGAAGGTCTTGATGTTGCCGGGGTTGACCCGGACGGCCGCGCAGCCCGCGTCGATCGCGGCGAACACGTACTTCGGCTGGAAGTGGATGTCGGCGATCACCGGGATTGGTGATTTGCGGGCGATCGCGGCGAGCGCGTCGGCGTCGTCCTGGCTTGGGACGGCCACCCGGACGATCTGGCAGCCGGACGCGGTGAGCTGCGCGATCTGCTGCAGCGTCGCGTTGACGTCGGCGGTCAGCGTGGTGCACATCGACTGCACCGAGACGGGAGCGTCTCCACCGACCAGGACGCTGCCGACCTTGATCTGCCGGCTCACCCGACGCTTGGCGAGCGGACGAACCGGAGCCTGTGGCATGCCCAGAGTTACGGTCACTTTGTCCTCACTAGGAGTGTTTGCGGTGTGCGCGTGGCCTAGCGGAGCATTCGTCCACGCATGCCCCGCACGTGTCGCTCCTGGCCAGAACCAGGCGGCAGCCGGCCCGAAGGCCAAGTCACTGCAGGCGAATCGGATTGACGATGTCGGCGGACAGGACGAGCAGGCTGAACCCGAGCAGCACGATCACCGTCGCGTAGGTGGCTGGTAACAGCTTCGCGAAGTCCACCCGCTGCACGGGACCACGGTAGCCACGCAGCCTGCGCAGCCCGTGCCTGGCCTGCTCGAAGCCGAGGACGGCGATGTGGCCGCCGTCCAGCGGCAGTAGCGGCAGGAGGTTGAAGATCCCCACCGCGAGGTTGATGCCGGCGACCAGAACCAGGAAGGAGCGGATCCGGTCGGTCCACGTGGTGTTCGACGCGGCGACCACATCGCCGCCAATGCGGGCGGCACCCACCACGCTGACGAACCCGTTGGCGTCTCGTTTGTTGCTGAACAGGTCACCCAGACTCGACAGGCGATGCGTCAGGGTGTTGTACATCCCCTTGGTGCCGGTCCACATGAAGCGGCCCGTGTTGGTGAGCGCCGACACCGGGCCGTAGTGCCTGATGTCCGTGCCCTGCCTGACTCCGAGCGCGCCTACCGGGTCGTTCCCGGGCAGACCGGTCGCCTTGTTCCGCAGGACCTGGACCAGGTCAGGAGCCAGGGTGATCCGCTGGCCGTCCCGGTCGACGACCATCGTCGCCCGGCCCGCGCCGTGATCGCGGACCAGTCGGGTGAACTGCTTCCAGGTCGTGATCGGGGTGCCGTCGAAGCTGACCACCCGGTCACCGACTCGGAGGCCGGCGGCGGCGGCCGGCCCGGGGCCGGTGCACTGGCTGCTGGTCGACACACAGCTGGTGCTACCGATCTTGTTCTGACTTTCCACGGGTGCGCCGAGAGCCAGCAGCACGCCGTAGATCATGACGATGGCTATGATGAAGTGGACGACGGAGCCCGCCGACATCACCACCAGCCGGGCCTTCGCCGGCTTGTTGTAGAACGCCCGTGGCACGTCCGCCGGCTCGATCTCCTCGAGCGGGGTCATCCCCTCGATCTTGACGAATCCACCCGCCGGGACGAGCTTGACGCCGTACTCGGTCTCGCCGCGCCGGCGCGACCACACCGTCGGGCCGAAGCCGACGAAGAAACGGGACGCCTTCATCCCGTAGTGCCGAGCCGTGACGAAGTGCCCGGCCTCATGCAGGCACACCGAGACCAGCAGCGCCACCGCGAAGGCGACGATGCCGAGCGCCATCACCGTTACACCCTCGTCTCTCTGGGCCAGGAGCGGGCCCCTGCGCCTTCGTCGGCCACCGCTCGTTCGATGAGCCTGGAGGCCGCCGCGCGCGCCTCCTTCTCGGTGGCGAACACCTCGTCAAGTGTCGGCTTGGCGATCACCTCGTGGGCGGCGAGCACCTCGGCCACGACGTCGACGATCCGGACGAACGGCAGCTTCCCGGCCAGGAAGGACGCCACGGCCTCCTCGTTGGCCGCGTTGAACACCGCCGGCGCCGTGCCGCCCCGCTTGCCGGACTCCCGGGCAAGGGCCACGGACGGGAAGGCCTCGGTGTCCAGCGGCTCGAACGTCAGGTTCTGGGCGCGAGTCCAGTCCATCGGCTGCTGTGCCTGGGCCACCCGGTCGGGCCAGCCGAGCGCGAGCGCGATCGGCAGCCGCATGTCCGGCGGCGAGACCTGGGCGATCGTCGAGCCGTCGTAGAACTCGACCATCGAGTGCACCAGCGACTGCGGGTGCACGACCACCGCGATGTCGTCGTACGGCACGCCAAAGAACAGATGGGCCTCGATCAGCTCAAGGCCCTTGTTCATCAGCGTCGCCGAGTTGATCGTGACGAACGGCCCCATGTCCCAGGTCGGGTGCGCCAGCGCCTGCTCCCGCGTCACCTCGGTCAGCTGCGCGCGCGTCCTGCCCCGGAAAGGCCCGCCCGACGCGGTGAGGACCAGCTTGCGAACCTCGTCGCGCCGCCCGCCACGCAGGCATTGCGCCAGCGCCGAATGCTCGGAGTCGACCGGGATCAGCCGATCCGGGTCGCCACCGAGCGCGTCGAGCACCAGCGGCCCACCCGCGACCAGCGACTCCTTGTTCGCCAGCGCGACGGTCCGCCCGGCACCCAGCGCCGCCAGCGTCGGCGCGAGGCCGACCGAACCGGTGATCCCGTTGAGCACGACGTCGGACGGCCAGGCGGCGATCTCGATCGCGGCCTCGGGCCCGGCAAGAATCTTCGGAACGGCGAACTCACCCTTGCCATAGCCGCGCTTGGTGGCCTCCGCGTAGAAGGCGAGCTGAAGATCCTGCGCGGCGGACGCCGCCGCGACCCCGACCACCTCGACGCCCAGGTCCAGCGCCTGCTGAGCGAGCAGATCCACTCGGGAACCGCCACCCAGCAGCCCCACGACCCGGAACTTGTCCGGGTTGCGCTGAACTACGTCGATGGCTTGCGTCCCGATCGAGCCCGTCGACCCGAGAAGAACGACCTCACGAACGACCCGCGGCTGCGACACCCCCCCATTGTCGCAGGCCCCTCCGCCAGCCGACGACGGCCTGTTCACTTCATCCTGTTCCCTGTACGACAGGGCGACGGCGGGAACCGGGCGCGGAGCGCCCTTGGACGGCGTCCGCCTGGTCCGGCCGCAGCGCGTCCTTGGACGGCGTCCGCCTGGTCCGGGCGCAGCGCGTCCTCCCCTGCGTGGTCCGGGGCGCTGTTTGGTCGTTGGG
>Ga0207641_10001704_pt1 | contig 21393 bp, 17 predicted proteins | sample KBSSwiS62_FD_184306 | JGI IMG/M metagenome (GOLD analysis project Ga0207641, IMG submission 184306) | Switchgrass rhizosphere microbial communities from Kellogg Biological Station, Michigan, USA - KBS Switchgrass S6-2 (SPAdes) (version 2) | ecosystem: Host-associated > Plants > Roots >... | reverse complement strand
ATCGCATAGGAATAGCCTGTGTTCACGACTCGCGCGATGATCGTTCCGTCGCCGGTCAATGTTTGGTAGACGAAATGGTACCCATCGACGGCGTCGGCTGTGTTCCCGCCTGCGTAGACAGAAAAAGCACCGCCCGAATAGCTGGCATTCCCGGCAAAATGTACAACCCCAACATCTTGGTCGAGCCATGTTTGCGGCAGAGCGTTTGTTTCGACGGTGAAATCAATAGGAATGCTGTCGTTCATGCTCGGTGCGACAGACACAACAAGATATCCAGAGGTCGCTCCAGTTGGAATCGTTATCGAGATCGATGTAGCGCTCCAGGAATTGATGGTTGTCGCAGTCCCATGGAGCAAGACCGTACTGCTTCCCTGCGTAGCGCCGAAATTTTGCCCCGTTATGACGACCTGGGCTCCGACTGGTGCCGTCGTAGCGGAAACCGACGTAATAAGAGGCGCCGGGTTCGATGCAGGACTGACAGAGACATTATCAAAGGTATAGGTATAAGGGCTTCCCGCGCTTCCGCCGGCGACCGCGAGCCCAATGAAGATGGTCTGGGCCATATTGATGGATTGACTCGTGCCAAGGCGTACCCAATTCACGCCATCAGCTGATATGTAGCCTGTGAATGTATTTCCGCTTCGTGTCAGCTTCGACCAGTACGGCGCATTTGCTCCGGGTGGATAGGGAGCACCAACGTAGCTGGACGCCGCACCGATGGTTGCCCGGTACAAAAAGTTTTCGTCGCCAGTACAAATGGCAGTCGCAACTCGCTTCGCGCCCGGATCGAGAGTCTCCCGCATCATAACGCCAGCCTCGCCGTACCCGTTACTGATGCTGACGATCCTCGCGATGATCGTGCCATCTCCGGTCAGCGTCTGAAATGCAAAATGAAAGTTGTCGGCAGTAGAGCTTCCCGAATAGTCTCCTCCCTTGCTCTGCATCGTGAATACATTGTTCGCGTAAGCAGCACTGCCGGGTGTGTTGGGTCCGATTTCCTGATCCGACCATCCTTGCGGCAGAGCAGTGGACACCGTAAACGTCGGACTATTTACCGTCACTCCCGAGGCGGTCACGGCGAACGCTCCCGAAGAAGCGCCAGTGGGTACGCTTACGGTGATCGAACTAGGGCCCCAAATGAGGACTGAACACGTTATGCCGTTAAGCTTCACGACGCCTTGCGACAAACCGAAATTGCTACCGCTAATAGTGACCGGAGCGCCGATCGAGGCAGACGTTGGAGAGATACCTGTGATCGTTGGTGGAGGGACCACTGTGAAGGAGACGCCGTTGGAGCTTACTCCAGCGGCAACGACTACGACGTTGCCGGTCGTCGCTGTGGCAGGCACAACCGCTACGATGCTAGTTGCGCTCCATGCCGTTACCGTTGCCGATGTCCCATTGAAAGTCACCGTTCCCGAAGCCTGCGGGCCCCCAAAGTTCGTACCCGTAATTGTCACCGATGCACCGGGAGCGCCAGTCGTCAGAGACAGACCTGAAATGGAAGGCGGTCCTGTGACTGTAAAACCTGCACTGTTTGAATCGACACCGTTTACATGGACAATTACGCTTCCGGTCGCAGCACCCGTGGGCACCGAGACCACAATACTCGTATCGCCCCAGCTTGAAGCTGTAGTCGTTGCCGTACCGTTGAACGTTACCGTGCTCGCGCCCTGCGTTGCTCCGAAATTTGCTCCTAGAATAGTCACGGTTGAGATCGGCGCTCCGCTCGATGGCGAAAGCCCCGCTATGTAAGGTGTCGACGATCCGTTAAGGCCATTAATGGTCGCTGAGCCAACAGAATAGAAAGTGGAAGGGCTGCTCTCATTTCGGTACTCGGCGGCGATCCAATCCGCCGAACGACCTGAAGTTGAAATGCGGACTTCGTCCAACATTCCGTTGAAATATTCTGTTGAGGCTGCTGTATCGGCGCCGATCACTACGTCCTGATTCGTGTTGACAATGCTCCCAGATGTTGCGGCCTGCGCGTCTTGTGAACCATTTATGTAAAGCCGCAGATAGGACCCATCGTATGTTCCGACGACGTGAGTCCAAGTTCCCATGGGCAGGGACGAAACAGAAGTTACGCTCGCGTTTGTACCGGCTCCTCCGTGACTAATGCCAAATGTCATCTGGTTCGTGCTTGCAACTCGGTTCAGGCTATAGGCCACGTAAGGATTTGCATTGTTAGCGATTTCTTTGGTCACAACCCTCTTCCATTGGCCGGGGTTGGACTCGGAAGTGTTTAGCCAAACCTCTATCGACAATGCGCTTCCGGTGATTTGCAGGCTAGAACTGTTGCCAACGTCAATGTATTGGGTGGACCCGCTCAGGCTGGCGCCGCCCGCAACCTTGCCGCCATTCGCGGTGGCTCCGGTAATCGTTCCGTTGTTGGCTTGGCTGGTCGAGTCTTTTGCGCCAAGTGTAGTACCGTTTGGAAGGTGCCAAACACCCACGTAGTTTGCGTCCCAAACAGCGGCCTTGGTTGACGGGTCGGCGAACACTGACCCGTTTCCGTAAAACATGTAAATGACCGTATCGGCAGTATGCGAGGCCGTTGGCACTTTTACCCAAAAGCACACTGCCCCTGTAGAAGCTGAGTAAGACTCTCGCTCAAAAGGGAGCGCGTTCGTGCCCGCAGCATCCGAAGCAAAAATGATGTCATAGCCGTTGGCGTTCGTAACGTCGCCGCCATTCGCTGTGGTCGCGAGGTATGAATAAGTTCCGGAAATCAACACAGGAAAGTTCGTTTGATCGGTATTTGGGACTTTCGTGTGGTCAATGGTGATTGGGCGCCGGAAGGCGTATCCATTCGACCACGACTGCGCTCGAGCCGACATCGGAACGAGCAACCCGAGCACGGAAGCCGCAAATAGAATCAGTCTCGCCAGGTTTTTGTTCATATCCATTTCTCCGCAGACTCAAGTTTCGCTACGACTGCGATCGCGTTTCCTGTTTTGCTCAAGGATTTGGATATGAAATTGTTACGGCCGAAACGCCGTTGGCTTTCGATGACGTTAGACCTCGCCCCAAACTGTCGTAAGTGTGTGACTCCAGCGTCTTGCCGTTTGAATCTGTCACCGTCGTGATTAGAGAGTTCGTGTCGTATGAGAAGGAAACGGTTGTAGTGGAGTCCGGGTAGGTTACCTGGTTCAATCTGCTCTGACCGTCGTATGAGTAGGAGAGTGAAAGCCCAATGTCCGACGTGACGCTAGTGACAAGATTCGATTGCGGCCCGCTGCCGTAGTTGAAATAGAGGTGCCGCGACACCGGGTCAGTTATCGTCGTCAATCGATTCGTGCCGTCATATGCCAGCTGGGTAGTATTTCCGTTAGGGTCAGCAATAGAAATAAGAGAACCACTGGTGTAACTGAACGTCCGCGTCTCGCCGTTTTGGAAGGTAAGTATCCAGGACGTAGTCCCGTTCTTCGTCAGAGTCGCCGTGATGCTGGCTGGTGAAGCTAGCTTGTACGTCGAACCGTTGGCCGGACCGAAAAACCACAAACCGCCATCCGATTTTGCATAGACCATGTAGTTGGCGGCATTTCCGCTGCCAACAAAAACTCTTTCCTCATAAGTGGAACGCCAACCGAGGCCGAATATTCCCGAGCGGAGACTGATGTAACTCGCGGGCCACATACTGTTCCACGTTCTGTCGAGGCTCAGCCCACCTCCCAGTCCGGGAACCTTGACATCTTTTTGTTGAATGTACGTGTTGCCGTTCGTGAGGTTGATTGGCTCCCCAGCTGTCGTGACAAATTTTCCGCAGGTTGGACACCAATGGATTGGCGGGCAATTTCCGCTCGTCGGAACAATACACATCATGCTCCACGGGCCCTGGCCCGGGTAGATGCATAACCATCCAGGCGGTATCGGATCGGTGTTGTACCAGATTTGGTATGAAATGGACGGTCCGCAGGACTGAGCGACTGCGATCGAATTCAGGAAAAATCCAGTCGTTAGTACGGCAAGAAGTGAGAAACCAACGAATTTGAACACAGAATTCCTCCTGCAAAGAGCAAGAACAAAAAAAATTGCCGTTCGAGTCCGAAGCTGATGACTCGAAGACACACTTCCACGCAATTTGCGTGGCGCAAAAAATTCCCAGGTCACGAAAAGTTTAGATTTATTACGCTAGCCGTCCACGGCTTGTCAACACTTTTTAAGTTACAACTTAAAAAGAGTATGTTGAAGTGGCTAATTATCCACAGTCTGACCGCGTTCGGTCGCTTGGGATGCGGAGCCGTAAGGTTAGAATATTCCAATGACGCCGAAGCGAGGCCTACCAAAAGCTCCGACTAGCGAGCCGATGCGTCTACCCTCGGTCTCCACCTCAGCCGTCTTCAGCTTTCTGAAAGACACCCGTGGCGCCCTGACCTGGACAATGCGCGACTTTCAGGACTGCCTCAACATCGGAGCGAAGGATGCCAAGCAGATTTTGGCGATTCTCCAGATGCAGGGATACATCCAGCAAAAGGACGACAGGGACGAATACTTGACGACGGCTTCGGGCGAGGCTGTCTCAGGGTCGAAACTTCCTCGCATGAAGCGCGAGAGTGTGGAGGAGGCCCTCTCAACAATTATGGAGCGGATCGCGGCAATAAATCGAGACCCGAGGGCAAAGTTTAGCATCCGGAAGGCTGTCGCATTTGGCGACTTCCTGAGCAAGCGGGCGCAGGTCCAAGCTGCCGATGTCGGAGTGATGCTAACTCGTCGAACTCCACTTTCAGGCAACGAGAACAACGACGAAGAGGAACAGGCTTTTCTGAAGCAACTACAAGCAAAGAATCGGTTCGTCCACATCCAGCGCTATCAGGCTTGGATGAGTGGCCGTACTCACCGGAAGCTGCTCTAGTTGGTGCGCGTCGAAAAGCTGGGTGAGCAGGCTAACTCACCGACTTCTTAGCTTGCGCCCGAATCTTTGCCCAACGAGCCTTTGCCGCCTTTGAAATCTTCGCCCTCCCGGCGGCAGACAGAACGCGCTTCTTAACTCGCTTCGTTTTTCGGACGACCGAATTCCCGAGCGCCTTCTTGTCCTTCTCAGCTCGGAATTTTGCCCACCGCGCTTTTGTCGCCTTTGAAATCTTTGCCTTTGCGGCAGCGGATAACACACGCTTCTTAACTTGTGTAACTCCTCGAATGGTCGAATCGCCCAATGCTTTCGCTGCGGCCCGGAGACCGCTAAACTTGCTCTGCAACTTACTTAATTCTCTTTCGAGCTTTCGCTCTTCACGCCTGATTGCCGCTAGTAAGTCCATGAATCCTCCGAATGCAATCTATATCAGGCAGAGTTAACACGCCAGATGTACTCCCAAAGGGAAGTGACTCGGGGTAGCACGCACGACAGCTATGCTGCGGGATTCGCCTGTGGAGAAGCGATCTCGCTCCACCCGTATCGCCGGGAGGCGGATGCGGAAGTGTATTGCGGTCACTGCGCGAAACGATTGGGGTTGCGGTAGTGAGGACCCGTCAGTCCAGCGGTTAGCTTTTACCAAGGCACTTGAAGTTTGGAGTGGATGAGGCGCCAATGATCCGAAATTTTGCGACAGCGCTATGGACGAAACCGAAACGAGATTTCAACAGGTACGCGAACGGGAACCGGCTTCCGATTAGGACCTAATGCGGGTTCGAATTTCCAAGTCCCGACGGCATTTATTGCTTGCCTGGCAAAGCTCGGACTTGTAGCTTCTTTGACTTCGATTTGATGGGATGCCCCGTCTAGGCCCACTAGTACAAAAAGAATTACTCGACCTTCTGTGTGACTGGATCGCGCGTCAACGGGAAATCCGGGATCTGGGCATTTCAGACACTTCGGAAGACCCACGCCGGCCCAGCCACCTTCATAAACACCGTCCGATGGAAGATCGCTTTTTAATGGTCGCACGAGGAGAGCTGTAATCTCCGACGTCAGGTTCAGTTTTCCAGCGTTCTCTGTGAGAATTTCCTGGCGCCCCTTCTTGGAAGCGGTCAGTGACACACCCAGGCCTTCCTCGAATGCGCCGAAGCTGCCTTGCACGATGACTTTAGCACCGGAATGCTTCGCAAATGCTTCCACGGCTTTCTGATCGTAGCTCGGGTGTCGCGAATCCTTGGAAGCAAGAACGGGAATGGCAACAGAATTAGCGTCCAGCAACTCTATTCGCGGAACACTGTTCGCGAGATTCACAGCGATTTGCTTTGCGAGCCAAATTCCAACCGATGCATTTTCTTGATCCCTGCTGATAAGCGGTAGAACGGCAATCTTACGCTCATGCCCTTTCGAGATCTCTTGCGCGATCGGCGCCACCAAACTGTTCAGATCCGTTTGCTGTGCGGGTGTGCGGGAAGGCACCGACAAGTATGCTGCGAACAGCGCGACGACGGTTAGACGAGTTCCCAGGAAAGTCTTGAGTGGAGGTCGACAGCTTTTCAAGCGGCCACCATTATTCGAGCCGACGGATTATATCAGCAAGTTTCTCGCAAATGGAGTCTCAGTAGCTCACACAAAGTCAGCATGATTGCCGACAAATCCTTTCCCATTTTTGGTCAAGTCCTGTTAAGTCTTATCAGGACTCTGCTTGTTATTATCATCTGACGTACAAAATATGTCCTTGATATTTGGTTTGATGTAATGGAAGGATTGCTCCTCCGAATTTGTCAGCCGAAAAAAGTCCCGGACGGAGTCCTGACGCTCGGGGCCTTACGGAGTGAATTAAATGAGACGTGGTACGCAGACATTCCGGTCTTGTGTGTGCATGATTCTGATCGTCGTGTCTATGAACCTCGCGGGATGCGGTGGAAGCGGAGAGAGCGGCGGTGAGGGACATCAATCCGCACCGGATTTTAGTTTGTCGCTGTCCTCCGCTAGCCTGAGTCTAACGGCGGGCTCTTCGGCATCGATAACGGTTGCAGTGAATGGTACAAATGGCTTTGCTTCCGCCGTGACGCTTCAGATTTCGGGACTTCCGACAGGGGTCACCTATTCCCCGACGACCCCGCAAGTGAATCCGGGTTCTTCGTCGCAAATCACGTTTACGGCCGCTTCAGATTCGGCAGCATCCCAGGAAAAGGTGACCGTTACCGGTATCTCTGGGAGCCTCAGCCACGGAGCGCCGCTGAACCTCACTGTGACAGGAATCTCCAACGCATCCGCGCCGGTTCTTTCTCAGCTGTCGCCTTCCCGCGTGATGGTTGGAGTACCCCAAGGAATAATCCAGTTAGCCGGCATGAATTTCACGCCATCGAGCATTGTATTGTTCGACGGAGCGCCCGCGAACGCAACGCCGGGAAGTTCCACCACGATGGAGATCTTCGTGGACTCTAGCATTTTTGGACTCGCGAAATTGCACACCGTGCAGGTATCTGATCCAACCAAGGGCAAATCGAATGTGCTCATCTATGACGTATATTCTCCGCAAGGTGGACCGTTGCCGTTTGCGGGTCAACAGACTCTCCCCTTAGACCAGAACGCCACGGACACCGCTACGTGGGTGGACGTGAACGGCGACGGCCGAAGCGACCTCGTTACTTTTGATATTTTGTACGGAACAGATACTGTGCAAATGTCGACGCAGTTTGGCAACCAAGACAGCACTCTTTCCGCGCCCGCCGTGAACAACGTGCCAATAGGGGACGGAATGCCCGATGAAGTTCTCGCTGGCGACCTGAACGCGGACGGGCACAAGGATTTGATCCTCATTTACCCCGACTCATACCAAGTATTGCTGAACGATGGCTCCGCGAATTTTACTCACGCGGGCTCGGGAACCTTGCCCGGAAGTAATTTTGGAAGGGGGGCCGTCGGAGACTTCAACGGAGACGGAAAACTGGACTTTGTCATCGATACTGCAGGGCTTCCCCCGCTGGCATTGCTGTTTGGCAACGGCGACGGGACCTTCGCGGCGCCAATCCAAGTGGGCACCGGATCTCAAAAGGCTGCGCGAGTAGAAGCCGTTGACCTGAACGGAGACGGGATCACGGACATCGTTTACGCTACGTACATCCTGAATGGCAACGACGCCTTGGACATGCATACTATGCAGTTTCACCAAGGCGGCGCGTTCACGGATACACTCGCCGTTGGCATAACCGGACCTAGTTGGTCGTTCGCGGTTGGAGATTTCAACAATGACCGAATCCCAGACTTGTTTGTTGTAAACGCCGGAGGGACGGGGCGGGCATATCTGGGTAAAGGTGACGGGACGTTCGCGGCAGGGGGAGTCCCAATCGCGGCGTCGGATGGCTTTCTCGTCACTCCGCCGTTCGCCTCGGGCGATTTCGATCATGACGGCAACATGGACATCGTCACCCGGCTGACGACGGTTGGGCCGGACGTTCTTTTGTTGATGTGGGGTGACGGTCACGCGAACTTCAGCAGTCAGATCATCGCGTCTGACAATTCATTCAAACTGTCCACCGGTGACGTAAACGGTGATGGTATCCCCGACATACTGGCGAGTGACGGATTCGGATATGTGGCCCTAACGTTAGGGCGAAACGATCGTAACTTCCCTTCATCCAAATTGCTGCTCAACGCTTCGTCGGGAGCTTTGTCATCGGGCAATGTATTCAACGACGGATATAACGACATACTCGTGTCAGGCATGGGGGACTGTACAACGGTCGCTGGAACACCTGGGACTATCTACCATATTCAGTCCAACGGAGCTCCGACCGCTAAAGGCACTGCGCCTGCCTGCCCATCGGTTTTGGTTGACCTGGATGGCGACCGGATCGCCGATTTGGTAGGTATGTCGCAGAACGTTATTTACATCTGGAAAGGCGATGGAACTGGAACGTTCCAAGGTCCCGTTGCAGAGATCCCGGGCATCAGTTCACAAGGTATCCAGGACTTGGTTTTTCGAGACATGGACGGAGATGGTCACGCGGACATTGTTGTCAGCGGAGCGATTCTCTATGGCATGGGGAATCTGCAATTCAGTTCCGTTCCATTACAAGTCGCGCCTAACCAGCGATTCCTCGTCGGAGACTTCGATGGGGATGGAATACCCGACATTGTAACTCCCGAGGGCGTGCTATTTGGGCAGGGTAATCGAAATCTTACCGCCGCCATGGGATCAGTCCCGGCATGCTGGTCTGGATACCTGCAAAGTCCAGCGGTAGGAGATCTGAACGGGGATGGTAAGGACGACATCGTGTGTGGAACGACCTCAGCCGCTTTGGTGGAAATCTATGTTAGTGCGGGCAGGTCAGGGTTTACGCAGAGCCAAGTGCTGGCAATTCCTGGGATCTCCATAGTAAACAGCGTCAGTATTGGCGATTTCACTGGGGACGGACGGCTTGACCTTGCGGTAGGAACTCTTGGGGGCGATGACGTTGTGCTCTTCACGAAGAGTGGAAATGGAGAATACCAAATATCCAGCTATGCGATCGGGGTGTCTCCGATTCAGTCCATTGTTGGGGATTTTAACAACGATGGAACTCTGGACCTCGCGTTCCTGAACTACGGATACGATTTCAAGCCGCCGGCGGTTGAGGTGCTGTTGCATAAGTAGGACGGCCCGCATCAGCGAACCGCCAGAATAGCGAATGTCCGGCTAACTCCCGATTAGTTCGGCTTACCGGACGATTTCGGTAAGAATGCCGGATTAGGAGGTTGCTTGCGGCACAAAACGCGCTCGCGCGGTTCGTCTTTCCAAGGGCCATTAGTTGCTGAATGAAATTATCGAACCGCAGCTGCCTGAATTGGGATACGGAGAGCGACGGACTCAACTTCTCCCATGCCATCGCATGCATCCCCCTTAAGCTTTACCGTCGACGACTGCATGGCCCGCCGCGTCCGAACAGTAGAAATGCATCCGAGCAGCCGTTTGGAGGAATGGATCGGTCGCAGAGTACTGGCGGTACACGACGGAGAGGCTGCCCAGGATGAGGGCCGCTACCTGCCTTCATCCCAGAACAGTTGAATAAAATCGACATGTTGTTGGAACACGGCTTGCGAAAACTTTTAAAAATCTGAAAATTTGTCTGAGCTAAAGCATTCTTATGAAAATTGTGTTTGCCTGAGACGAATCCCTTTACTTGAATGGGGAACACTGCAAGATTAAATCAGTGAGGGTTGCCCGTTCTGTTTGACTCGTCGCAGATCACTCGAAAATCCGCTGAAAATTGAAAGAAAATCATAGGTTTCTTACGAATTGGTACTTGACACGTGTTTGTGATTGATATAGGTACATATCATGCGGCGCTACTCTACGTCCGAAGTAGCCAAGATGCTCCGATTGCACCAGCCAAACTTGCAGCGGCTAATCCGTGAGAAGCGGATTCCGTTTCCCCCGCTACAGCGAGTTGGCAAACTGCGAATCCGACTCTGGACGGCGAAGGACGTGAAGCGCGCCCGCGAGGCAATTCACAGATAAAGAAAAACGGGCCTGCCGACTGTTTCCGCAGCCGACAAGCCCTAACCAAAGTCACCTGTATAGGAGGAAACGATGGCTACACCGATTGTAAGTCAGTCTGTCTATTCACCTGTAGTTCCTGCCGGAAGTCCCGCCAAGCCTCACGCCTCGGTCTACGAGATCATCACGAGTCAGATTCTCGCGAAACTGGAGCGGGGCGCGGTGCCGTGGCGTAAACCGTGGCACAGCCTGCCGCCCGCAAACCTAATCACCAAGAGGCCCTATCGTGGAATTAACGTCTTCCTGCTCGGATTCGCTGGTTACGGTTCGCAGTACGCCCTATTCTTCACAGTCACTTCAATAGCACTGATGTTCGCGCAGAGTTCTAGCCTGCGCGTCTATTCGGATACACAGCATAACGTCCATGTTACGTCGGCAAATGGAAAGAATACCACTGTCGCTTCAGAGGCCGCCCAGGTAGGGATCGACGCGATTAAGGTAGCGGATGACAAACAAACGGCAGGCTGGCTGGCATTGTACAAGGACCCTGACGGCGGATCACCAGTCGCAGGAAAACTGGTCCTGTGGCGAGGTGGGCGAATCATGCGCAGTTTTCCTACCGATCAGACGTTCTGGAGTTGGGCTTTCGAGCACAACGCTGAACAGGTTTCCTATCATGTCGGTCCCAAACACGGGGAAACTGCCTCGCATTGTGAGCTGCACGATCTTCGAACTGGCCGCTTGTTGGCATCGTGGGATGGTGATTTGGAAGGCTCCAAAAGGCCAGCTTGGACGAACAAATTGGATCACTAACTAGCTTGAGCGGCAGGTTCGGAAGATGGTTGTGGAAGTCGTTATGAAGGAGGCGGAGACAGGGGTTCACACCATTCCCATCCAGTCGCTTGTCATTCACCGAGACGGAATTCTGTGGGCACCGCCGAGCGGGATGCGGCGATGGCCATGCTGCAGCAGGTTCCGGGAACCGGTCGCGTGACCGTAGGCGGCGACAAGGGATTTGATACGGCGGAGTTTGTGCGGGAGTGCCGGAACATGTGCGTAACGCCACACGTGGCGCAAAACCTGGCGCGTCGCGGCGGCAGTGCTCTTGATGGGCGCACTACACAATCAGCGGGCTACCGCACCAGCCAGAAGAAAAGGAAGCGCATCGAAGAATGTTTTGGCTGGCTGAAGACCATTGCGTTGCTGCGCAAGGTGCGCCTTCGCGGAACGCGGAAGGTCGATTGGATCTTCACCTTCGCCTGCGCGGCCTACAACCTGGTGCGCATGCGGAATCTGATGGGCAACTGGCCGTGGTGTCTCTGAACGACGCTGCAACGCCTCTTCGGGGGCTCGCTAGCACGAAAAATCACGCCTCAAATGCTCGAAAACTCCCGAATAACTCAAACCGACCAAGAAATTGCTGGCTCAGCACGTTTTTTCCGCAGCCTGCTAAGCAATCAAAGCGACTGCTCGCAGCCTAGAACCTGATGTTCTTTCCCTTTGGCCCCTGGAAAGGATCATAGGCCCTCAGAAGGATGGTGAATCCGCCGGCCACGGTTTCTTCGATTTCGAAGCACTTCGTGCCAGGAACGAATCTTGGGATCAGACAACGGTGGACAAAGTTGATCTCACCTATATCTCCTGGCTTGATTTTCTTGACGTTGTATTCGATGCCCAGGGACATTCCCAGATAAAGTCTTTCCGCGAACGCAGGTAACTCGATGGCATTGGCGTGGTTTTCCCAGCGCAATACGACCGCATGCGGAAAGGGTTTAGCTCGATCACCAAGCTTGCTCTCGCAAAGTTCTTCCCGAGATAGCCGCTTGAAGCCCTTGATGGTCCCTCCCTTTCGATCATCCTGGAAGAAACGGTTGTATGCATCTTCGGTAATGCCTACATACAATTGGAAAGCGTCGGGAGGCAATTGCGTCTCAATCGAAAGGCGATTCGCGCCGGCTCCTGGCAACTTCAGGAAAAATGGCTGGCCGACGATGAAGTTTTTCCAGTTGATGTTCGGAACCAAATGGTCGTCCTGAACATTGATGTCGAAGGGCGCCAAATTCTTCTGTGCCAAGGCTTTGTTGGTAATCGGTGTGTCACCGAAATTGGAGAACACACCCCCTTGCTGGCGGATGACAACCTTCACACAAAGATGCGCAGGCTGCGCGTGCACCCACTCGTCGGCGGTCAGGCCCCCCAAATTCAATGTTCCTCCCGAGACGGCTTGATTGACGGCCGCGATGATTCCGTCGTAAACCGTCTGCACATTAAGCCGGAATCCGACAACGTCGTACTGGCCGGACTTCAGGAAATATTGCTCGTAAATTGGATTTTTGTCGGTCACCTGCAAATTGGAGAGCGACGGGAGTTCCACCCCCGGGCTATCCACCGTGTTCCACACCATGACGATGGCGGAAGCCTCGATCCCGGTTCCTGGAGTAGGCAGGTAGTTGCCGCCGTCCGTGTTGCCGCGGTTCCCAATCACGGCTACCAAGTTGTATTCGCTTCCTGCCGTTAGCGTACTGGGGAAAATCGTGGCTCCGGTGTTCTGATCGACGAGAAAGATCAGCGAAGTCGCCCAATAGTTGGAAGGTACCGCGCCTGGACGGACCCCGGTATCCGCCGGCATGCTGCAGACAAACAGGGACACTCCCGCATCGAGCGGTCCAGGAATCGGAGCGGGTGGTTTCGTCCCGATGGCGGTACTCGGAACATCATGGATCTGCCCGTTCGAAATCCATGCCCCAAGCACATCCACGAGCTTCGAGGAGGGCGGGTTCAGTTGGAAGTTCGTCCAGGCAAGTGGTGTTCCAGGTGGCATGGTCGGCCAAGTAGTGCCCGCCCTGGGGCCGGCTGCGATGGTCACCGGCGAAAAGCCTGCATTTCCGGAAGCCCTCGAATTGAGGATCGCCCACAACGGGCTATTCGCGGGATTCGTATCGCCCGGGGCGAGTATCCCCGGCGTCGCCGAGAACACTCCCCGGGCTGCGTTGGGGTCGGTCAAATCGAAACCTGTGCCACCTCCACCCGCCGCGCCATGTAAAGTTCCGTCTTGGACGTGGTCGACAACTTGCAACTTCTTGAAGAGTGTGAAAAAGAAACTTGGCTGTCCGGGCATGTGAGTCTCCTTTCTATTTTTTCGTCTCGCGATACTTCTTGGTTGACCGCCCGTATGTACTCCGTTTATCTGATTCAAGGTCCCGAAAAGATCGCGGCGACGCCAAGCCCATCTGCCCCGCCACGCTCGTTCGCGTTTAGTGCGCCCTACCCTAGAAGAGTGGCTGAAGCCCCGTGTTCGCCCCTCCAGGTCCGTCATGTGTTCCACCAAAGATGTGGCTCAGTCCGTTGGGATCTAAACCGTTCTGATGGCAAGTGAAACAATTCGTGAAGCCTTGCTGGTAGGTCTCCATGGTCGTGTTCGTCAACCTATTGGTCCCGACTCCCGGAGTTCCACCGCTTGGCGGCGATCCAAACGGCGTCCACGTCGCTCCCGTCATGACATAGTTGCCCCGAATGTCGCCCGTCGCCATCATTCCGCGAACATGCTGGTTCATCGAAAGGACCTCGGTGTTTGAGAAGGCGTTGCCACCGTCGATTCCCCAAGGATCCGATCGAAGGGTGTCGCTGGGACTAATCGTGAATCCCGTGTTGGCTTGAATGTTGTTGCTAGGCGGCCCGGTAAAAAACATGTGCGCGACGTTAAAGGGCCCGGAGGAACCGTTCGCTGCGAACAGCCAAGTGCCTGAAGTGTTTTGGGTCACCGTTAGCAGTCCGGTTGCCGAGTTGTACGAGTAGGTCGCCAACGGCGTATTGCCCAAGTGCTCAAAAGTGGCCCACACCATTTCCGGATGTCCCAAGGTGCTTCCAACAACGTGCATCCCGACTAACGCCAACTGCACTGTTTGCTGGCCGGTTGGAGTCCACAAGTTGGAATTGGACTGGTTATAGGTCGGGATTGTCGCCGTCATGGTGATGTAGCTGCTCAGATTCGGAAGTCCGGCCGCCAACACCCACGATGACTTCACTTCGACGGCCAGTGCATGGGGGTCGGGGAACGGCGGATTTGGTTTCCCGTGCGCCATGGCAAAAGCGATGATGTTGTTCAAATCCGCTGAAGTGGTCGGGAATTGGTTTGGTGTTGTGGTTGTAATCGCGCCGTCCTTGACTCCAGTAAGAAAGTAGGCAAAAACGTCGTTTACCATAGTCGCGTAGTAAACCAGCGAGCCATTCGCCGCTGTCTGCGCTTCCAGCACACTGCTGTCCCCTGCCTGCCCTTGTTCCACATCAATCACAGCGAGGGAGGGATCAATAAAGATCGGAATTTTGTCGACCAGGAATTTCCGGACCATGAGCGCGTTGGTCCTTTGTTTCTGATCGTCGGCTAGGCTTGCGTTTCTAAGGTGCTGAGCTGCGATTACGTTGCCATCCCGGTCCAGTAAAATGGTTCGTCCGTTTTCGAGCCTCGCGTGTGCGATCTCAATCGACTTGCCCGAGGGATCGCGGACCACTGGCTTCAGCTTCTCGTCTGGCGGATTGAATTCGAACAGCCGTCCAGAACGGTCCATGACGACCGGAAGACGGTGCGGGCCTAGCTGTGCGGCCCGCAAGGGGAAGGCATGAATCAGGCCCGGCGTATGCGCAATAAAAGTGCGGTTGCCGCTCGCATCGGGGGGCGAGACGTCAAAAAAGGCCGGCGAATCAAAGATATGCGCACCGCCACCATAGGTCGACGGCGCCGGCGACGTCAGCCACAGGAACATTTGCTCCGACCACGCGTAGAATCCACAATCCGGAGCGAGGTTGACTAAACTGTCTGCAGGATTTACCACGCCGTTCAGCGAGACGGCTCCCGATTCAAACCAACCTGCAAATGTCGTGGCAGAGAGCGGGCACGCGTCTTGTGCGTCAATCGGCACCGGCGGTGGTGTCGGTCCAGGGCAGCCAGCTCCGAAAACCAGCATGGTCAGCCCCGCTGCTATTGACAGCGTGAGTCCGAGGGCTTGACGAAAATGGAATGAAGTCCAAATGCCGCATGACTTTGAATCCGGTCGCACCGCATTCTCAGCCAACGTGTCTTCGGTATGTGATTGTGGAGCCTTGTCGGCAGGGCCAGTAGGTCTCATAGATTCGCCTCTCTAAGCTGTGGCGAATTCGCGCTTCCCGGGTCCTCGTTGGCCCATTCATGTCGACCCAACGTCGGATCCGCGCCGCGCATACTGTGGGCAGCCAGATCGCTCTTTTGGACCCGGATTGCGAATCCTTGTTCTAGTAGTGAGGGAAAGCACAGAAACGTTTCAATTTTTCTTACGGTGTCTTCTAAACTACTTACGAGGAATTCTCTTACGCCAGAGTAAATGCGTGCGAATGCGACAAGAGATTCCTCCAGGCGAGTCAGAAATCGCCGCTCTAGATAATGGCGTCGTCGCACACCAATATGTTGGTACTTCCCCCCGGGGGAAAATCCGCATTGGCATATGCCGAGTCAGGAATCCGCAAGTTCCTAGAATTGGCCCGTTCGGGTAAGAAGGTGACGCAATTCGAGCAGGGAAGGGCCACTACTGACGTGGTTGATGGGAAGGTCACTATTTATAGGAGCGAACCTGAGCTGCTGGTCGAGCTAGGTCAATTTCCTTGGCACGTCGAAGGATTTCAGGTGACGGTTCCTTCGGCAGGCCGGTTTTCTTGCCGTACACGACCGGAGCGATTACTTGCGACATATTTACTCGTGCTTCTTGACCATCGATATCCATTCTCCAGCGCACGCGATATGAGCCGGATTGGATAACGACGGTTCCTTTCTGACCGCTGCGACGACGCATACTTTTCCTGTTCCGTCGTTGCTTCGGTTGCGCGTGCGTAAGGATATCCGCAGCGGCATTAAACGGCAATGATGCTGTTTGGCTAAAACTGCTGGTAAATGCATTTGAGTCTGAAGAAAACTGCATTGGGTAGGCCCAGAATCCAGGCACACTCGTGCCCTGAACTCGGAGTGCCACAGGATTTCTGTCTGTGACTTCGTAGCGTTCTGGATTTCAGCCCGGTTTATGGGCGTACTTCGCTACTTCCACATTTCCCCTCGGCAGGTCTTCCGGTCACGCGATCATGGCGTTAACCTGCTTCGGTTTGCGTCACACTGCTTCAGGTTCCCAGGACGCGGATTTGGCAGCACCGAGGTGCTTAACCTGCAAATTTCTTATCAACTTCACATCGCGAGGTGCAATCTGCGAATCCCTCGCACTGTGAGGATACAACTGCGGACAAGACGCAAAAAATTTGGCTGTTCTACTGCAATTTCGCGTACTCGGCCTTGGCCTGCTTCAGGATGGGGATGTCGGGGTCGGCGTCTTTCCAAAGGGTGAGGAAATCCGCATAGGCGGATTTGGCTTTGGCGGTGTCGCCTTGCATGGCGTAAGCGCGAGCCAGTTGCAGGCGGGCTAGCGCGCCCCAAGGGAAGTTTGCCACCGCTCCCCGGTGGTCTATGAACTTCTGAAATTCCGTTGCCGCTCGGTCGCCGTCGTCCGTCGCCAGATAGGCTTCGCCGCGAACGTAAGCCGGAACAAGCTCGACCGCACTGGTGCCCTTCAGAAGTTCCACAGCCCGCTTCGGGTCTCTACGCTCTATCGCCAGAGCGGCTCGAATCGTGGGCAGCCAATTCCTCTGCACCAACGTGTCGAGTGGGAATGTCTTATCGAGTTCGGCAGCCAGCTTCTCTGCTCCTGCCGCATCGCCTGCCCGCGCTAGAACCAGTGCCACTGTATCTTTCACATCGCGGTTTGGGGCCAGCTTCATGGCGGCATTCGCTTGTGTGCGGGCCTGCTCCCGGTTACCCAATTCAACTTCCCGCAATGCCGATTGAGCCTGATAACCAGCAGCCGTCTCCTTGGCTTCATTGTGCTCGGCGGAATCCATGGCCCGCCGCGTCAGTTCCCGCGCATCCTTCATCTTTCCGTACCACGCCCGTGCGTCCGCTCGCACGGCCAGCAAGTTGTCTTCGATGCCAGGCTTTCCCATGGCCGCCGAGGCCAATCGTTCCATCTGCGCTGCATCATCCCTCACAAATGCCAACAAGTAGCGGTTCACGAGCAGCGCCTCGTTCTCCAACTTGCGGTCATCCGCCTGCTTGCACACCGCCTCGGCCTCATCCAGCCGGTTTAAGTTCAAATAGTCGACACTCAGGTTGGAATAGTTGCCCACGGCATTAGGTTCGAGACGCAACGCGTCACGATGTTCGCTCAACGCCTTTTCGTAGTTTCCTAGGAGTGTGGAAATGACCCCCAGGTTCTGGTAAGGCACGAAGTTCCTTGGATAGGTTTGCTGCCAAAGTTCATAAGTCCGCGCAGCCCTCTCCAGCTCTCCGGTCACGTTGTAGTAGTAGAAGCCCTCGATGCTGAAACGTTCCCGTTCACTCACCTTCTCCCGCAGCTCATAAGCCTTGCGGGCATACTCTGCCGCGAGTCCTGGTTCGTTGAGGTTCCAGTAGCCTGCCGCCAGGGTGGCGTGGGCAAATGCGAAATTCGAGTCAAGTTCTACCGCCCGTTTATAGAAGGGCAGTGCGGCGGTCTCGCCTTTCGTATAGCGCGCCTTCTGGCCCAGGCTGTAAGCCTTCAGCGCTTCCAGGGATGGCGTGGACGCTTCCTCGAGCGGCGTTGCGTATTCGTGCACAGTGCTGAGCGACTCGCCTAGCTTGCTCCGCAGATGGACCGCCGCGCCGTCCAGAGCCTTAAGCACCGCTTCCTTGCCTGCGGCCTGCTCCTGAGCTTCCGCCAGCAGGTCTCCGCTCTGGCAGTTCACCGCTTTCAAACCAATCACGTACTGGCTGCCCAGCCCAGCGATCGAGCCGGTCAGCATGGCCTTGCTGCCAGTGCGCTGGCAGACGTCGCGCGTCACCTCCGGTGTCAAATGGTCTCCAGCAGGGCGACCCATCAGCTTCAACGTTTGATTCACTTTGTAGTCGGAAATCAGGCTGAGAAACGGCGATTGCTCGAGCTGTACAGAAAGTCCCTGCCTCAGCGTGTCGTCAAAAAGCCCATCCCCAGTCTTGTTCTCGAAATCGGAGAGAACAATCGTGTCCTTGTTGGTGAGTGCCCGCGTCCGGCGCACAAAATAAAGCCATCCCGCCAGGGCGAGAGAGACAACCACCAGCCCAGCACCTGCAACCGATGCCCGTGCAAAAGGACGAGTCCGGGCCGCGACGACGGAAGCCGCAGGAGACGGTGGGGACGAAGGTGCGATGGAAGGAGCTGCAGCAACGGTCGTCCCCCGTGGCTCACTGCTCAGAACAGCCGTTCGTCCTGTCTCTGTATCGCGCTTCAAACGCTGCAAGTCGGTGCGGACGTCCGAGGCGTGCTGGTAACGAAGGTTTCGGTCTTTCTCCAGCGCCTTGCGGATCACCAATTCCAGACCGGCTGGAACATGCGGATTGATCTGCGATACTGGCTCCGGCTCCTGATGGACGATCAGACCACATATATCCCCTGGGCTCGATCCACCGAACGCCAGCTTGCCCGTCGCCATCTCGTAGAGCACCGAGCCAAACGAAAACAAATCCGTGCGCGCGTCCAGTTCCTTAGCCTTCACCTGCTCCGGCGACATATACGCAACCGTGCCCAGTATGACGCCGGGGCTGGTCAGCTGGTCGGAGGTGACCATCGTCTCCGAGTCGCCACTTGGGGAGACCTCGTTGTTCGTCACTTTGGCCAAACCGAAATCGAGAATCTTGGCGTGACCCCGTCTGGTAACGAATATATTCGCTGGCTTGATGTCTCGATGAACAATGCCGGCCGAGTGAGCGCCATCGAGCGCGTCAGCGATCTCAATCGTTAAAGAGAGAATCTCGTCGGTTTCCATCGCACGCCCGGCAATGCGGTGCTTCAACGTCATGCCATCCATAAATTCCATGACGATGAACGCTTGTCCGTTCTGCTCATCAATTTCATGGATCGTGCAAATGTTCGGATGATTCAGAGCGGAGGCAGCTTTCGCTTCGCGCCGAAACGCTCCAGGGCTTGGCGGTCGTGCGCCACATCGTCGGGCAGGAACTTGAGTGCGACAAAGCGGTCCAGCCGCGAGTCTTGGGCCTTATACACCACGCCCATTCCACCACCACCGAGTTTCTCGATGATGCGGTAATGCGATATGGTCTGTCCGATGAGCGACTGGGACTCTGACATTTGGCGAGCATCTTAGGTTGCACCGTCGGGCAAGTCAACGAATCGTGGCCTAATCCTAAGCTGCTTCGTAATAAAGGACGGCGCGACCCGATCAGAACCGCGCCCAGTTTCTCAGTAGTAAAGCGGCCAGAATTCCGTGTAGGCTGAGAGTTCCGAGCGAATCGGTTTACCGCCGCATTGCGCGGGCGTGTAACGCCACTGCCGAGCTGCTTCTATCGACGCTCCATTCAGGAGTTCACTCACGCCCTTAATCACAGTCAAGTGAGACAATGTCCCGTCGGTTTCGATCACGCCGTAGAGCATGACTCTTCCCTTCTCACGGTTGATTATCGCTGCTGGCGGGTAGTTCGTCTGGGTAACTTCTTTAATTGCCGCTTCCTGCATGTCATCGCACTGTGGCCACATCTCCGCATCTGACGGGGGCGAGAACTCAGCAGGATTAATGGGACTTAGTTCTTTGACTTCTGTGATCTTCAAAGAGGCAACCGTTTTTCCATCTTTTAACGCCTGCCGCTCGAACGGAATCAGTTTGCCAGCGATTGAACGAAAGTCTCTGTATTCAATGCGTGATACTTCGGGCGGAATCGGGGTATCGCCCTGCGGATATTCAATCGCAATGAGCGCCCCGGTGTCGTCAAAGCATAAAACATGATCTGTTCTTTTCTCTGGTCTTTTCCCTGCATTTACATCGACACACGTTTGCTGAATCCCAGCTCTTTGCCGTTTCTTGACTTTACCGAGGGTTTGTATCGACAGAACGCGCAACGCCGTCTTTACGTCCAGCAAACCAGTGAGCTGGTACATCAGGTACGGCTGGTAGTCGAGCGTAGCTTTCTGCCAGTAACCGTTCGCATCACGAATGCGCATCCGTTGATAGTTCGCGAACAGGATTTCTTCCCGCCATTTCGAAGGCGACACCCAATCGACCGCGTAATCGCCTGGCGCTACCGTGCCATTTACGCCCGCGACCTCAATTCGTCCCCTCATCATCACCGCCGGTGTTCCCTCGGCCCAAAGCTCCCGAGAGCGTGCTTGCGAAAGTAACGTCCCACTGCTCGGGGATTCATCTTTCGCCGCGCACAAAGCGGTAAACAAGAGAAATCCAAGGACACTGATTAGTATCCAACTGAATTTAGGTCTCATAGGCGGAGGCATTGTATCGCACCAGAAGGAAAGGTCAGCTATCTAGGCCCTGTTAAATTGCCTTATCGTTGTGCACTGATGCACTATTCAGCGCTAGCGCGTTCAACCTGTTTTATGAATTCTTCGGTGTCGAAAGGAGGCCCCTGGTACTCGGCGTCCGCTTCCACCCTCTTCATCGGAAATTTTGCAGCTATGTTGAACACAGCATCCGTGAAGTCGCCATCGTGCTTATGGGCAGACAGCAATCCCGCCTCATCACACATCCCCAACATCACAACCCGGTACCAGACCGCTGTAACGTCCGCATCCGGACTACAAACGCTGCCAAAAGCGGCCGCAACTGGCCCACGAGCCGTTGAACCCACTGCTTGTGCCATATGTCTTTCTCGTCCCATCGGCCATTCTCGGCCCGTCCGCAGCAATGCCTTCATGTCAGAAGGGTCAACCGGGGGCACAAGCCCATCTTCTGACACGCTACTGCTACTCCACACCATGTCCCAGATGGCTGCTAGGCCGGGGATCGCGGGGGTTCCGCATTGCGGACAGTTCACCTCCGATAGTTGTGCGCTTTGCTCGACTGCGAAAACCTTCGCACATTTCGTGCACTGGAGCGTCTTTTCCATTGCCCACCTCGGCCTCGATGTCTCTTCTACGCCGAAAGCCGGTTAGGTTCTATGGGTCATTTCCAGGATAGCAATAGGGTTGACTTCCATCGTGCACGAGTCTTGATCGGGGGGGGCTGC
>Ga0207641_10001701_pt1 | contig 21409 bp, 19 predicted proteins | sample KBSSwiS62_FD_184306 | JGI IMG/M metagenome (GOLD analysis project Ga0207641, IMG submission 184306) | Switchgrass rhizosphere microbial communities from Kellogg Biological Station, Michigan, USA - KBS Switchgrass S6-2 (SPAdes) (version 2) | ecosystem: Host-associated > Plants > Roots >... | reverse complement strand
ACATCTTTGAAAACCGTTGACACCCAGTCGATCACGCTGTTGAAGTAGGTCTTCAGCCCATTGATGCTGTTGTCGTTGCGATGAGCGCTCATGTAGCCGCCGATATCGCCCGTGCTCACCCAGTGCAGCGCACACTCCAGGAAGTCCTGCCGGTTCGCGCTGCCCTTGACGTAAGCGCTCCACTTCTGGATGTTCGCGTTCTGGCTATTGCTGAATTCACACTTCGCAAGCGTCACGAACGGTCCAGAGTAGATGGCATTCAAGAGCTCTTGGGGGTTGAGAGGTACACCTGCGATGTTGATAGTCTCAAACCACTGCTTGATCTCGCTCTCCGTGCCCTCGCACTCGTAGATCAGCAAATTCGATCCACAAATCTTGGCTTGTTGGTCGGCGGGCAGGCTGTCGAAGTTCTTCGGGTTGCCGCTATCCATGATCGCGAATTTGTTTGTAACGAACCTCCCGATACTAGTGATCCGTTGCTGACCGTCCAGCACTTCGAACTTGTCCTTGCCGACCTTGTTGAAGTAGATCAGCCCGAGCGGATAACCCTTGAGCAGCGAGTGAATGACCGCCTGCTCCTTACTGCCACCCTTATCCGCATAGATATAGTTCCGCTGGTATTCCGGCTGAATGGTGAGCTTTCCGCCCAGCCCATACAGCCCCTTCCCCTCTAATTGGTTATACACAAAACCTTCGCAGATCCCGGCGACGGTGATGTCGGTTCTCAGCGTGGTCTTCATTTTTTGGCTCCTCTTGCGGACCGGGTAGAGCGGCGGTGACGGATGAGGATGCGCTTGAACACCTTGACGTCGTTGATGACGCCAGACATGTTGAGCGGAATACTTCCGGGCTTGCCGAACCGACGGAAGAAGGCGTCTCTCTGGTCCTGAGCCGAGTACCACCGAGTCCTATATGGGTTCTCCGGGTCACTGGATTCGAGTGTTCCGACAATCTCGAACTGGTCGGGGTTGTACTTATCCAGGAAAGAGATGGGTACGCCCATGACGCCGCCGTAATCGCTGGGTACCGCATCGGTAAAGGAAACTTCTATCGCATCATAGTTTTCGTACCGGTCATAAGCCGCCTTCCCCTTGATCTCCTTGTGTTTGCTGAACCGCAGGTTGTCCTCCATGGTCATGAGTGGCAGTTCCTGATGGCGGCGCCCATGGTCCAGGTTTGTGTACCAGCGGACGCCCTTAACGCGGATGTACTTGACGCCATTTTCGTCAACGCGCCAACCGGCCGCGTTCAGCGGATAGTGGTCTGGAACGCGGAACTCGCGGTCGCCGCTGTGGATAGTGACCCCCATCCATAGCTTGTTGGCCTTTATAAGTGGGAAGATTTCTTTGTAAGTGAGCGCCTGAACGTTGCCAATGATCAGGAACTTCTTCCCGTATTCCACGAGCTGGGCGACGTACTCGCAGAAGAGGGAGAAGGGCGGATTCGTCACGACGATGTCCGCCTCTTTCAGAAGCGCGATGCACTCAAGGCTGCGGAAATCGCCCCCGGGGTACTTCTCATCTGCTTTCAAGGCTATCCTCGCGGCCTTGTTCCGCTTGAGGAAAAGCTCGACGTCGGTCACATTCGCAGCGCCGTCGCCGTCCTCGTCTTTTACGCGGTCGAGGATGACGGCGAGCGCCTTGGGTTTCTGGCGCTTGCCGTTCCCCTCGTTGTATTCCGGGAACAACGTGCCCTGGCCGGCGATGGGGGAGCCGTCGTAGCTGGTGGTGACGAGCTTTTTGAGGCCGAGCTTGTTGAAGTTGGCGGCGAAGTACTTGAAGAAGTTGCTCTCGAAGGGGTCGTCGCAGTTGCAGTAGACCACCTTGCCGCGGAAGATCTCGCGGTCGAACTCGAGGTAGGCCTCGACCTCTTTCTGGATGTCGACGTACTGGGTGTAGAACTCGTCCTGCTTGGACGCCCTGGCGGCGGTCAGTCTTCGGTTCAGCGTCTTGATTTCTGTTTTGCGAGTGGTGTTTCCCATCGTGCGGATAGGATTTAAACACCGCAGTTAAGTCTTGGCAATACCGACAACCTACGTACCGCAGGAGTTTTCGAGTTTTCTCAACAGATGCTGCCAGCAAAACAACGCAGATTGAGTGCTACGCCCGCCGCCAGTCGTGTAGCGCATAACCCAAACGCGGGGCGGGCGAACGGCTTTGCGCTTCATTGCCCTCCCCGTCCTCTCAGCGCCAGCTTGCGTCTTCATTGGAGCGTGGACGGCAGATTATCTGCTGGACAATTGTCTATCTTTGGCCTATAGAGGCGGATCAGTAGTTCGAAGTACATCTTGTCAACGGAGGGTCATCTCCATAAGGCGGCTTGCCTAAGGGAGTACCCCACTCAGGTCGCGATGTTCCCGCACGTCGTTGTAGCGATTCAACATGGCGTGCAGTGGGACTTATCGACGGTAACAAATGCTGCTTTCGTGCCGGGCGAATGTACGCCGAAGATAGCCTCAAATTTCAGTTTTCTGCGGGCACTCCCCTAATCCGCCACTAAAACAACGCAGACTCAGTGCTACGCCCGCAGCGAGGCGGTCTAATTAGTGGCCAGACCACAAATCTTGCGGAAATCAGAGAGTGGCAGTTACAATTCGCCGCTATTGCTTGAACGCCAGTTGGCTCATTCCATTCGGCCCTCTTCATCCGCGCCTTCAACCCGGCAGAAGTCGATGGAGTCTATAAACCCAGAAAAATGATGTAACGTCCTTCCTCAATCCACCACTACTAGTTAGCAGAATTTGGTCATTACCGGGTCATCGAGAAAAATGTAAAGGGCGCAATGGCACTCATTAAATGAGAGCCGTGGTCTGCCTTTCGGTTTTGCTGTCAATTAACGTGGCTCAAGCTGCCGGCCAGCAGCAGATGGATATCGGGTGCTGAAGCGATAGCTCGCTGAAGGAGGGCGACTTCGGTTCGAACATTGTTCTCGGCATAGCCGCAAGCGGCCTTCCGAGAATTGCAATCGCGTTCTGACCAACCGTCCAGCATTAAGGTGATTCTTGCCCTTCAGCCGTCATAAGTCATCACGTACCCGGCCTACTCGTGGAGACTACTTGGGAGACATTACGTTCGAACAAACTTGGGAGTTGAACTGCAATGGAAACCTTATTCCGACTCGTACTCACCAGACCCGCAGTAGCACAGGACGACAACAACCCCAGTATCCCTCTTGCACAAGACACCGCGTTCCAGGCAGCCCTAGGACAAGCCGGGCAGTCAGACGACAAGCGGGATGCGTTCAAGCGGGTGGCTCTACAGTATGTCGGCTCTAATCTCTTTATCGGAGACCCGAAGAAGTTACCCCAAGGCGATAAACTGATCGCGCTTGGTGCGGCGCTGGACACCTTCGAAGCGAAGGAAAGCCTGTCGAACAACGAGATGATCGCTGCTGTAGAAGCAGCATTTGGAAATACTCCCTCCGAACTGGCCGGAGACAATTCGATAGGAGCTTCCATCAGTTCGTTGAAAGATAGCCTAATCGCCATCAAGCAACTTCCGGAAGAACATTCCAGGCCGATTGAAGCGCTCACTAGGCAATTGAGAGACTTTGAGGTGATCCTAAAAACCGCCTCAGACGATGATTTCCCCGGAACGGGTGCCAGCCTTAAGCGTTACCGCAAGCGGTCATTACAATTGCCGACAGCCATGGAACTCAGCTCGGCGCTCTCCACCTTGACTAAGCAGAAGGAATTGGAAAAACAGCAGCAGGAGGAAGAAGAAAAGCAAAAGAAAGAGGCCGATGGCAAACTCCTTTTGTATAAAGGCCTCACCAATGCCGTTGCAGAGCTGACAAAGCTTGACAAGGATCACCTACAGGTAACTCCACAAAAAAGTGATGGCGGGTTCCTGGTTCCCGCACAATTCCGCCCTACACAACTCGTAATGCAGGAACTCACGCAGCGCGAGCAGGTCTCAAAGCTCAACCTGCTTCGTCTGCAATCAGTCGCCATCAAGGAGATTGCAGACACAAAGGTCATCAAGGAGGAAGCGCCGGCGACGAGTATCAGCAGCAAGCAGCCGCTTTCCTTATTCATCGGAGGCAAGGGCCCGTTTACACCGCTTGCCGAAGGAGAGACCGCATTCCGGATGAAGAGCTCGGCCGAACGCGTATTGTCTGCTGAAACCCTTCAGATACTAAATGCCAGAGGCCTAAGCGTCACTGTCAATCCCATTGACACCATCGTTGCAAAACTAAACGATGAGATTATCGGCCTCGGCAAAGAACTCGACAAACTCTACGGAAGTCCCGTACAAAGAAGCTTTAAGCGAATCGGCAGTACGCTAGTAATGACTTCCACCCCGCTCGAATCCGTGTGGAACAGTTACATAGTTTCTGCCGACCTGCCGTCAAAAGGGTTTCCGTTCCCAGTCCAAAGCATTCCCACCTCGCATGGTTCCGTTGCGCCCGTTGGCGTGGCCGACCTGCTGGTCGTAAAACAGCAGCTCGTCCGCTATGAGGGCGCCGAAGTAGCCCACATCGAAAACGTGTTGAAGGGCGAAAAGAAGGACCGCGAACATTCCACGCGGCACGAGACGATTGAATTCAACCTCACAGAATCGGAGACCACGACTACGGAAGAACGCGAGCTGGAATCGACGTCCCGTTTTGAAATGAGTCGCGAATCCAGCCAGACCATAAAGGAAGATGCTTCGCTGAAAGCCGGCCTCAACATTTCCGGCAAGTATGGACCTACGGTCGAATTTTCCGCCAGTGCCGAAGGGTCTGTTTCACGGAGCAAAGAGGAAGCTACCAAGTCCGCCGCGAGCTTTTCCCAGGACGTTACCGAGCGTAGTGCGAACAAAGTTACCGAACGCGTACTGCAGCGTTCTTCCTTACAGACAACGAATGAGGTTATTGAAAAAAACACACACACGCTCGACAACGTAGGCGGAACCGGCCATATCTCAGGAGTGTACCAATGGGTAAATAAAGTCTATCAGGCGCAGATATTTAATTATGGTATGCGGGTGATGTATGACTTCATGGTTCCCGAGCCCGCAGCATTTCTCATCTCCTCCCTTCAGTCGGCACATGCCAATTCAGTTGAGCTGGAAAAACCTTTGGCTTTCACCTTACGCCCCGATCAGATCAACGAAACCAATTACCATAGCTGGGTCGTTCGCTACCAGGCGACCGATGTACAACCCCCGCCTGAACCTTATAAGACCAAGGCTTTGGACTTCAAGGGCGGCGGAGGCGATTCAGATGCCGACTATAATCACTCCGGGCAAATTACTATCGATGAAGGCTACCGAGCCATTTTTGGGGTCGTGGGCATCGCGGGTAACGTCTGGGAGAATAACGCCGTCATTGATGTGGTGTTAGGGTCAAAAACGCACCGTTTCTCCGATGGGCCGGGCGTTGGAGCTTGGACTGTCACGCTTAGTGACGAGACCGATTCTATCCCCTTTGCGTTGGACACCTGGAAGTATAGCCAGATCGCGGCAGCCGTCGAAGTCAAGTGTCAGCGTACTGACAGAGCAATCCTGAAGTGGCGCCTTGAAACACACGCAAAACTGACAACGGCTTACAAAGCAAGGCTGTCAGAATACGAGGAAAAGCTTGCGGCACTTGAGGTGCAGGCAGGCGTGGCCATCCGCGGTCGTAATCCATTGCTCAACATGGAATTGATGAAAGACGAGTTGAAGAAGCACTGCATCACCATCCTGACCGAACAGCATTTCGACTTGTTTGATTCGGTCCAAACGGGTGCTTACAACGTACCTCAAATCAATCTTACAGAAAACGCGGCTGAAGGGCCCTACGTGCGATTCTTTGAACAGGCTTTTGAATGGGAACAGATGACCTGGCTTACTTATCCTTATTTCTGGGGAAGGAAGAGCCAATGGCAGGAACGTATCGCATACGAGGACGTCGACACGGTCTTCAATCAATTCCTAAAAGCCGGATACTGTCGCGTGGTCGTTCCCGTTAGACCCGGGTTTGCGGGTGCCGTTGATCATTTCGAGACTTATGGCGAGATCTGGAATGGCCTTGCATTGCCGACCATATCCAATCCGCTTTACCTTCCGATAGCCGATGAGATCGCTGAGCGCCTGGACAGACCAGGTGATGAGATACCGCAGGGCGACCCATGGCTGGTGCGCATACCGACGACACTGATTAAGTTGAGGCCGGATGACAAGCTGCCCCGCTGGAAGCAGGATGCCGATGGCGAATGGGTAGAAGAATAAACTCGTGCTTCACTAATGTGAACTTCTATGGGTGATATCTCGCGACATCGTGACATATATTTTCACATCCGCGAAATAACGCCCGAGGATTTACTGGGCAAATGTCGATTGTCCAAAGGCGAGTTAACCTATCTGGAGCTCGGAAATTACCTAACCGACGTTTCGCAGTTTCGTGACCCAGTCAGTTATATATTTTCAAAACAGCGCATATGGCGCGAGAAGGTCATTCCCAAAGTCGGTGATAAAGTGAGTGCACTGCGTGCCCTCAGCGTACTGGCCGGAGCCGCAAGCCTCGCGGCAGGTGAAATCATCAAAAGCAACAACTCGGGATTGCCTGCCCAAGTCAGCAAATATGCGGAACCGACACTCGCGGGACTCGGTGGGCTAATCGCGATAATACCAACCGATACTTATGCCGGGGTTGCCAACGCCGACGACTGGATCGATAAAATGTTCGGTATACCTGCCGAACAGTCAGCGGGCACCGGAGCTGCAAAGGACGAACATCACTATGGGCTCGTGGGAGAGTTCTTCCGTTCCTTTATTAACGGGATTACTCAACTACTTTTTGCCGACAACGTTCAGAACAAAGTAAAGGGGGACTGGGGGAATCTGGACAGGATACCGTCGAACAACGTGACGGATATCTTCAAGGACTTCTATACCCAGTACTTTCCTCATGAACATACGGATCAACCGCCTTATGTATGGGATGCCAGTAAGCGCCCGCAGTACCCGCATTGGTATGCACCCAGCAAGCGTGGGCGGACTCTCAAATCGCTGGATGTCGGCGTGATGAATGCCGTTGATTATCACTATATACAGTATCTATCAGAGAATCTTTCTGCCGTGGAATCAGAATGGCTGAAACTGAAACCGCAGGACACTGATGGGCGTCAGCGGTTGTTAGTGCGAATGGGCAAACTGTGCCATGGAATTGAAGATTGGTATTTTCATTCCAATATCGTTGAACTCATCCGCCTGCGCGGGTTCCGGCCGGTTCAGGGTAATGGGGAGTCTGATGAGGACTTTCTGCAACGATTTGTAGGCGCAATCGCCAAGACCGAACCGGAATTCGTGAATGCCGGCCCAGTTGAGCAGTTACGCCTAAAAAGAATCTTATTCCGTCGGCTGCGATTTCCATTCTACGAAAAGGGAACAAAAGCAAATAGTGCAGGCATCATCAGCAACAAGCAGCCCTCGACGCTAAGCCTACATCATGCTTACCCGGCTTTTCCTTCGCAGCAAGATACTTCGCATACCCTGATGCACGCCCTAGAAAATCTCGAATTTAAGGTTACTCATCCTTCGACCAAGGCCCCACCTAGTTCTCTTCCCCCGTGGGTCCCAGCCATCATCCGCCGGCTCGCAACTGCCAGCGGAGGGGACGGACAAAAGCTAATAGAGGAAAAGGCCAAGGCGAGAGGCGTCAGCGCTGCTACTATCCTTTCGGCATCGTTGTTCCCGCAGAGTCAACAACGCGATACCGTTACCGCCGTTATCCTCGATGTTTTGAGGGAATGGCTGCCGCTTGTGGTAACGCTGCTTGCGGAAACAGAGCGGCAGCGACTGATTGCTAACAAGGACCCGCTGTTATGGGACCTTAACGCTGGGGCTGTCCCCGCACCTACCAACGGTCCGACGGATTCGGAAACGAACAAACAATTAGACCGTCATACGAAGGCCCTGAAGCGCGCGAAGAATGACGAAGGCTTTACTGAAAACAATTATGAACGCGCTACGCGTTACCTCCTTGAAGATGGCTTCATCAATAGTGATGGTCGTGATGCGATCGTACACGCGTTTGAGATCGATGCGCGCTCACAGAAGCTATTGAAAGATGCGCCGGGCTGCGGTGGGTTCCTGATGCAGTTCTCTCTGGAATTACAAAAGGTGTTGGATGAGAGCGATGCCGCAGTCGAAAAGCTGAATAAGAACAAGAACTCAGTCTATGACAAATCGTCCTTCAATGACTCGGTAAACGAGATCATCGGTTCGCATTCCCTAATGTCGAAGGACACACTGAAATCGCCCCCATTCTTCGACGATGCGAAGGTAATCGCGAGTGTAGCATCGTCCTCCGTGTTTCGAATGATGCTGCAAGTTATAAGTACACCCGTGGCCGGAAGACGCATGCCATGGAAAGCCGTACTTCACTATTTCATTCGATATCCCGTTAACGATGGTGGTTGGGAGCGACGTGCTATTGATTTTTTCAAAAAGAACAATCGCATACCCAAGTACGAAGAACTCCCCGAACTGGATAGATTTGCAACTTCAGCTTTTGCCTCACCGGAGGCGCAGCAGCCTTTTGTAAAGCCGACAAAGGATGAGGAACTGAAAGAGAGATATACAAAACTGGAGCTTGAGCTCTCGCAATACCGGTACCCTTGATCTACTTTAGAGGTTCAAGTTTCGGTGGCTTCGCAGGGTCCTGCGGGTACTCCCTCAATAAGCCACTCAGACAATGCGAATATCTAGATAACAGAAAATATACATACTCTATGAGTTATCACGCCTTCTAGAATGCCCTTAGAACGCAATTAGACGCCCTCAGCCACGCGTTCGGCCACGACTTGCATGAAAGGGCTCAGGAACCACGGTTCTGCACATTTTGGCGGTATAACTTCTTTGTTTTCATGCAGTTATCATAGACTGCTGGGTTTGGCTTGCCGCTTAACTGCTTTAGTTTCAAGCAGTTAAAGAAAGATTCTGCACAGGTGCGCCACAAGGAGCCGCTGCCGTGGAGAAATATCCCGCTTCCTTGATCACTTCGCTCACAAGCGATAATGCTCAGAACCAATTGCCAAAATTCACTTATACGACCAGCTCCCGAATTTCTTCTGTGAATAGAACCGGAATGACTGAATGAGTCCGCGCTTTACAGTGGGACAATGTTTGCCGATTAGAGACTGAGACGTTTCGACGCTTAACTTATCGTTCTATATTGGAAGCCTGCGGAAAACTACCCAGAGTTTCGCCCTGCTGGCTGGTTCGTTCCCCATAATAAGCGGGCCGCTAAATTATCTCTGGATGCAGTGTTTCGGTGAAAGCGGAATCAACGGCGGAAGAACCTGAGAACAACCAAAGCGAGAAGCACAAGAAACAAGGCAATTAGCCGCAACTCCCCTTTACTTTCGTCGTCTTCCTTCATTCCAAAGAAACCAGCTCCGGCGGGACGGACCGGGTCACGAACAGCACACGGAATGACCGCGACATTCTCACGCTGCTGCGGGATGAATAAATATCGGGTAGTTCTCATATCTTGCGACTACGCAGGAACTGCGTTGCGCCGTCTGGCTCAGCTAGCGGCCGCTCTCTTTAAGTCTTGCTCCGAATTCTTGTCTGTCAATCGCCAAGAAAAACTCAATCACTTGATGCAGGGCAACTAATTTACCTTCACAGCGGTATCGCTCGACACTCTCGGGCGGCAAAAGCCCGCATTCCGTGGTTGTCGCTTCCGTAAGTGCCAAAACTTGATTTAGAACGGTGTTGAATTCCGATAATGGTGGCACCAGATACCTCCACTTTGGCGACGAAGCCAATCATATCCCCTTGGGTTTCTGTTAAAATGCATCCAACGCAGGGCTCCTGTCCCGTCCATTTCGGAGTATCACGTGAAAAATACGGAAGAGTGGATGGAGTTGTGTGAACGCGCTGCCTTCGAGCAGGACTCTGCAAAGCTGCTTGAGTTGGTGCGAAAGATAAACGACCTCCTGGAAGCAAAGCAGAAGCGGCTCGCTCAAACCGCGCCCTGGGACAAGCCCGAGGAATCCGACGACCGAGACACTAAATAGTGAACGATGTTTAAGCCTTCGGACCATTCAATCTGGCAACAACGCGTCAACGCGTTCTAGCAGCTTCGACACGCCGTCCACTTTTGAAACAAACTCAACACCTATGAACGCGCTGAGAGAATCGGCGTGCAGGTCGGTATGCAACGTGAACAAAATGATTGGAGTTTCCGGTAAGGTATTCTTCAAGACCGAGGCCGCCTCTACTCCGTTCAATCGAGGCATGGCAAGGTCGAGCAGCATTAAATCCGGCGGTGTTTGTTTGGCTTTTTCGATGGCGTCGGCGCCATCAACAGCTTCACTCACCACGAGTTCCGAGTGACGGCGCTCAAGCAGGTATCGAACGGCAAGGCGCATTGATGCGCTGTCGTCCGCGATCAGCACATTCTTTGACACGGCCTCAGCATGATGCCTTATTGGATTCTTAATTCAATAGGGAAAAGTTTGTAGAGCACCTTACGCTGCTGATTAGCCGGACCGCGAACGCCAACGCTGATATCTAAGCAAGAACGGATTTGCTTCCAACGAGTGAACGATACGTTCAAGCTCGGTTTGGTCGTTACCGACGGACTCTGCCCACATCAAGTGAGTTGTTAAGGCGCTGCACTCGACGGCATTTCGCTGGTCTTCGTCTGGCGCGTTGAGCTGGGCGGACTCCCGGCACGCTTGCAGGTCTTCGTTTAAAGCCTTCAATAGCTTTTCATGGTTGAGCAATAAACCTCGTGTCGGCCAGAGTCCTGAGAAATTTTGCGGCGGGGCAGGTTGGGAAGAGTGCGGACAAGGAAACCCGCCCCGACAGGCGCTCAATCGGGCGGATTGTATACCGGTACATAGAAAACGCAAAGTTAAATCGGTTGAAGTCGCGAATGACTCTACTCAAGATTTCGGGTGCTTGCGCCGATACTCTTCCCTGCAAATCTTCAACTGCTCATCGAACGCGCTCGGCGTTGTCGTGACGATCTTGCCGTCGCCGGAAAGCCATCGCATTTGCTTGCCTTCTTTAATCAGGGCTTCATCGGATAGCGTTTGGACGAACTCGCGGTATTTCTGCGCATCAAATTCCTGAAAAGCGATTGGACTGTGCAAGGGAACACTCGCGTGTGGAGTGTAGAGGTAGGAGTCAAAAGTTTAACACGTTGATTTATGCAGAGGTCGTTATCCCTACAAGACGCAACATCCGCTATGACATTTGCGATGTTTTGCAAATCCACGGGAATGAATTTCTAAATCTCGCAATCAATCGCTTTGCTTTGCCGAATCAGGCCGCTTTCGTCCGTTAGAGCTGCATAGCTGCATTTGTCGTCTGTCAAATCCCTCAGCAACACATCGTAACCTTGGCCATCGGGATGCACATTTAGGCGCAGACTCCATCCAGGCAGTATCTCTGGAGCGTCCGCGAACCGAAAAACGGGTGCTTTTGGCTGCACAACACCGACCTGAAAAGTCTGCTGATTGGTTCTATTGTTTCTCGCGAGAAAGTCATCAAAATATTTTGGCTGACTCAATAAAATGGTCTGCCAGGTCGCGTACGAGCCATTTTTGTGTTGGTGGGTTACTTCGGCTGTGTTAATGGTTCTCAGAAGACCGATTGCGATGCGGTGCTTTGCCCACTCAGGTTTTGCAGGATCAATCGAAGTGTCTTGCGCGAATTGTGGAGTCTGAATCCCCAATACCAGCAACACGCTGGTTAGTATGACCCCGTTTTTCTTCATGTTTGTCCATCCTTCCGGCAACAAACGAAGTTTTAGCACAGTAGATGGATGACTGTCAGCTATCTTTGTCCTGCCTGGTAAACGCGGTAGCCGTCTAAGTTGGTCTCAGTGCCCAAATTATCGCTGAACGCGATTATACTGAGCCAATACGTGGCTTCACGAAGTGGTTTGGAGCACAGAATGAAGATCGAAATCGTTCATTGCCCGACCTGACAGAACAACAAGGTCAAGGTCACGAGTCTCGCGACCCTCATCAAGAAGCGCCTGGGCATTGAAGTCGTCATTACACCTGGTAAGACCGGTCAGTTCGAGGTGATCGCAGACGGCGAGAGGATTGCCGAACGCGGTGGAAATTGGTTCACGCGGATATTTGGAGCCGGCTACCCTGATCTCGATAGCCTGGTCCAGCAACTCGACAAGAAACGCCTCAGAGTGGCGCAGCTTGATTAACGGGGAACGGAGATAGCACCCGCCACCGCCGCAGACTTCAAGGCAGGGACATACGCCGTTCCCGATTTGATGAGAGCGCATTCCTTATTGAAGCGCATTGACTCTCTTCCGTTTCGTTCAGCCGCGTTCCTGCAGCCAATGGAATGCCTGCGGTTTCAAAACTCCCTGAAGGATCGCAGTGGGTCTATGGAAGAGCGTACTTAGTTTTGAGCACTTCTAGTGGATTGTTGGTGAGCAGCCGAATTAAGTCTAAAGCTGGACTTTGGTCTTCGAGCGATACCACATCCAAATTGGCTTCTCTTACCCGACAAAGTCCGTTAGGAGCATGCAGGATAAACTGTATTGACCCTTACACCTTATCCTGATCTCCTTGTTCGATTCTGGCGTCCCCTCCCCGCCTAACTCAATGGTGTTTATGCCTCGAATTCTTCTCGCGGATGACCGCGCTAGCATGCGAAACACTCTTCGCAATCTCTTGACCCTTTACGGCAAATTGGACGTTTGTGGAGAAGCGACGGATGGTCGACAAGCCGTCGATGCTGCTGTGGCGCTAAAGCCCGATCTGGTTCTGTTGGACTACAAAATGCCTAATGGTGACGGCATCGAAGCCGCCTCTGAACTCAAGCAAAGACTTCCAGAAACTCCGGTCGTAATCTTCACCCTTTACAAGACCCTGGAGCTGGAGTCACAAGCGCTAGGCGCAGGAGTCCGAGCTGTAGTCGGCAAAGAAGAAGGCGTCATAAAGCTTTTGCGTACAATTGAAGACCAACTCACAAGCTCTTTGGCTTGAAGAGGTTAGGTTTAAGGCGAGGACGTGGATTTCGGAGTTCAGATCGATCCTTCGCGTTCACTACCCGGACGAACTCAGTTCCCGGACATAGCTCGCAAACTGTTCTTCAACATCTGCTCGGTCGGTTGTTCCTTGGATAGGACTTTGTCGGATGGTGCTGTGCCCTCGACTGTAGCCATCGCGACGAAGCCGTCTTTTACGCTTCTCTCGATTCAGTAGAAGACCTGCCGCCCATCCGAAACGTATTTGCGCCACACGTCGATCATCGTTCGAACCTTTTGATTTTGGGTTGCCAGAAACGAATTGGCTGGGCGAGATTCTATCGCGGTCAGAGAATCACGGCAAAATAAGACGTCTGGACTCGGGTAGGCCTCTACTTGGCGTTATTTCATCGGAGGAAAATCTAGTCGCGTGGCGCATTCTTCACAAAGCAGGACGCCGTAAACTGTAGCATCATGTTGCGCCACATGGCCGCAACGCAGACGAATATATCCGTCACCGAGCGGCATCGGGTCGCCTTGAACCGGAATGTGATAGAGCGTGAGCGGAGTATCTTGCTTGCCGCAGCCCTGCACTTCTTTTGTTGTCATTGAAGCAGCCCGGTTGGGAAGGAACCGCCCTTGTTGCCGCAAGAATAGCATTTCTGGCTCCGCTACCACAGAGGGATTTCGTCGCTAGAACGCGGGGGTAGCAATGCGTCAACTCGTTCGAGCAACTTGGGAAGACCATCCGCCTTTGAAATAAAATCCACGCCAAGAAACCCACTGAGAGAATCCGCGTGCAGGTCTGTATACATCGTGAACAAAATGATCGGGGTTTCCGGGAGAGTATTTCTCAAGATCGTCGCCGCTTCCGCTCCATTCAGGCCGGGCATAGAGAGATCGAGTATTATCAAGTCCGGTCGGTTCCGCTTAGCTTTTTCAATAGCATCAATTCCGTCCACAGCTTCCTGAACTACGAGTTCCGCATGGCGGCGCTCAAGCAGAAATCTTACTGATCGACGCATCGACGCTCTGTCATCCGCAATCAGGACGGTCTTTGGCATGACCAATCAGCTTGATCTAGTGCTTAGGCCTATTCAATCAGGACAACTTCGTAGTACCGCGTGCCGTCTTCACCACTCTTCCCAGCAAATCTTCAACAGCTCATCGCAGCACACGGAGCCGGGCTCTAATTCATACCCCAATCCATCGATATTCCTAGTAAAAGTAGCAGTCCCGATGAATGGAAATTAAACCTTCTACCCGATGTACTGGCTGTTGGTTCGCGGAAAGACTAACCGACTAAACGTTCCGGCCCGGAAAGTTGCCCATGATGAAGAGAAACGAAGGATGTGAAACCAGAGATTCAATACTTGCCCTGTATGCGAAAACGGAACATGGCAAACTGCTTGCACCACTCGACGGATTTATGGGAATTCCCTGCGGCTTTGAGTTGTTTATAAACGAATTCGGTGGTCGGGTCATCTTGCTTTGTGAAAGCTGTGCGGTTAAAAGCGGTTATCTCGGCGCGTCAGTGGCGGTATCTTCCGGAATCTCCCAGTCCAGGAAAACTGCCGGGGCGTGAATCACATTGCGGAAATGGCTCTTAACGTTCGGATTGTTCGGTGCAGGCTGGATGACTTTTGTTTTGTACCTTGGTTCCTCGTTGCTCCTCCAGAATCCGCTTATCGAGAGGAAGATGATAAGTCCACCCTAAGCTGGATCCGCGTCGCCTTCCTAATGGGAACGCCGGAACACGATGTGCTAGAAAGGGCCCATCTCTAAGTACCGGAACCCAACTTACCGGTTGATGTCATAACGAGGTCGGCCTCGCGACGAGCCGAGTAGACTGTTCGGTGTTCACCCTACAGCACTCGGAACGAAGGAGGCCGAATGCAAATTATAGGATGTGATTTGCACGCTCGCCAGCAGACGTTGGCGATGCTCGACACCGAAACGGGAGAACTGGTGAATCGCACGCTATTGCTCGAAGGCGGCGAAGTGCGGGAGTTTTATTCCCAGCTTCCGCGGCCGGCGCTGGTGGGCATTGAAGCCATCGGGCCGATGCAGTGGTTTCTGAGTCTGCTAGAGGAGTTGGGAATCGAATGCCAGGTCGGGGACGCCACAAAGATTCGTGCCGCCGAACCGCGCAAGCAGAAACATGATCGGCGCGATGCTGAGCTGATTCTAAAGCTGCTGGTGGAGAAGCGCTTCCCGGCGATTTGGAGGCCCAGCAAGGAGCTGCTCGATTTGCGGGCTCTGTTGTTGCACCGCCATCACTGGGTACGCCTGCGCACGCAGATACAAAATGCGCTACAGGCGATTGCCTTGGCGAATGGATTGCGACGCGGTCCTGGCCTGTGGAGCTACGACGGGCAAGCGAAGATTGCGTTTTTGCCGTTGCCGCCGCACGCCTCCTATCGGCGGAATGCGTTGCAGACTTTGTACCGGAAGATGGAAGAGGAAGTTAAGAACCTGACCGCGCAAGTCGCTGAGCAAGCTGAGCAACGCTCGAGAGCGCGACTGCTGATGACTCATCCGGGAGTAGGGCCAGTCACAGCTTTGGCGACCGAAGCGTTCCTGGGAGATCCCCAGCGGTTCGCCGATGGCAAGGCGCTGGCCAGCTACGTAGGTCTGATTCCACGCGAATACTCCAGTGGCGAACGGCAACGTCTCGGCGCCTTAACCAAGCAGGGCAATCCGCTGTTGCGCTTTCTCTGGAACGAGGCCGGCGTTCACGCGGCGCGCCGCGATCCCGAGTTGCAGCGGTTCTATCGCCGTAAACTCGTGCAAAAGGGGCTGGGGAAGGCACGCGTGGCGGTGGCGCGCAAGCTGGGAATCCGCTTGTGGATCATGCTGCGGGACCAGATCGATTACGAAGAATTCTGTCGTCGTGGACAGAAGCACAGCGGTGCGGCCTGTGCGGGGATGCTTGAAACGCGGTTTGGTGGGAATCGTCACCGTCCGGTTGATTAGGCTACCCGCCTCCCTTTTCGCGAAGGGAGTTCGCATAAGTCATCATGGTCGGAGATGACCGAAGAGATGGTTGGTGGGCAACATCGAAGCGATGAAGCGACACAGATCCGAGTGTAAGGGGTGAACACGCGAACGCAACGATCAAGGCTCTCTTTAGAAGCTAGCGGACGGGTGTCTCCTGAGGAGGCCAACACCCGGAGAAAAAACACTTGCAACGGTCGACCTCGTTAGAGAAAGCGCGTTACCAGGCACTACGCACTCAGTAGCATCTTGCCTACTCTCGAGGTGGGTGCAGGGGCGCAAGCGCCGAGGGGCCGATTCGTTTAATAAGAGTTCGATAATCGGGTTCATCGCGCAGGTTTTTGAAAGCGGTATCCATCGCGAGATACAGCAAATAGTTCTCGCGCTTATTGTACGCTGTCTCCAAGTACTGAAAGGCCTCTTCCTTCTTGCCAAGCCGGGCATACGTTACGGCTAAGGCATACGCAGGCATGGATCCTTTTTCGTAGAACTGCTTCTGAATCAGCAGCGTGTTCTCTAGCATCTTCACACTCCCAGCCTTCGCGAACCCGTCTTTCGCTGCCCTTACGAGCGCGAGTTCTTGCTGGTCACGGGTAAGAAGAGCGGTCTTTTCCCATTCGGACAGATAGTCTTCATAGTCCTGACGGTTAAAGTAGATTTCGGACAAGTATTTGTGCGTGGAGGCAAAGGATGGTTCCGTGTCCTGAATTTGTTTCAACAGAGTCACCGCATCATCCGTCTGACCGGCGGCGCTCAGCATCAAGGCTTTGTCCGCCAGAATGGACTTTGACGAAGGATCGAGCCGCCGGGCTGTTTCAATCTGCGCCAGTGCTTCTGGGACGCGCCGGCTCGTTAACAGAAAGCTCGCGTACCAATGGTGGGCACGCGCGTCATTGGGATTTAGAACCAACGCGCGCCTGAACTCACGTTCTGCCCCGACAGCATCCCAATTCCAGAAAAACGTCACAAAGGCCAGAGAGGTATGTGCTTCCGCCAAGCTGTCGTCCAATTCGACCGCCTTCGTAGCTGCTGCGAGCGCCCGCGGATACGCTTCGCTGTCGGGCATGGCGCTGTACTCACGTAGCAAGTTGTAGCTGTCCGCCAGCCCTGCGTAGGAATTGGCATAACCCGGATCGCGCGCAATCGCTTGCGTGAAATAATCCACCGCACGGTTGAGATCGTCGGGAGTTCGCTTATTCCAAAAGTAGCGGCCCTTCAGATAGAGGTCCTCGGCTTCAGAGTATGAGGAGCCAAGCGACCTTCGCGCAGCGGTATTGGTCGTCTCCAACGCATGCACCCGAAGGCGGTGACCGCCACGGTAAAAAATCAGTACAGCAATCAGAATTCCGCATGCCGCCAAAACCCCTGCCAGTTTTTCGACTGAATGAAGGTGGGAACGCGTTTTAACCAGTCTGGATTGTACCTTAGGGCTCTCTCCCTGAGGTCCGCGCGAATAGATTTCCGCATTAACTGCCTGCGATGACATCAGCCATTCGCGGAGTTCGCTTTCGTAAGCGAAGACTCGTCCTTTTGCCCCGCCCGGAATGCGATGCACAGGCAGCGCCTGCACTTTTTCCCATCGGCGCACAGTCCTCTCGTCGCGTTCGAAGAAGGACGCTATTTCCTTCCAGGAATCAAGGCTGCGCCCAGGATTCTCGTGTGCCGACTGGCCCATGAGCCCTACCCTGTCCAACTATGTCCGGTTGTGTCCGGTTCCGCCTGTTGCTTGGTAGCGAGACCCCAAGTATACCCATGCCAAGTTTTGCCAGGCAAGACGTAAGAATCATTAATCGCACCGACCAGCCGGAATGCTGTATTCAGGGACCGAGTTGGTCTCGGCCTAGGGAGGGCGAGGTCCCGACGGGAACCGTAGCGGTGACAAATTGGGCGTGCAGGGAGGCACAGCGGAAGGAGACGATGGTGCGTCTGCCTCCCGACTAACGGTCGCAGCAGGAGTTTCACAATTGCACGAGCATGATTAAGACCTGTTCCAAATGCGGGTCAACCAAAGTAGAAGCCATTAACGTGGAGATGGCATTCGCACGTGCCAAAGCCGAGCCAGTTTACGTGCTTGCAGTCAACTCGGTTTGCTTGGACTGCGGTTTTGCTGAATGTTTCCTTCCACAGGAATCTGTGGCGAAACTCAGAGAACTAGCTCAAGCCTGACGACCTGTTCAGACTCTGTTCTGGCCCACAGTAGCATGCGGAAGGGTCGGCAGTGCCTTGCCTGCTCTCAGCACCGCTCACGGACTGCCAGTCAGACCAGAACCGATAAATTGTTTCCCCTCAAGAACCGAGTCAATTGCTTTCAAAAGCTGGAACTGAACCTTGGTCTTAACCACGTAACCCATCGCTCCCAAGCCGATGACTTCCTTGACGATGTCGGCCGAAGTCTCTTGGGTCACAAAGATTATCTTGGATTGCGGCGCTAACTCACGGATTTGTCGCGCAGCTGGGAGAGAAACTCCGCAACAAACATACGGAGGACAAGTGGCGAGAGTGTTCAAGTTCATTGATGTCTCGGGATGCGAAATACACACGATTGAGGACCCGGACGATAAACTTCCGGTTCCCACAAGCAAACAAGTAATTTCCATCGGGTCCAGTAGAATACAGGTCGAATCAGTGACTATGCTCGGGGACTCGGAAGCGTTTAGCGTCTATTTTGTGCGAGTTCGAACTTCTATGGGAACCAACTAGTGTTGTATACCTTAAGTCTGAGCATAGATGCGGTGCGACGCTGCGACTCAGCCGGCAAGGCATAGTGCGATCTAGTCGCAAGTTTTCGCGCACAAGCAAATGGTAGTCACCACCGAGCACGTAGACATTTCGCTGCCGGTTTCGCCGATGCGAACCTTCGTCGCTGCGCCGAAGGCCGAAAGTCAGTATCCAGGCATATGGTGCTATTCAGACATTTTTCAGCTCACACCCCCACTGTTACGCTTCTGCGGACGGCTGGCCGGGTACGGATTTGTTGTTGCTGCGCCGGAAATTTATCGGCGCATCGAGCTGCCGGGAACGGTGATCCCTTTCGATGACGCCGGACGGACCCGCGGCCAGCAAGACGCCGCGAAGACTCCGGTAGCGCATTTCGATGCCGATTGCCGGGCTGGTCTGGGTTGGCTTTCCATACATCCGAAAGTCGCGCCAGGGAAAATCGGTGGCGTGGGTTTCTGTATCGGCGGACACCTCGCGTTTCGAGCTGCGTTTCAGCCCGATGTCCGCGCAACGGTCTGCTACTACGGAACGGGCATCCATGATGGCAAGCTCGGTCAGGATGCCGATGCCGGATCGTTGGCCCGCGCAAGAGAAATCCGCGGTGAACTTCTGATGATCTTCGGGACCAAGGACCCACACGTTCCCGACGCGGGACGGGAGACGATTGACCGGGCTCTGAAGAAGTCAGGCGTCAGGTATAACACGTTGTTGTATCCAGCCGAGCATGCATTTACGCGGGATGAAGGGCCCCGTTTCGATTCAGAGGCGACAGACCTGGCGTTCACGGAGATGATCCGTTTATTCCGTGCAGTTTTCTTGAGTTGAAGAGATTTGGTGGCCCGGGCACTCCTACATGCGTTCCTGTCACCATGCACGTTTTTAGCACTCTACACAGCCAAGAGTGGCTTGCTACTAGAATTGGAGCTGATACGAAGGCGTAGTAGATTGCACTTCCTACCGTAATGACGAGCAAAAAAATTGAAAGCGCCTTGAGAAAAAACGGACGCTGCAAGAGTACGGCGAATACCTTCCTCCTCGCGTCTGGATGGTCTTTCAAAAACTGCTCTTCAAGCTTTAAGCCTTCGGGTGTAGCGCCAAATCTTTCACGAGCTAAGAGTTCACGATTGGAGGCACCTGTCATCACAAAATTTGGCGCTCTCAGATACACTGCCGTGGCACTGGAGTCGAGATACGAGAAATCCTTTTTGTTTGGCGACGCAAAGAGTACTGAAGAAACCCTTCCGATGACAATGTATCGGTCAAACGGGTACAACTTGGAATCTCCTATCAGCGTGAACTCAGCCTCTGAGACAGGAGGGGGAGCGGCTGTAAAGTTCGGGGCGGGCGACGCGAGAATGGGGTCAAAGTTCTTCAACGCGAGAAATCCGATGCCCTCGAACGTCGGAGCTAAGTCCGTTGTCTGAAGCGGTCCGACGCGAACCTCCAATTCATCCATCAGGAACCTGCCATTAATCGGTCCTTTTATGTTGGGGAGTTCAACAAACTCAAATCGGTCAATGGTCAATTGAACGTTCGCGCGCGCCTTGCCCGCCACTTCATCAACGGCCAAAATACTGACGATGTACGATACCGCAGACGAGTGCAAAGCACCAAAATTCAGAAACGAATCGGTTGTCTCCTCCTGATAGCTAATGAAGACAACCCACGCAACTGTCCCGATACATGTTAAAGCAAACGCTATCGCGAGAAAGCGGCGGATGAACATGATGCTTAAATCCGGCCCTCTCGAACGTCGAAGCTAACCACCTTTGTGCTGTTCTCGACCCTCGTTCGTGAAACGTATTTTTGGCCGCTGATGCTCTCGTAATTGCACTCCAATTCGTAAGTCGTGGGCACTGCACCCATCTTCACCTTGGAAGCCGTTTGTAGCGAAATGGACTCTCCGACTCCGACGTACGGAATGAAGCCGCCAGTTTGCGCAAAGCGGTGGAGAGTCCACCTAACTTGCAATGCTGGGCCTGTTCCGATGTTGGTAATCTCTAACGTCGGCCCAATATTGACGCCAAGCCGACCATCCATGGCTTCACGAACGCGCTCCGTGACAACAGCTACATCAGGCGGAGTGGTCTCGTCGCTTCGTTTAAGCGTGAGGACAGGTTTGTGAACAGCCTCAGCTTGAGTCGTGGAGGCCTGTGCGATTGTCTTTGTGAGACGGACGTATTTGAACGTTGCCGCGGTGAGCGCAAGCGTTAGCAGCACAACCACAACCGCAGATATCGCCTGCACTGCACCCGCGTTAGCATTCAGGAATTGCCACATCTTTTGGATTTCCGTGTCCGCTTCTAACTGCGGTACAACTTGATGCGGTCGCACTCGACCATGTCGGACGTTTGTTCCGTGATTAGCGGGAGATAGTCCGCGGCTGGCCCATTAGTTTCATTAGTTGTTCGCGCATCGGATTGTGGAGATTGCTTGCTGCCCGATAATAGTCGAGCAAAACACACCCAGCGTCAGTAATCTCGACGCAATTTCTGTTTTCGTATCGTCAGGCATTAGCGAGGGCAGATACTATCCGTGGAATAAACTCGAATGCAAGCACTTTTTCGTTTCGTTTAGTTAACACCTTTTGGTCATCCACAGATTCGTGGTTCATTAGTATGCGTGCATTCGAGTCGAGGATTGCGGTTCTTTGTGTTTGGTTCTGCACGGATTTGAGCAGATAACTATGACACTTTTATGACACTGCACTATTTTGGCGCAATCGAATTCCTCGCCCAGCGCCGTTAACTCATATAGAATGAAGTCGTTA
>Ga0207641_10001699_pt1 | contig 21417 bp, 21 predicted proteins | sample KBSSwiS62_FD_184306 | JGI IMG/M metagenome (GOLD analysis project Ga0207641, IMG submission 184306) | Switchgrass rhizosphere microbial communities from Kellogg Biological Station, Michigan, USA - KBS Switchgrass S6-2 (SPAdes) (version 2) | ecosystem: Host-associated > Plants > Roots >... | reverse complement strand
TCGAGGGTGATCGAGTTGTCCATGTGCTGCGTGAGGGACTTACGTTGCAACAGCTTGCGCGTGAGGGAGTCGAAGGTGAGGTCGACCTTGCCGGCGTAGATACCATAGTGGTCAGCCTGGGTGTAGAGGACGTTATGGGCCATTTCGCTCGAGTGATTTTGATGCGTGTGGCCGCCGATGAAGACGGTGAGTTCGGGGAATTCCCGGGTGAGGGCACCGACCTGGTTGGCGTAGTCGTCCTTGCGCACGAGGCCCATATGTCCGGCCAGCACGATGGCGTCGGGCTTGAGGGGCTTGGCCTCATGGAGAAGACGGCGGAGCGATTCGATCGGATCGAGCGCCTCGAACCCGTGCAGGTTCTCGGACGGTAGCCAGGTAGAGAGAGCGGGAGTGGTGAGGGCGATGACGAGGATACGGAAGCCGGCGATTTCCTTGAGGAGCCACGGTTTGAGTTTACTGAGTGGGCTGGCGGAGGGATCGAGGGAGGCGACCGGCTTGCCTTCCACCAGAGCGTTGCCGGTAAGCACAGGCATGGCGGAGAGCTTCACGCTTTCGGTGAAGGGGGCCATGCCCCAGTCGAACTCGTGGTTGCCGACGACCCAGGCGTCGTAATTGAGAGCGTTGAGGCAGCGGACCATGGTTGCGCCCCGCGAGCACAGGCCGACCTCGGTGCCCTGGTAGATATCGCCGATATCGAGGAGGAAGGAGTTGGGGTTGGCCTGGCGCCATTGGCGGATTTGGGTGGCACAACGGGCGAGGCCGCCGAGATCGGGACGGCCTTCATAGTCGGAGGTGGGAAGGATGTGGCCGTGGAGATCGGTGGTGTGCAACAGGGAGATGGTGACGGCGCGGCCCTCGTTGGCGAGGAGTTGGCCAGGTAAGGCGGCGAAGAGCGCACCATGACCGAGGGCACGCAGAAACCGGCGTCGGCTGAACGCAGGCGTGTATATGTCCACGGGAGAGAGTTTATGCGGTTGGCCTTCCGCTCTCAAGCCGGAGACGAACAAAAAATGTGAGACGGCCCTCGACAAGGCGCGTCGGACAGGCTTTTTTAAGGGAGAACTTTACCAAGGAGAAACATGTCACCCGGTCCCGGTTCCACAGGCAATGTCCTCGCAGCAATTTGCAGTTTCTTTATTCCCGGTCTGGGACAGTTGGTGCAGGGGCGTCCTTTGATGGCAGTGATCCAGTTTGTGCTGGCAGCCATTCTCTGGATTATCCTCCTGGGTTGGCTTATTCATCTCTGGTCGATCCTGGATGCGGCCCTCTACCGAGGGCGTTAAACGATGCGCGACCTGACGATTTGCTATTTGCCCTCGCAGTGGCGGACGCTCAAGCCGGAACAACTGCAGACATCGGTCTGTGTGGTCATTGATATCATCCGGGCAACGTCGACGATTGTGGCGGCGCTGGCGAACGGCGCTTCGGGGGTGCAGCCGGTGGCGGAGGTATCAGATGCTTTTGTCCTGAAGGCGCGAGATCCTGCGGCGTTACTGGCGGGGGAGCGTGGAGGACAGCCATTGCCGGGATTTGACCTGGGGAATTCGCCGGAAGACTTTTCGAAGGAACGGGTGACGGGCCGGCGCATTATCCTGACCACAACGAATGGTACGCAGGCGCTGGAGGCGTGCCGCGGGGCGCGGGTGGTGATGACGGCGGGGTTGCTCAATCTGGGAGCGGTTGCGGCACGGCTGAAGGAACTGGGGCCGCCCTGGATGGTGCTTTGCGCGGGATGCAATGGCGGGTTCGGCCTGGATGACGCTGTAGTGGCCGGGGCCCTGGCCGAGGCATTGGACCGGGACGATGCGTTGGTGTCGCTCTATCGGTCGGTGCGTGGTGATTTGGCTGGGATGTTGCTACGCAGTGCGGCGGGGCAGGAACTGGTGAAGGTCGGGTTGGAGAAGGACGTTCCGTTTTGCGCGCAGCGGGACTTGTTTTCGATGGTGCCGACGCTGAGCGAAGACGGCGTTCTTCTAGTGGCTGGCAGCGACGGCAGACGTTGAGGCGGGCTGATCGTTACCGGCTGTCGCCTTGGGGTGACTAAGCTCATAGGTGGAAGAGTACCATTTCTTGTACTTTTCTTCCGTCTCGACGATGAGGGTGGCCTTCATGTAGGCGTGATTGGGGCCGCAGAGCTGAGCGCAGACGATCTCGTAGGTGCCCGTCTTGATGGGAATGAACCAAAGCGGGATGACAGTGCCGGGGATGGCATCCTGGGCCACACGCATATTGGGGATGCAGAAGTCGTGAATGACGTCCTTGGAGGAGACTTCGACGATACAGGGACGGTTGATAGGGAGGTGGATTTCGTTGGCAATGACGAGATCGTCCTGGGCGTCGGGCTTGCTGAGGTCGATGCCGATGGGGTTGGTGCCGGAGACGAGGGCGGTGCTGCGTTCGCCCTGCTTTCCGTCCGCGCCATAATAGTCAAAATTCCAGAGGAACTGCTGGCCGACGGCACTAAGCTTGATGACATTGGGGCCGGTGGGCCAGTCGTCGACGCGGTTGGCCCAGATGGGGGCGGCAAAGGACATGAGCAGCACGACCTCGAGGACAAGGACGCCGCCCTCGAGCTTGGTGGGGAGATGGCTGGTCGCGCCGACATAGCTCGCATTGGGATTCTTGCCCTTTCGGAAGCGCCAGAGGGTGTAGGCGTAAAAGGAACCCCAGCCAATGAAGAGGACGAGCATGAACCAGTGGAGCATCTCGAGCATATTGTCGATGACGTAACCGTGCTGGGAGGCGTTCGGGGTGATTCCCAAGGCTTCAATGAGGAGGGCGAAAGTCATATGGTCTTAGGAATTGGTGGTGCCAGGGGCGGGTTGAGTACCGGCGTCGCCCAGGAGCTCATCGTAATCGGGCAACGGATGCATGGCGCGGTAACGGAGATAAAAGCCAAAGCCGGCCACGGCGCCGAGCATGGCAAACATGATGATCACCATGGCGATGATGCCCCAGCTCGCGGCATTACCCATCTTGCTGCCGGAGGTATCGCCGAAACAGGCAGCGCAGGCCTGGGCGGACTGACTGGAGTTCAGGACGAAGACTGTGGCGAGGGCCAGGAGCGATGCCGCGCGGGAGGAGAGGAGGGCTTTCATGGCGGGTCAGTTAAGGATGAGGCGTTTGGTCTTCTTCAGGAAATGGATTTCGTAGGCGACGAGGGCCCCGGCGGTGATGATGCCGCCAATGCCAGCGATCAGGTAGCTCGTATAGCCGACAGCATCCGGGCTGGTGAAGCACCAGTAGGCGAAGAAGAGCGAAATGCCCATCGCGGCGAAGATGATGACTTGATGGAGGAATTTAAGGGACATGGTTAGCGTCGGTCGCTTTGGCCGGGGATGGCAATCGGGTCGCCGATGTGGGGCAGGGTGGAGTCCCACCACGAGAGGAAGACCATGCCGCCAAAGAAGACGATGGTGAAAAGAAGGGTGCGGAAGACGAGCGGGAAGCTGGCGAAGAGCCAGTGGAGGAAGAAGGCGATGACCAGCGAGCGGGCAGCGGCGAGGCCGAGGATGGCGTAATAATTATTGGCGGGGCTGAGGTAGTAATTCGCGACAGTGAGGAGAATCAGGCTGAAGAAACCGATGAACCAAAAGATGTTCTGGAGGGCGTGATGCTTGGCGTGCGCGACTTCCTCCGGTGAATCGAAGGCATGGGCGACGGGATGTTCGGCGTGATCGTTGTGGTCGGCGCTCATAAGATCAATTTAGCAAAAGTGCGGTTCTTTTCAAAAAATCAGGTGAGATAAAGGATGGGGAAAACGGTGATCCAGACGAGATCGACGAAATGCCAGAAGATACCGGTGACCTCGAGGCGGTTGGAGAGCTGTTCCGGGTTGCGCTTGTAGAGGGACGATCCGATGGTGAGGAAATAGGTCATCACCACGACGCCGCCGATGATGTGAAGCGCGTGGAGGCCGGTCACCGTGAAGTAAATCCCGAAGTAGGTGCCGTAGTAGGGAAGGAACCGTCCGGCGCGCTCGACATCGGTCCCAGCGATGGTGATGGTCTCTTCGGCTGACTCTTCCGTGCCAGCGGGCGCTTTATAGCCGTAAGGATGGAACGCCTTGACCGGGGCGAGGACATAATTACCGGTGAATCCGGTCTGGTTTTCGGTCAAGTAATAATTGTTGTCCGGGCCGGGCTTCCAACCTTCCAAGTCGCCACTGACCTGAACGACATGCTGCGAGGGGATGGGCGTAATCTCGGCATCCATCTTTTTCAATTGTTCCTCGTATTGTGCGAATTTGGCTTCCGGGATCAACAGGCCCCAATGTTCGTACTTGGAGTAGTACTCGTAGCCCTTGAGGCATAGGAAGGCGATGCCGCAGACAATGGTGATAGCGAGAAAAATACGGTACTTGTGAATGTTACGTTCCTTCAGGGCGACCCAGGCGTAGACCATGGTGATACTGGAGATAATGAGGATGGCGGTATTCGTCAGTCCAATGGGCACGCTGAGCACATGCTGGGGCCAGGTGCCGTCTTCGGCGCCGATGCGCATAAAGAGATAAGCGGTGAAGAGCGCGCCGAAGAGCATGACTTCCGAGGCCAGGAAGAGCCAGATGCCGAGCTTGCCGTTGTAGAGGCCCGTATCGGGGCGGGCGGTGAGTGTATAGGGGATTTCCATGAAGGCGTTCGGTAAAGAGGCTTAGGTGAGGGGAGGCAGGCCGATGATGCGTTCGTCTTCGGGAGCAGGTCCGGAAATCCTGGTCGGTTTGGTCTGGGTCGGGGGCTGGTCCTGAGGGGTGAAGTCAGTCGGATGGCCAGGGACGCTGTATTCGTAGGGGCCACGGTAGACGGTGGGGGGCTTGAGGAAGTTGCCGTGGGGTGGAGGCGAGGGGGCGGACCATTCGAGGGTGGTGGCTTCCCAAGGATTATCGGAGACTTTCTTGCCCCACTTCCAGCTGGTGCAGAAGTTGATGATGAAGAAAATCTGCGCGAGTCCCATGAGCCAGGCGGCCTCGGAGATGAAGACGTTCCAGTGGAGGACGTTCTTGTTGAGCAACTCGTAGGTCGCGCCGCCGTCGTACATGCGACGGTGCATGCCGGCCATGCCCTGGAGGAACATGGGGAAGAAGACGCAGTTCATGAGGACCATGGTGCACCAGAAGTGGGCCTTGTTCAGGGTCTCGTTCATGATCCGGCCGGTGGCCTTTGGGTACCAGTACTCGACGCCGGCGAAGAGGGCAAAAATGGTCCCCGGTGCGATGACGTAATGGAAGTGGGCGATGATGTAGTAAGAATCGTGGAGGAAGGTATCCGGCGCGTTGAAGGCGAGCGGGATGCCGGTCAGTCCACCGATACCGAAGAGCGGCAGGAAGGCGGTGGCCCAGAGCATGGGGGTGGTAAATCGGATCGAGCCGCCCCACAGGGAAATGATGAGCGAACTCAGGATAAGAATGGTCGGCACCGAGATGATGATGGTGGTCAACTGGAAGAAGGAGCTGACCGCCGTGCCCATGCCGGTGAGGTACATGTGGTGGGCCCAAACGATCATCGAGAGGAAGCCGAGCACGAAGAGGCCGTAGACCATCTGGTTGTAACCCCAAAGCGGCTTGCGGGAGTTGTTCGAGACGATTTCCGCAATGATACCGAGGCCGGGCAGGATCAAGACGTAGACTTCCGGGTGGCCGAGGAACCAGAAGAGATGCTGCCAGAGAAGCGGGCTGCCGCCGCCGTTGCTGTGCCAGGGAGTGCCATTGACCACGAGGCCGGTCGGGCTGAAGAGGCTGGAACCGCTGAGGCGGTCCATCAACTGCATGATCGCGGCGGCTTCGAGCGGAGGAAAGGCGAGGAGCAGAAGAAAAGCGGTGATGAACTGGGTCCAGCAGAAGAACGGCATCCGCATCCAGTGCATGCCCTTGGCCCGAAGCTGGACGATGGTGGTGATGAAATTGACGCTGCTCAAGAGAGATGACGTGATATTGAACGCCATCGCGATGATCCAGATCGACTGGCCGGTGAGCCACATGGGCCAGAGGGCAGGATGGCCATCGGGGCCCATGACCTGTTGTCCGGAGAAGAGGCTAAAGTAAGGCTGTGGCTGGTCGGAAATCGACGCAAGGGGGGTATAGGAGGTCCAGCCCGATTTTGCCGCGCCGCCCGGGACGAAGAAGCTGCTCATCATCAGGAGCGCGCTGATGAAGAAGAGAATAACGCTGCCCATGTTCAGGCGGGGGAAGGCCATGTCGATCGCGCCGATCTGGATCGGCATGACGTAGTTGCCGAAGGCGGCGAAGGCGACGGGAACGATACCGAAGAACACCATGATGGTGCCGTGCATGGCGCCGAGGGTGTTGTAGAAATCGCCGGTCATCACACCGCCGGGCATCTGGGCATGACCGAAGAGGCGCTCCATGAAGCAGGGGTGATTCGGGTCAGGTTTGATCGCGGTGGGAATGGTCGGCATCTGGCCAAGGCCGAGATGATAGAGGATCTCGTGGAACTGATAGCCCATGTGGAGGCTGGCGTTGGTCCACGTGAGCGGCTCGGTCGGGAAGGCGAGCTGCCAGCGCATGAGCAACATCAAACAAAAGCCGAAGAAAAGGAAAGAGAGGCCACCCCAAAGATACTGGATGCCGATGACCTTGTGGTCGGTTGAGAAGACGTACTTGCGGATAAAGCTGAGCTCGTGGTGATCGTGCCCGTGATCATCGTGACCATGGGCATCATGCCCGTGGGAGGAGGCGGGAATCGCGTGTGTATCGGCGCTGGGAGAAGAGTCGTCCATAGGGTTCCGGATAGGCTATTGGGCAGCGTTATGATTACACGTTTTCAAGAGAGTGCGCAAAGGATTCTCCTTCATTTTGAAAGTATTAGAATGATTTCGTGCCGTCGAACTGAAAGTTAACTATTGCCGTACCATTTTTGACGTGGACGGTCTGTTCCAACGGCTGGGCGAAGCGGGGGTGCCAGGCGTCGATTTTGTAATCGCCATCGGCGAGGCCATTGCTCCAGACCTTGAAAGTGCCATCATCACCCGTGACACCGAAGCAGGGTGATTTTAAAGCCATGACCCAGCATTGCATCCAGGGGTGGACATCGCATTGGAGGGTATAGAGGCCGGGCTGGTCGAGTTGCTTGTCGTCGGTCTGGCCTTTTTGGACTTGGCCGAAATTGAAACCGGAGACGTCGGCACCGGGGGGCTTGCCCGGGCCTTCACTGACCTTGGCGCGAATGTTGTGGAGGGTGGGGTCGCCGTTGACGATGGTGAAGGGGACCTTGGCCTGAATGGCGATGACGTGGGGAATGTAACGGCAGCCGATTTGTTTGACTTCGATTTTGGGAGGAGGAACTGCGGGCTCAGTGACGACAGGAGGCACTTTGGTAGGATTGAATTTCGGATCGACGATCCAGACAATGACGTCGGCGAATTCGCCCTTGGGGCCGATCTTCCAGTTTTCGGTGTGGCGGACGGGGCTGTCACCGCAGCCGCGGACGGGGGCGATGAAGGTTTCGTCCTTGCTGTTGGGCTTGCCGGTGAGGGTGATGGTGCCGGTGATGTCGGCGTGGGCGGGGGAAAGGACGAGGAGAAGCGCACAGAGCAGAGAGAAAGAGACCGTCGCCCGGTGGTCGACGGCTACCCGCTCGGAGCGCGCGATCACGGCTTCTTGTCGGAGGGATCGGGGCCGTTGGCGCCGATTTTCAGCAGCTCGGCTTCGCTCCAGGGACCGGAATGAGAGGCATACTTGGCGCGGACCGCGGCGACTTCCTCGGGCGTGACTTCATTGGCTGTATTGCCCCACGAGGCGCGCATATAGGTCATGACGTCGGCGATCTTTTCGTTGCTCAAGCTTTTGCCCCAATCAGGCATAAGATTGGTGCTGTAGGTGGCACCGCGGACGGTCACGGGGCCGGAAAGACCATGGAGCAGGATGGCCGTGAGACGCTCCTTGTTGCCGAGCACCCATTCGGAACCACCCAGGGGTGGGTAGGAACCCGGAGAGCCTTCACCACTGGCCTGATGGCAGGCGGCGCAGTTGCCGCTGTAGACCGACTTGCCGCGGGTCATCGGAGTTTGCACGACTTCCGCCGTGGAACCGGTGGAGATCGCGGGACCGCCGGGGCCCTGGTCCATGAGGCCCATGCCGAAGGTCTGAAAGCCGGTGAAGGAGGAGCCGGCGAGGAAGAGTGCGAAACCGCAGACGAGATAGAGCCAGACGGGCAGAGGCTCATGTTCCCCGAGGCCGGGCGTAATGTCCGGGGTCTCGACAAAATCGGGCGCGCCCGGCTGGATAGCCTCGTTCGGCGGGACGTGCGGCGGGGGTTGGAGTTCGGGGTTGTGCGTACTCATTTAACTCTTGGAAGGGGAAGTGCGGGGCACGAAACCATTTTCGTCGGGAAGATGGTAGCCCTTGTTCAGCGAGAGAAGGTAGGAGACGAGCGACTTGGCCTCGGCGGTGGGGACGATTTCCCAGCCGGCGGGTGGCGCGTCGGCAGCCTCAAGGACGAGGGCATCGTCGGACGGCAGGCCGCGGATTTTCTGCTTCACGAAGAGGAACTTGTAGGCGGGCATGCTGCTGTGGCCATTCAGGACGTAGGGATTATAGAGGTAGCGGTAGAGGGCGGCGGCGGTGGGGAAACGGTGCGCGACATTGGCGAGATCGGCGCCCGCGCGGCTGGTGCCGAGGTAGACCTGATGCTGCCAGATGTAATCACGGGGGTAGGTGCGGCGGGTGATTTCCTTTTTCTCGTCGGTGTCATCGGTGGCGGTGCCCCAGCCGCGGGTGATGTCGGCGCCGGAACTGGCCGGGCGGACTTGCTGGGTGTGGCAATAAACGCAACCGTAGGCGGCATAGACGAGTTCGCCCTGGTGAGCCGCGCCGGTGGAGTCCCATGGTTTGATGTTGGTGCTGTCCGGATCAGTGATGGGCGGGAGATGGCCGAGAGTGATCCATGGCAGGACGATCAGCGCGAACCAGGTGAACATGAACGTGCCGAGAATGAGAGCGAAGAACTTGGGGAACGGATAGTTCATGCGGACACCTCCCCGGCAGTGGCCTTGGCGGCCGCTTCCGGTTCGTAGGGTTCGAGAAGAATTTCAGAGGCCAGCGCGCTGCGGCGGACGCGCAGGCGGAGCCAATCGAGGAGCATCCAGCCGAGGTGCAGGGCGAAGATGCCGTTACCGATCGAGATGAGGCTGATGCACATCGTGGAGGCGATATAGAAGGAGAGGGCGACCTGGTCGGCGTTGACGATGGTGGTGAGGGGGTCGGAACTCTCAAGCGTCAAGCCCTGCATGATGCCGCCGAAACCGAGCATGGCGATCATGAGGAGGATGCCGTAGAGGCTGGCGTAGTAGTGGGCACGGATGAGAAGCGAGGAGCGCCAGCCGAAATCAATGAGGCGGGGGACGATGTAGTAGATCGCGCCGAAGACCGTGAAGCTGAAGAAGCCGTAGATCCAGATGAAGAGATTGCACTCGCGGAACATGGTGAAGCGGAGGACCTGGTTGATGGCGCGGACGGAAAGGAGTTGTTCAGAGGCCCCGGCCACAACGAAGAAGACCGCCGCGAGGACGAGGAAGGGGAAGATGACGCCGCCATGGTGGCCTTGTTGTTCCTCGCCCCGGAATGCGGTACCGACAAGGTTCATGCCGATGAGGACGACGGGGATGCAGATGAGCCCGCTGAGGATGAGGCCGACGGTGACCGTGTCGGCGGGGAAAGGGCCGCCGACGAGATCATGCACGGCGGTCCAGGGCGCGAAGATGATCCAGCACCAGAAGGCGAGTTGGGCGCGGGAGCCCCACTGGATGTCGAGGCCGGACATTTTCGGGATGAGATAATAGAGGAGACCGAGGCCGAGCGGGGCGAGCCAGAGGGTGAAGAGGCCATGGACATACCAGGCGGAGAGCAGGCCCTGCATGACGCCGGAACCGGGCAGGGGATAGACCCAGGCGGACTGGTCGCTCGTGTGACTGAGATCGGGCGAAGCGGAGTGGAGGTTGGTGCAGAGAAGCGTGGTGCCGGTGGCATAGAGCCAGGGGAAGGCGAAGAGCGCGACGAGGAGCCACGACTGCGCGATGTGGTTCTGGCCGGGCTTGCGTCCGAGATAAGTGGCGACGGCCCAGAGGCCAAAGAGAGCGTAGGCGACCCAGAGGATCCACGAGGCATAGGCGGGGAACTCGAGGAGTTCGACGCTGGTGCTGTCGCCGAGGAAAATACCGGTGAGGCCGGTGGCGATGCCGAGGTTCCAGAAGACGATGCCGGTCATCAGGGCGGCAGGCGCACGTGCCGGGGTGCGGCCCATGCGGGCGAGCAACCAGATGGCGAGACCGAGGCCGGCGGTGCTCGCCCAGCCGTAAACGAGGGCGTCGACCGCTGCAGGCCAGATGTGGCCGTAGGTGAAGAAGCTGCAGTTGCTGGCGAGATCGACGAGCAAACCGACGATGGGGAAAGTGTCCTGCGGATGGGTCAGCGAGGAGGCATAGACGAGCAGGAAGGTGCCAACGACCATCCAGTGGACGGCGGAGAGGAAGCAGACTATCACCGGCCAGCGCACGGAGGCGTCGACGGCGGCGAGTTCGCGGTCGGTCGACTTGAAACCACTGTTGGCGGCGGGGGGATAAAAGAAAGTGGCCATGGGATTACTTGGTCGGTTTGGCGGGCGCCACCGGGGCTGCGTTGGTCGAGGCAGCCGGGGCCGCAGGCGCGGGTGTCGCGGCTGGAGGTGCAACCGGGATCAGTGTCGGCGACATGTGAGCGGGCGCATTCTTCAAGGTGTCGACTTCCCTCGCCATGGCTTCATCGATGGGAATACGGACGATCCCCTTGGCCTGGTCGACCCATTCGGCAGTAGGCTGCCCCTTGTCGTCGACGGGAGTGAGGAGAGCATTCTCTTCAGCCTGGAGTTTTTTCAAGGTCGCGTAACGTTCGTTGGCGCGGTCCACGCTGTAACTGGGATAGGCGCGGGTCATGTGGCCCGAGTAGCCCGCGATGAGGGCAAAAATCGCGAAGGCCACCAGGACTCCGAGGAGCCAGGTGAACTTGATTGGCGATGGGGCTTCAGATTCGGTGGACATACGCTAGTTGGTGATGGTGAGGCATTCGACCATGCGCGGGTCGCGGGTGGGGAAGAGGGAGGACTTTGCTGCGATCTGGATATAGGCAAAACCCAGGATCGAGCCGATGGTGACGAACGAAACGATGTCCTGCCAGTTGGGGCAGATGGTCTCCGGGTGCGCGTAGGGCATGATGAACCAGTAGAGCTCGACCCCGTGCATGATGAGGATCCAGACCGCGATGCGGCAGAGCGCGCGCAAGCTCTTCTTGGTGTCCTGGGCGAGGAGATACATCGTCGGGAACATGAACTTGCCGACCACGATGAGGAAGCAGAAGTACATCCAGCCGCCGTGATTGTGGTCGTTATAGAAGATGCTTTCCTCGGGGATGTTGGCGTACCAGATGAGGAGGTACTGACCGAAGGCGAAGTAGGCCCAGAGGATGGTGAAGCCGAAGAGAAGCTTGCCCATCATGTAGAAGTGTTCTGCATTGAGTGCGACGAGGAAGCCCGCACGGCGCAACATGGCCACGATGACGATGCATGCCGCCATGCCGGCCTGGACGCAGACACCGAAATTGTAGGCACCGAAGAGGCTGGAGGACCAGTGCCAGTCGAGGCCCATGAGCCAGTCGAAGGCGAGGAAGGTCTCGAGCACACCGAAAATGACGAGGGCGAGGTAGCTGTGGTCGATCATCCGCATCGAATGGACGGGGTTGCCGTCGGTGTCCTGGAGGATGGACTGACGGCGATAGTAGAGCCCCGCGAGGCTGAAATAGAGGAAGTAGAGGACGACGCGGAGATAGAAGGACATCGGGTTCAGCCACTCTTTGGCGTGGTCGAGCGTGGCCTGGTTGGCAGGGGTCATGTACTTCCAGAGGATTTCGCCGAAACCGGGAATCCAGAAGGGCAGGAAGAGAACGAAGAAGAGCGGGATGAGGGCGAGCATGTTTTCCCATGTGCGGCGGACCAGGACGCTCCACGCCGAATTACAGGCATGGTGCAGGATGACCCAGAAGAAGGCCCCGAGCGCGATGGTGAAGAAGAAATAGAAAGCGAAGAACCAGGAATAGACGAACTGGACGCGATCATAGCAGGCCCCCACGACGGAAAAGACAAGGCCGACGATGGCCAGGAGCGCGAAGAGACCGGTGAGGGCGTACTTCGACGGCACGAGACGCTCGGGCTGCGGGAGATGGAGGGTATGGGGATGGCCGCTCATTGTTGAATTGAAGTCACGGTGGTGGAACCCTCTTCACTCGTCCAGAAACGGGTCGTGCTGATTTTAGTTTTCCAAGGATAGGTCCTGGCGGGAGCATTTGCAGCCGACTTGACCGGTGCAGGCGCAGGGGCGGTCCCAGGCTTGGCATCCGGCGCGGGTGCGGCAGGCGCAGCGGGTTTGGCCTTGGCCTTGAGAGCGGTCTGTTCATCGGGCGTGGCGTCCTCAAGCGTGGCATACTGGCTGCGTTGCAGCGCGCGGATGTACATGACGATGCGCCAGCGGTCATCGATGGTAATGTTATAGCCGTAGCCAAGCATCTGGCCCTTGCCGTTGGTGATGGTGTTGAAGATTTCGCCGTCGCTCATCTTACGGTACATCTCGGAGTGGTAGTTGGCCGCGCCGACGAGACCGTACTTCGAGGTGATGCCCTTGCCGTCGCCTGACGCACCGTGGCAGACGGCGCAGCTGATCGAATAACGTTCGCGACCGCGCGCCATGTTGGCGTCGTCGATCTTCAAGGCGATGCTGCCGTTGGTGGCTTCATGGACGGGAATGCCGTCGCCCCAGTGGGTGGAGTCCCATTTGCCGGTCGCCCAGTAATCGTTCTTGCCGGGCATTTCCATGGCCACGGTGCCAGGAACGGGCGGGCGGGAGCCGGCACCATCGGGGAAGAAGGTGCTGGGGACCTGGTCCTTGACCTTGTCCTGGTAATTCATGTCCGGGAAAATCTCAAAGGGTGGCTTCTGGAAATGGTCGCCGCGGAAGCCGGCAATCGTGAAGACGCAGAACACCACCAGGACGAAAGCGATGAGGAAGTAGAACAGGGGCTTCATTCTTCGTCTCCGATGTAGGTGAGATTGGTGCCGCCGATTTCCTGCAAGAGGTCAATCGAGGCCTTTTCATTGAAACGGGGATCGTTCGCCTCGATGACGATGAAAAACTTGTCATGAGTGGCGCGGGTGAAGACCTCCCAATCCCAGAGCGGATGATGGAGCCGGGGCAGGCCGGAGAGCACGACCAAGCCGACGATGCTGAAGATCGCGGAAGGCATAATAAGGAGGAGATCGAGGATCGGCACGAAACCGGGGAGGCTGAAGAACGGCTTGCCCTGCGTGTCCATCTGGTAGACGTACTGCGAGGTGATGGTGACGAGCAGGAAGCCGCCGACCAGACCGGACAGTCCGCCGAAGAAGGTGAAGAGGCCGACGAACGACTTGCCGAGGCCCATCGCCTTGTCGAGACCGTGGATGTAGTAGGGCGAATAGCAGTCCCAGCCCTTGAATCCCCGGTCGCGGATTTTCTCCGCAGCGGCATAGAGCGACTTGGGGCCGTCGAACTCGGCGGCGATCGCATAAAGTTTCTTGGGCATCTGGCCGGAGCCCACGGAGCAGACGAGATTACTCATGGTGCGCTCCGTTCTTTTCCGTCGCGACTACGGGCGGGTCATGCGGATTGGCTTCGGGCAGGACGCCGCGGACTTCGGAAATGGCGATGACCGGCAGGAAGCGGATGAAGAGGAGGTACATCAGGAAAAAGATCCCGAACGTGCCGGCGAAGGTCATGATGTCGATCCAGGTGGGATAGAACATGCCCCATGAGGAAGGGAGGTAATCGCGATGGATCGAGCAGACGATGATGATGAAGCGTTCCAGCCACATGCCTATGCTGGGGAAAATGACGATGAACATGGCGAGCCATGGCGAGCGGCGGATCTTCTTGCTCCAGAAAAGCTGGGGGACGACGCAATTGAAGAACATCATCAACTGCCAGGTGTGCCAGTAGGGGCCGAACATGCGGTTCTCGAAGAAGTGATAGTACTCGTTCGGGTTGCCTCCGTAGTACGCGATGAAGAACTCCATCCCGTAGATGTAGGTGATGAGGAGCGCCATCAGGAGGGTGAACCGGCAGCACATGTCGATGTGGCGTAAGGTGACGAGATCGTCGAGCTTGTAGAGCTGGCGGATCGGCACGAGCAGGATGATGAGCATGCAGAAGCCGCCGTAGATGGCGCCGACACCGAAGTAGGGAATGAAGATCGTGCCGTGCCAGCCGGGGATGACGGAAGTGGAGAAGTCGCTCGAAACGACGGTACACGTCGTGATGACGAGGAGGGTCGCGATGCCCGCGAGCATGAGATAGCAGAACTCGTAGTTGACCCATTGGCGCGCGCTGCCCCGCCAGCCGAGACAGATCACCGCGTAGAAATACTTGAGGACCTTGTTCTTGATCCGGTCGCGCATGGTGGCGGCATCGGGGATGAGGCCGACGTACCAGAACATGATCGAGACGCCGAGGTAGGTGTTGACCGCGAAGACATCCCAGAGGAGCGGGCTGCGGAAGTTCGGCCAGATGGCGTTGCCGTTCGGGATCGGCGCCATATACCAGGCGAACCAGACGCGGCCAACGTGGACGCCCGGGAAGACGGCAGCGCACATGACGGCGAAGATGGTCATCGCTTCCGCCGCACGGTTGATGCCCGAGGCCCAGCGCTGGCGGGTCAGGTACAGGATGGCGGCGATCATGGTGCCGGCGTGACCGATACCGATCCAGAAGACGAAGTTGGTGATGTCCCACGCCCAGTTGGCCGACTTGTTCTCGCCCCAGACACCGACGCCGGTGCAGATAAGGTAGAGAATGCCGATCATAGTGAACGAGGCGAGGCCACCGGCGATGGAGACGGCGACATACCACCAGAGCGGGGCGGGATTCTCCACCACGGCGGCGATGCGGTCGCCGACGGAAACGGCGCTGAGGTCGTTGCCCACGTACGGCTCACGCACGATGTCGCGGCGGGCCTGGATGGTCTCCGCCTCCTCGTGCCGGGCGAGCAGATCGTAGCGCGCCGGGGCCGGGTTCGTGGTGGGTTTAAAGTAAGACATGGTGGTGAGCGCGGTTTTAGCCGATCAACTTCTCCAAGTTAAGTCCATTCGCGGAAGCGTGGCCCCCATCAGCATGTTTCTCGCCGCCTTCCGGGGCAACGAGCTTTTCAGGACCGTGAAAGACGCTGGTGTGGCCGATGTTCGCCGCGCCGGGCATGGTCGGGTTCGGGTTGCGGACGCGACCGAGATAGCTGGTGCGCGGGCGGGTGCCGAGGTAGGCGAGGACGCCATAATTGCGCTCGTCGGCCTTGGCGGGAACGATCTTGCTGTTCGGGTCGTTCATGTTGCCGAAGACGATGGCTTCCGCCGGGCAGACCTGCTGGCAAGCGACCTTGAAGCCGTCGGTCGGCAGCACGATGTCGCCGGAGCCCATGCCGTTCTCATTCGACTTGCGGAGCTGGGCGATCTTGGCCTCTTCGATGCGCTGGACGCAGTAGGTGCACTTTTCCATGACACCGCGGATGCGGACGCTGACATTCGGGTTCTTCTGCAACGCAATGGAGTCGGGCGAACCCTTCTTGGTGAGGGGGCCGTCCTTGCCGGCGAGCGGGCCGAGGTAGAGTTCGTTGGTCAGGCCGAGCACGGGGAGCTGCACGTTCTGGATCGGGCGGTCGTTGTAGTTGAAGAAATTAAAGCGGCGCACCTTGTAGGGGCAGTTGTTGGCGCAGTAGCGCGTGCCGATGCAACGGTTGTAAGCCATGACGTTGAGGCCTTCCTCGTTCGTGATGGTGGCGTTGACCGGGCAGACCGGTTCGCACGGCGCGGCCTCGCACTGCTGGCAGGCCATCGGCTGGATGAGCATCTGGGGATCGTCGAGGTAGGAGGGATCGACCGGTTCATTGGAGACCTGCGGCGGATTATCGGTGGCGAAATAGCGGTCGTTGCGGATCCAGTGCATCTCGCGGCCACGGAGGACCTGGAACTTGCCGACGATGGGGATGTTGTTTTCGGCCTGGCAGGCGACGACGCAGGCGCTGCAACCGACGCAGGTGTTGAGGTCGATGACCATGCCCCAGGCGGGGCGGTCGGGCTGGTAGTCCTTCGAGTTGAGCGGAGGATTGACGTAGGCCGACTCGTAATGCTGATAGCCCTTGTCATCGCCATGCGGGGTATGGGTGTCGATGCCGATCTCCTGCACGAAGGTGGGGTCCTCGTGGTACTTGTCGAGCGGGGCTTCGCGGACGAGGCCGCGTCCTTCCATGGAATTGTGCTCCTGGGTAATGGCGAGGGGATAGGTCTTGTCGAGCTTCCGGACCTTGACGCCGGAGACGAAGCCGGGCGTGCTCGAGGTACGCAATTCGTAGGCATTGACCCCGGCACCCTCGGCGACGCGCAACGGGGCCGTGACTTGGTTCTTGAACTGGGTCGCCTCGGTCAGGCGGGGTGCGGTACGGCCATAGCCGACGGCGAGGGTGAGCGTCTGGTCGTGCTGGCCGGGGGCGATGATGACGGGTACTTCCAGCTTGCGGTCGTCCGGCGTGGTGATTTCCACCATCGGGAAGGCGGTCATCGGATCGACGGCAAAGTAAGACAACGGGGAATTATCGGTCGTCCGCGGCGCCATGTCGGTGTTGGGGACGTCGGCGACGTTGTTGTTGACGTTCTTGATCTCCACGCCGAGCGTCTTGGCGGTCTTGGGGCTGATGTAGAGTGCGTTGTCCCACGTCAGCTTGCTGATCGGATCGGGCAGTTCCTGGAGCCAGCCGTTATTCGCATAGCGGCCATCATCGACGCTGCCGAGGATGAAATTAAGTTCGTATTCACCGGCGGCGAGCGGCTTGGCGGGAGGAGGAGGGGAGGCTTGTGCGCCAGTACCGATATTGATGGCCAGTGAAACCAGCGAAGGCTTCTTGGTCGAAAATCCGTCGTGGACGAACGAATGCCAGGTGCTATCGGCGTTTTCCGGACTTTGTGCATTCTCAACGGCTTCTATCTGCCGGGCCAGTTCCTGGACGCGCATGGTGTTGTTGTCCATGACTGCATGTTGAAATTGGGCCGCGGTTGCAGAAGCGGCGGAACGGAAAGTTTCCTGCACATATTCCGCGCCCTTGGCGGGAGCCAGGCCTGCCAGTTCGGCCAGCAACTGGATTTCTGAAACGCCATTATAGAGGGGAAGAATGAGAGGCTGCTGGCAGAGATAGGTGCCGTCATAGGCGAGGGAGTCGCCCCATGATTCGAGGAAGTGAGCGGCGGGGACATGGGTCGTGCTGGTCGCAGACGTCTCATCCACATACAGGCCGAGGCGGATGACTTGTTCGACCTGGCCTAGGACATCATCGAAGCCGAGTTCGGCCGGTGCGTCGAAAGCCGGGTTGCCGCCGAGGATGAGGAGGGTCTTGACCGTACCCTGGCTGATCTGTTCGGCGAGTTCGCCCAAGGTTGAAGCAGCGGCAGCGGTGGGGCGTGATTCAGCCGGCTTAACGGTCACGCCGACATTGCCGAGCGATTCATTGATCTGGGCGACGAGCGCATGAACGGTGGCGGGTTGTTGGCTGCCACAGACGATGAGCGAGCGGCCCTTGGCCGAGGCCAGATCCTTGGCCATTTCGGTGATCCACGTGTCGACGGCTGCATCGGAGAACGCGGCAAAACTGTTTCCGCCGCCGGAGGCGAGCTTGGAGGCCAGAAGAGCGGCGACTCCGGCAATGGCGCTCGACGGCACGCGCAGGCGATGATCGGCCATGCCGCCGGTGAGGGAGAAGCGGCCTTCGATCGCGTAGAGGCGCGACATGGTTTCCTGCGTCTTGCCGAGGCGGCGGCGACCGGCAGCGAAACCGGCAATGCTCTGCACAGTGCCATCAGTGGCGCCGAGGAAGTCGCAATCGAGGGCGACGATGATGTCGGCCTTGGCGAAATCATGGACAACGGGCGCACCTTGGCTGGCCCAGGCGTCGTACTCAGCCCAGACGAGCTTCGGGAATTTCTTCTGCACTTCGGCGCGGAGACGGGCGCGGGTGGGCGAGGTGCCCGGTTCGGTCAGGATGGCGAGGCCTTCGCCGCCCTTCTTAAGATAATCGCGCTTGAGGATGGCGAACTCTTCCCAGAAAGCGTCGAGGGTCGAATCAGTGTAATCCTTGCCGCGTTCCTTCGCCTTGAGGACGGTCTTGGAGCGGTCGGGATCGTAGAGATCGAGGATGGCCGACTGGCCGTGGACATCGGTCGCGCCATTGAAGCCGGGGACATTGGGATTGCCCTCAAGCTTGGTGGGGCGTCCGTTATAAGTAGTCGCGATGAGAGGAACCGCGCCGCCGCGGCGGGGCATGGATGTGGCGTAATGGAGCGCGTTACCGGGTACCTGCCATTCGACGCCCTTGGTATAAGGAACAATGTGGAGTTCGGGACGGCGGCAGCCGGTCAGGCCGAGACCGGCGAGCGCAACGGATGCACCCATGAACTGCATGAAACCGCGGCGGGTGACTTCACCGCCTTCGAGTTCCGCGGCGCCCTGCGGGAATTCACGTTCCAGCTTCGCGCGGAATTCGGGCGTATCGGCGAACTCCTCAAGTGAGCGCCAGTAATGCTTGCCCGTCTTCGGGGCGGGAGGGTGTTGGAATATACGTTTCATCGGTGGCACCCCGCGCAGTCTTTCGGCGGATTGATTTTCCAGTCTTTAACTAATTTCTTGCCAATCTCGGCCTGTCTTTGGCCCTTGGGTGGCTCCCAGTCGAGATTGAAAATGGGGGACTGCTCGCCGGGCTTGGCGGCAGCGATGGGACGGACGGCATTTTCCGGGTTGCGATGGCATTGGAGACACCAGCCCATGCTCTGCGATTCATGCTGCCAGACGACGGTCATTTCGTTGACCTTGCCGTGGCAACTGACGCAACTGACTCCACGGTTCACATGGGCCGAATGGTTGAAATAAGCGTAGTCGGGGACGTTGTGGATCTTGACCCATGCAATCGGCACGCCGGTGGCCCAACTATCGCGGACCGGCTTGAGCTTCGGGTTGTCCTTCGCCACCTGCGTATGACAGTTCATACAGGTCTGTGTATTGGGAACGTTGGAATGGCCGCTGACCTCGACGTAGCTGTGACAGTAGCGGCAATCGAGCCCGAGCTGGCCAACGTGGAGGTCATGTTGGAAGGCGACCGGCTGTGTGGGCTGGTAACCGACGCGCGAATATTTGGGAGTGAAATAGTACCAGATGGCCAAGGGCGCGATCATGCCGACGATGGTCAGCGCGACGCTGGCCTTCATCAGGACGACATTGGTGGCTTTGGGAAAAATATTGGCCATGCGGTGGGTCTGTTCTGGCTAAAGGGGAGTTCTCCCGCCACGTTCCGAGCCAATAATGATGTAAGTTGGACAACTCATTGCAATTCCCCGCCTTGTGGTTACCAGACACCATTTCTTCGGGCAACCGGAATTGTGATTATTTTCGCAAAGTTTTTTTTCCGGCCCGAAAGGGAAGCTAATGAACGGGAAAAAGCACATTGAATTCGCCGCGAAAGAACGCGGAGAACTCAAGGAAAGGGGGAGAAAAACTGATGGAGTTTTCTTCCTACGCAATCTTTCCGTGGGCGAGCATCATCACGACATCGTCGCCTTCGAGGCGGTAATCGCCGTCGGGATGCTGGAGGAGGGTGCCATCGGGCTTCCGGACGGCGAGGACGATGCAATGGGTCTCGATGCCGCGAAGCAGTTGCTGTAGGGTTTTGCGGTCATCGATGCCGTTGGGGGCGACGAGGTGCTCGATGATGTCGACGCCGATGTCCTTGAGGTCGCTTTTGAGATGCTGGTTCGCCCCGCGAAGAATTTGCTCAAGCGAGGGATGGGTGATGCTGTTGGCGATCTGCATCCCGCCGACGAAGGCGGGGAGGATGATCTCGTTGGCCCCGGCCTGCTTGAGCTTCTTCTCGGTGGCGGGGTCCTCGGCGCGGGCGATGATGCGCAGGTCGGGACGCATATTGCGGGCGGTGAGGGTGATGAAGACGTTGACCATGTCATTGGGCAGAACGGTGGCAAGGACGCTGGCGCGTTCGATGTGGGCCTCCGTGAGCGAGGCCTCGTCGCCGGCATCACCGACCAGCGCCTGAAAACCGTGGGTGTGGGCGAGCGCGACCCGTTCGGCATTGTTATCGACAATGAGGAACGGGTACTTTTTGCTGGCGAGTTCACGGCCCAGGGTCTGGCCGAGGCGGCCGTAGCCGCAGATGATGGCGTGGCCGGTGATGTGATCGATGTCTCGGGATTTACGATGTTCTTCCATGGCTTTTCCTATCTCTCCTTCGGTGATGAAGCGGACCAGCGACCCCACAAAGTAGACTTTGCTGGCGTCTCCCGCGATGATGATGAAGATGGTGATGGCCCGGAGCATGGGCGTGGTGACCGGCTCGACTTCCTCGTAGCCGACCGAAAAGACTGTGATGATGACCATGTAGAAGGCATCGGACAGATGCCAGCCTTCGAGCTTGTAGGCGGCAGTCCCGGCGGCGATGACGCCCAGGAACATGAGCAGGCCTATATAGAGACCATGCATCGATTTCTGGAGAAAGATGCTCTTGGAAGACGAATGGGCCACGCCCCCCTAAGGCACGGCGCGTGCCATGTTTGCTTAAGTCCCGAAGGGACAGATTACTCTATTGATGCAATACCGTCGCGAAGTCAGCGACAGCTACCGAAGGTAGCTAGCTTTGTTGCGCGACGTAGTCAGGCCGCTTCTTGGAGCGGATGCTGAGGAAGGTGGGCAGGATCTGGTGGGAGCGGATGACGGAATTGGCGCGTTTGAGGCGGCGGCTGAGGAGCGTGTTGATGCCGAGGACCGCGGCGCAACCGGCATGGGGCCAGTCGGTGAGGAACTGCTGGAGATTGCCCACGTCGATATGCCACAGTTGACCGGGCTGGGTGCAGGTCACCGTGGCGGAAGTGACGCCGGGCTGGAAAACGGCGACTTCGCCCAAGCAGTCGCCCGCGCCCACGTCGTCGAGGTGCACTTCCTGTCCCGTCGCATGGGTGCAAATCGTGAAGCTGCCACTGAGAACGACGTAGAGATTGAAATTCTGCTCGCCCTCGCGAATGACGACCTGGCCGGGCGTGATTTGCTCGACCATGCCATAGCTGGCAAAGCGTTCACGCGCCTCATCATCCATGAAGGCCAGGATGCCGGTGCGGGGAAGAATTAATTCTGACATGGAAAAGAATCGCTAAAATCGTTACCTTAGGGTACGACTCTGGCAGCGTCGGAAGCAAATTAATTTCATGGAAGAAAATCAAGACCACTCCCTGCATGGCGCCGTTCCCGAAGGATTCGAGGAACTTCCCCCGCCTTTGCCGCCGCTGGGAATTCTCTCGAATCTAAGCGACCGTTCCC
>Ga0207641_10001698_pt1 | contig 21418 bp, 20 predicted proteins | sample KBSSwiS62_FD_184306 | JGI IMG/M metagenome (GOLD analysis project Ga0207641, IMG submission 184306) | Switchgrass rhizosphere microbial communities from Kellogg Biological Station, Michigan, USA - KBS Switchgrass S6-2 (SPAdes) (version 2) | ecosystem: Host-associated > Plants > Roots >... | reverse complement strand
GCGGTAGGCCGAGAGCGGCAGGCGCAGGATCCGGGTGGCGCCGGGATTGACGGTATCGATCGCGCCGTTGCGGTCGAACACGATCACGCCCGCGGTGAGGTTGTCGAGGATGGTCTGAAGGTTGGCGCGCGCGCCCTCCACCTGGACCACGCTCTTTTGCACCAGCTCGCGGGCGTCGGAGAGCTGCGTCGTCATCTCGGCGAAGGAGCGCGTCAGGCCGCCGAGCTCATCGCGCGAGGTGAAGACCGCCTTCGAGCTGAAGTCGCCGTGCGCCACCTGGTCCACGCCTTGGGCAAGCAGCAGCAGCGGCTGCGCCAGCTGGTTGCTGAGGGCGATGGCCAGCAGGAGCGCACCGAACACGGCGAGCACCAGGGTCAGCGTCAGCGTGCCGATGTACATCTTGCGCAGGCCGCTGCGTGCCAGCGCCCGCTGCTGGTACTCGCGGTAGGCATTGGTCACTGCCAGCGCGTTGCCGGCGAGCGTCGGGCTGAGCGCCTGGGTCACCACCAGGTAGCGCTCCTGCGCGCCGAGAACGAAGGTGCTGCTGGGGATCAGCGCCACCGCCCGCACCCGGGGCGCGGCGCCGGCGGCGACCGCATCCTCGTCCAGCCCCTCGGCCTGGCTCACCACCCGCGCCGTCTTCGCCTGGCGCAGAAGCTGCGGCGGCAGCCGCTCGGGCATGAGCCCGGCGCGGGCACTGCCTGTGGTGATGAGGCTCTGCCCGGCGCTGCCGACGATGCCGACCTCCTGGGCGGAGAGCTGTTCGCGCAGCCGCTCGACCGCGATCGGCTCGGCGGCGCCGGACGCCTCGCCCAGGCGCTCGGCTGCCTGCCGGGTCTTGGTGCCGAGATCGGCGACGATCGAGTCGATGGTGCCGCGGCCGAGGTTGAGGCCGGCGTCGAGCGCGCCTTCGACCTTGACGTCGAACCAGCTCTCGATCGAGCGCGAGACGAACTGGTAGCTCACGGTGTAGATCAGCACGCCGGGGACGACGCCGACGACAGCGAAGATCGCGGCCAGCTTGAGCAGCAGCCGACTGCCGAAGCGGCCGCGGGACACCCGCCAGAGCAGGCGCACCGCGGCGACGACGATCACCGAGACCAGCAGGCTCGCCAGGCCGACGTTGACCCAGAACAGCCAGACGTAGTGGCGCTCGTACAGCCTCGGGCTGTTGGTGGCGATCGACAGCAGGAAAAGGAGCACGACCGCGGCGCCGAGGGCGGCGACGGTCGAGATGATCCAGGCCCAGCGCGAGGCCGGGGTCAGGCCGGGCAGGGCCGAGCCGGGAGGGGATGGGCGCGCCATGGTCGGCGTCCGACGGGCTTTCAGTTGATGCGCAGTGTGCGCTTGACCAAGAGCTGCCAGTCGGGTTCGCCGCTGATGCCGATCTGCATCGGCCGGGGCAGCTGGCTGGTGTCGAGCCGGTACTGGAATTCGACGTAGTGGCGCCCGCCCTCCTCGAGCTGCCCCGGCTCGGACACCTTCCAGCGCGACGCCCGGCTGATCGAGGCAATCGCCTCGGCGCGGGTGGCGTAGCTCTGGCTCAGGCCACCGACCGTCGTCACCCGGTAGGTCGAGGTTAGGGGCTGGTAGACGATCCGCCAGGTGCGCACGGCGTGCGCCACCCGGCGATCGCGCCAGTACCAGCGGTCGCGGAAGATCTCGGCCTCGGCGACGAAGAACAGCGGCACCGACTTGACCAGGGCGTCGTCGACGCCGCGCCCGAGCTCGAACTCGACGGCGTAGCTGAGATAGACGCCGTCCTCGTCGCGGCTCAGGTCGAAGGCGGTCAGCTCGGCCGCCGAGGCCCGAGCGGGCGGCGCGCCCGCCAGGAAGGCAGCTCCCGCGCCCCAGACCGGCAGCACCCGCAGGGCTGCGGCGCCGAACGCACGCAGCAGGCTGCGGCGGCGCAACGAGCCGGGGGGCGGCGGCGAAATCATGAAGTCGGCGTGGCTCGGTGTTTCTCGATCAGCGTCAGGAAAAAGCCGTCGGCAGCGGCGGCCGACGGGCCTGCCGACGGCGTTGCGTCATTGTCGGGCAGGGGCAGCAGGTGCCCGGGCGAAGGCGGCGAGCTAGGGAGCAAGGCATCGCCGTGCCGTTGCAAAAAAGCGTCGATCTGGTCCTGCCCCTCGGCCCTGAACAGCGAGCAGGTGCAATACAGGATCCGGCCGCCGGGCGCGAGCAGCGGCCAGAGGGCGTCGAGGAGCCGGGCCTGGGTCGCCGCCAGCGCCGCGAGGTCGCTCGCCCGACGCAGCCAGCGGACGTCGGGATGGCGGCGGACGATCCCCGAAGCGCTGCAGGGCGCGTCGAGCAGGATCGCCTGGAACGGCCGCCCGTCCCACCAGGCTTCGGGGCGGGCGGCGTCGGCGGCGACGGTGCGGGCGGCCAGGCCGAGCCGGGCGAGGGTGGCGTCGACCCGGGCCAGGCGCGCCGGGTCGCGGTCCAGCGCCAGCACCTCGAGATCCGCCCGCTCCAGAAGCTGCGCCGTCTTGCCGCCGGGGGCGGCGCAGGCGTCGAGGACGCGCGCGCCCGGTGCGAGCGGGGCCGCCAGCAGAAGCTCGACGGCGCGCTGGGCGTTGGCGTCCTGGACCGAGACCTCGCCGCGGTCGAAGCCGGGCAGCCGGCCGACCGGCACCGGGCGGAGCAGGCGGACGGCGAACCCGCCCGCCGCCTCGCCGGCCAGCCCCGCGCCCGCCAATGCGGCCAGATAACCCTCGACCGTGGCGCGCCGGGCGTTGACGCGCAGGGTCATCGGCGGCCGGGTGTTGTCGGCCTCGGCGATCGCCTGCCACCGCTCCGGCCAGTCGGCCTGGAGGCGCGCCAGCCACCACGCCGGATGGTTCCAGCGCCCGACCGGATCGGCGCAGGCACTTTCCACCAGCGCGTCCTGCTCGCGCAGGAAGCGGCGCAGGACGGCGTTGACGAACGACGCCGAGCCCTTGTCCCGCCGCCGCGCCGCCGACACGGCTTGATCGACCAGCACATGCGCCGCATACGGCGGCTCGCCGGCCGGCCAGAGCAGGGCGAGCGCGGCGAGCAGCAGGGCGTCGGTCTTCGCCGCCGGCGCCTTGGCGGCGAGCCGGCGACGCACCGCCTCGGCCGAGCCGAGCCAGCGCAGGGCGTGGAAGGCGAGCGCCTGGGTGCCCGGCCGAGCGGCAGCAGGACAGCGATCGAGCGCGGTGTTGAGCGACTCGCCGGCGCGGACCGCGGCCACCGCGTCGGCGGTGTGCCCGAGCAGCGTGGCGAGGGGCAGCGAGACGCTGGTCGGGTCGTCGGTCATCCGAGGGGCAGTCTACGCACGACTGCGGTACGCTCGCCTCCCCAACCCCCTTGGAAGCCCTCCCTCCATGGCCGGCGAGAAACCCACCCCGATCTTTCGCAGCGAGACCGACCTGGCCCGGCTGCCGGCCTCCGACCGGATCCGCTACCGGCTGATCGGCGCCGATTGCCGCTATCACGCCAACGACAACATCGCCGCGCACATCGAGCCGGGCGAGATCGACGAGTTGCAGGCGGAGGTGGAGGAGAAGATGCGCGACGTGCTGCGCTCGCTCGTCATCGACACCGAGAGCGACCACAACACCGCCGAGACCGCCCGCCGGGTCGCCAAGATGTTCCTCACCGAGGTGTTCCGCGGCCGCTACGTGGCGGCGCCGCCGATCACCGAGTTCCCGAACATCTCGCGCCTCAACGAGCTGATGATCGTCGGCCCGATCAAGGTGCGCAGCGCCTGCTCGCACCACCTCTGCCCGATCCTCGGCCGGGTCTGGATCGGCCTCCTGCCGAACGAGCATTCGAACCTGATCGGCCTGTCGAAGTACGTGCGGATCTGCGACTGGATCATGAGCCGGCCGCAGATCCAGGAGGAGGCGGTGACCATGCTCGCCGACGATCTGCAGGACCGCGTCAAGCCCGACGGCCTGGCGATCGTCATGGAGGCCGACCACTTCTGCATGCACTGGCGCGGCGTCAAGGACGACGAATCCATGATGACCAACAGCATGATGCGCGGCGCCTTCCTCAAGGACGCGAGCCTGAGGCGCGAGTTCCTCTCGCTCCTGACCAAGAAGAACCGAGGCTGAAGATGAAACCCCCATGCTCACTTCGTTCGCTGCCCCCCGAGGGGGCTCTCAGCACCTTCGGAACGGCCGGGCGGTACTGAAATGCTGGTCCGCCTGCTCTACGCCAGCCGCGCCGCCGAGTCGGTCCACGCCGACACGCTGGCAGCGATCCTCAAGGTCTCCAAGGAGCACAACCACGCGGCCGGCGTGACCGGCGTGCTCTGCCACTGCGCCACCTCGAAGATCTTCATGCAGGTGCTGGAGGGCGGGCGCGGCGCGGTCAGCGCGCTCTACAACCGCATCGCCCAGGATCCGCGCCATCGCGACATCGTCCTCCTCAGCTACGAGGAGATCGGCGAGCGCAGCTTTTCCGGCTGGTCCATGGGCCAGGTGAGCATGAGCCGGCTCAATCCGGCCCTGCTGCTCAAGTACTCGGAATCGGCGGTGCTCGACCCTTATGCGGTGCCCGGAAGGGCCTCGCTCGCCCTGTTCGAGGAGCTGGTGGCGACGGCCTCGGTCGGCTCTCAGGTCTAGGGCGCCGCCTTACTCGGCGATCGCCGCCTCCGGCTCGGCCTCGGCCGCGCTGACCCGCCGCGACTCGATGTAGATCCGGCCGATCTCGGGAAAGCGTTCGCGCACCGCCGCTTCCATGCGGTTGATCGCCCGCTCGACCTCCTCGGCTGGAACGCCGGTCTTGAACTCGGCGTCGAGCGCGAGCAGGACATCGTCGGGGCCGAGGTGCATCGTCAGCGGCCAGCCGGCGCGGTGCACGCTCGGCTCGTCCTGCGCAATCGCGCGGATGGCCTCGGCCATCGCGGTATCGACCGCTTCGCCGACGAGCAGCCTTCTTGCCTGCAGGATCAGCAGGCTGGAGACGCCGCAGAGAAGCAGGCCGATCACGACCGATGCGCCGGCATCGAATGCCGGCATGCCGAGCGCGTGGCTGCCGTAGATGCCGGTGGCCGCGGCCGCCAGGCCGGCGAGCGCGGCGCTGTCCTCGGCGATCACGGTGTAGAGCGTCGGGTCCTTGCTGCTGCGCAGCGACGCCCAGAACGGTGCGCCCGCGATCGAGCGCCGGAACTGGCGGATCGCGACGCCCAGGCTCGCGCCCTCGAACAGGGCGGCGCCGCCCAGGATCGCGTAGCTCCAGCCGGCGTCCTCCACCGGCCTCGGCTCGAGCAGGCGCAGGATGCCTTCGTAGATCGACACCCCGCCGCCGACGCCGAAGATCAGCACCGCGACGATCAGGCTCCAGAAATAGAGCTCCTTGCCGTAGCCGAACGGATGCCGCTCGTCCCCGGGCGCCCGGCCAGGTGCATGCCGACGAGCAGGAGGACGCCGTCGCCGGTGTCGACGACGGAGTGGATGCCTTCGGAAAGCATCGCCGAGCTGCCGGTGGCCGCGGCGCCGACGAACTTCATCGTCGCGATGGCGAGGTTGGCGGCGACGGCTCCATAGACGGCGATCTTCGATTCGGCCATCAGCGGCCCGTCCGAGACTTTCCGGCCACCCGCAGGACGACGCGCCGCGCGGCGCGGGCGTGGAAGCGCTGGACGATGGGGGCGCCGACCGTGCTGCTCATCGAGGATTGCCGAATGCGCGGCGCACGCCGCACCCGCATCGGGCAACCGGCGCGCCTGCGCGGCGCGCTCTCGGCTCGCTCGCTTTCGCGCGTCAGCGCGCCGGCGCCGAGGCGGGCTTGGCCGCCGTGGTGGCGGCGGGCGGCTTCTTCTCGACCGTCGTGACGACCGGGCCGATCGGCTTGGCGTAGGCGTTGCTTGCCGCCGAAGGGGCCGGCCGCGCGGCAGCGCGCGCCGCCGCCGACGAGCGCCGGTTCTGCTCGGCCTGGTCGGCGGACTGCTGCGACGGCGGCACCGGCATGCCGAGCTGCATCGAATTGCTGGTGGTCGGGGTGCCCGAGTCGACGCCGGCCGGAATCTCGGGGTTCTGCGCGCCGGTGGGCGGGACCCGCTTCTCCGGCTTCTTGGCGTCGGGACTGGCCGCCGCGGCCAGCAGGCTCAGGCTGGCCAGGCCGACGACGACGGCCGCTTTCGCGAAGCGAAGCGACGACAGGCTGTTCATTCCATGCTCCCTCGCCGATCGGACGGCGTTCCCCGATTCTCCGCTCAGCCGCTCGTCTTCGGCGCCCCTTTCCTGGCTGTGGCTTTCTTGGCTGCGACTCTCTTGACTGCGACTTTCTTGGCCGCCGTCTTCGCCGGCGCCGCCTCCGCCGAAGCGCCTTCCGCGGCGGCCTTCTTCGCCAGCGTGGGCTTCGCCGCCGACGCAGCGTTGCCGGCCCGCTTCGCCGGCGGCCGCCCCGGCCGCGGCTCGAACGCGAACACGACCTTGCCCTCCTTGGCGTCCCAGGCCAGGCGCGCCTTGAACTTGCGCCGGGTCTTGTTGGAAACGAAGCCCTCGAGCAGGTCGGTCGCGCCGGAGGCCAGCAGCTTGGTCATCTGCTCGCGCGCGATCGGCTGCTGCAGGATCACCTTGCCGCTCTTGAAGTCGCAGGTGACGTTGGCGCCGACCGCGTGCTCGCAGACGTAGCTGGTGCCGAACTCGTAGACCTTGCCCTGCGTCTTCGGGCAGATCCCCAGGCTCTCCTGCTCGGAGAAGTCGACCGGCTCGCCCGACTCGCCTTCGCGCCGGGCCTCCTCGCCGAAATCGAACTCGAGCTTCCAGTTGTTCAGATCGTCGTCGCGCACCAGCTTGATCTCGGCGGTGAACGGCCAGCCGGCCTTGGAGCGGAAGCCCTCGAGCGGGCCGATCCGCTTGTCGCGCAGGAAGGCCTCGACCTCGGGCAGCTCGAACGCCCGGCCGCCGGGGATCTTGCTGATCGAGAAGCCGCAGGCTTCGGTCTTGCCCGGGATGCCGGTGCAGGCGTAGCGGCGGTAGTTCTCCTTGATCACGCCGCCGCAGTTCGGGCAGGGGGTCGCCAGGGTCGCGTAGTCGCCGGGGATGGTGTCGCGGTCGTATTCCTTGGCCTTGCGCACGATCCGCTCGGCCATCTCGGCGATCTGCCGCATGAAGGTCTCGCGCTCGAGGTGGCCCTTCTCCATCTCGGCGAGCTGGAACTCCCAGTTGCCAGTGAGCTCGGGCTTGGTCAGGTCCTCGACGCCCAGGCCGCGCAGCAGGGTCATGAGCTGGAACGCCTTGGCGCCGGGAACGAGCTCGCGGCCTTCGCGGTGGATGTACTTCTCGTAGATCAGGCCCTCGATGATCGCCGCCCGCGTCGCCGGCGTGCCCAGGCCCTTCTCCTGCATCGCCTCGCGCAGCTCGTCGTCGTCGATCAGCTTGCCGGCGCCTTCCATCGCCGAGAGCAGCGTCGCCTCGGTGTAGCGCGCCGGCGGCCGGGTCTTCAGCGCCTTGACGTCGACGCTCTCGGTGCGCGCCAGCTCGCCGTCGGCCACAGCCACCAGGTTGGCGTCGTCTTCCTGCACCTCGCGGCCGTAGACCGCGAGCCAGCCCGGCCTGACCATGACCTTGCCGTTGGTCTGGAAGCGGTACTCCTTGCCCTCCGCGCCGACGGTCGAGATCCGCGTCGTCACCATGAACTCGGCGCTCGGGAAGAACACCGCCAGGAAGCGCTTGGCGATCATGTCGTAGAGCTTGGCCTCGACGTCCGAGAGGCTCTTCGGCGGCAAGAGCGTCGGGATGATCGCGAAGTGGTCCGAGACCTTGGCGTTGTCGAAGATCCGCTTCGAGGGCTTGACGTAGCCCTCGCTCAGCGCCGTACGCGCGTGCACGGCAAGCGCGCGCAGCGGCCCGGGCATGTCCTCCTTGGAGATCATCGCGATCGTGTCCTTGGCCACCGCGAGGTAGTCCTCGGGCAGGGCCCGGCTGTCGGTTCGCGGATAGGTCAGGACCTTGTGCTTCTCGTACAGCGCCTGGGCGATCGAGAGCGTGGTGCGGGCCGAGAAGCCGAAGCGCGAGTTCGCCTCGCGCTGCAGGCTGGTGAGGTCGTAGAGCAGCGGCGGCGCCTGCGTGCTCGGCTTGGCCTCCTCGGTCACCGAGGCCGGCTCGCCCTGCACCGCGGCGGCGATGGCCAGGGCATCGGCCTCGTTCCAGAGCCGGTCGGCGCGCAGCTCGGCGTCGTCGGCATTCTTCTTCCATGCCGGGTCGAACCACTTGCCCTCGTACTCGCCGGCGCTCACCGCGAAGGTGGCGCGCACCTCCCAGTAGTCGCGCGAGACGTGCTTCCTGATCTGCTCCTCGCGCTCGACCATGATCGAGAGCGTCGGCGTCTGCACCCGGCCGACGGTGGTGAGGAAAAAGCCCCCGTCGCGCGAGTTGAACGCGGTCATCGCCCGCGTGCCGTTGATGCCGACCAGCCAGTCGGCCTCGGAGCGGCAGCGCGCGGCGTCGGCCAGCGGCAGCATCTGCCGGTCGCTGCGCAGGTGCTCGAAGCCCTCGCGGATCGCCGCCGGCGTCATGCTCTGCAGCCAGAGGCGCTTGACCGGGTGCTTGGCCTTGGCGTGCTGCTGGATCAGGCGAAAGATCAGCTCGCCCTCGCGGCCCGCGTCGCAGGCGTTGATCAGCTCGGCCACGTCCTTGCGCTTGACCAGCCTGACGATCGCGTTCAGCCGGCTCTTGGTCTTCTCCAGCGGCGCGAGGTCGAAATGCGGCGGGATCACCGGCAGGTGGGCGAAGCTCCACTTGCCGCGCTTGACGTCGAACTCCTCGGGCGCCTTGATCTCGAGCAGGTGACCGACGGCGGAAGTGACGAGGTAGCCGTCGCTCTCGAAGTACTCGTCGTGCTTGTCGAACTTGCCCGCGATGGGCGTGAGCGCGCGGACGATGTCCTGCGCGACGGAAGGCTTCTCGGCAATGATCAGGGACTTGTTGGTCATTCTTCTGTTCGATTCGATTTCCGTGCTGTGCTCTCGCGGCCTCGCCGCATCCATACAATCCGGGCTTCTCGCGCGCACGCCCACGCGCGCGCACCCATGAATTCAATGTACCCAAAGAAATCGAACGGCAAGAAAAGCCCCAAGACCAAGTCCGAGACCGCCGCCGCCCCGAGCCCGCGCGGCCGCACCCAGGTGAGACGCTCGGGCGTCCACGGCAAGGGCGTGTTCGCCCTCAAGGCGATCCCGGCCGGCACGCGGATCATCGAATACACCGGCAACGTGATCACCTGGAAGGAAGCGCAGCGCCGCCATCCGCACGATCCCGACGATCCTAACCACACCTTCTTCTTCCACATCGACGACAAGCGCGTCATCGACGGCGGCACCGGCGGCTCGGCGAAGTGGATCAACCACGCCTGCGATCCGAACTGCGAGGCCGACGAGGACGAGGACGCCGGCCGGGTGTTCATCAAGGCCCTGCGCGACATCGAGCCGGGCGAGGAACTGAACTACGACTACGGCCTGGTGCTCGAGGGCCGGCAGACGAAGAAGGCGAAGGAGCAGTTCGCCTGCCATTGCGGCAGCCGCAAGTGCCGCGGCACCATGCTCGCACCGAAGGGGAAGTGAACACGGGCAGGCCGGCGGCGGTCGGGATCGAGCGGGTCGAGGAGACCGCCTCGACCAACGCCGACCTGCTGGCCTGGGCTCGCGAGCAACCCGCCGACAGCCTGCTCGCACCACGGGCCCGGGTCGCCGAGCGGCAGACCGCCGGGCGGGGCCGCCTCGGAAGGACCTGGGCGTCGACGCCAGGGGCTTCGCTCACCTTCTCGCTCGCCTGGCCGTTCGCCGCGGCCCTCGACCTCTCGGGCCTCTCGCTCGCCGTCGGCGTGGCCTTGGCCGAGGCACTCGATCCCCGCCCGGCCGCGGCGCTTCGCATCGGCCTGAAGTGGCCCAACGACCTCTGGCTCGTCGGCGCCGCCGAGCCCGGACGAAAGCTGGGCGGCGTGCTGATCGAGACGGTGGCGCACGGCCCGGCTCGGGTCGCGGCGATCGGCATCGGCATCAACCTGCTCGAGCAGCGTGTCGCCGCGGCGTCGAGCGGCGTCGCTTGGCTGGCGGAGATCGATCCCCCGGCGGCCGCGAGCCCGCAGGCGCTCGCCGAGCGCCTGGTGCCGGCCCTGGCGACGGCGCTTCGCCGCTTCGAGAAGGACGGCTTTCCGGCCTTCGCCGCCGGCTTCGCCGCCCGCGACCTGCTCCGCGGCCGCACCGTGCGCTGGGCGACCGGCAGTGGACCCGGACGCGAAGGCCTGGCCGGCGGCGTGTCCGCCGGCGGCGAACTGCTACTGCACACGCCGACCGGCATCGAGCGGGTCGGCAGCGGCGAGGTCAGCGTGCGCCTGGAACCGGACCCGGGCGTGCGGGATCCGCAGCGCAGCGCGAGCACGCCATGCTGAGGGGCCTGCTGCTGGTGCTGCTCGCCGCCAACCTGCTCTTCTTCGGCTTTTCCCGCGGCTGGTTCGACGGCTTCGCCGGCCTGCAGTCGCACGGCGACCGCGAGCCCGAGCGGATCGCCAATCAGGTGCACCCGGCGAGCATCGTCCTGATGCCGATGGCTTCGGCGCCGCCCGGCACCAGCGGCAGCTGCCTCGAGTCGGCGCCGGTCGCGGGAGCCGAAGCCGCCGCGGCCGAGGCGGCGCTGAAGGGGGCGCTGCCGCCGGGCAGCTGGAGCGACCAGCGGAGCGAGTCGACGGTGGGCACGACGACCGTCGTCACCCACGTCTACCGCGTCGGCAACGCCGATGCGGCGACGGCCGCGCGTCTCGCCGGCCTCCGCCTCGACAGCTCGGGGCGCGGCTTCAGCGCCTGCGCACGGCTCGAGCCGAGCCGCTGAGCGCGCGGGCGGCACGCCGCCGCTCGAGCTGCGCGACCCCGGCCAGCGCGAGCACCGCGCTCAGCAGCAGCGTCAGCCAGCCGACGCCGAGCGCGCCACCGCCGCCGCCATCGCCCGAGCTCGAAGGCGGCACCGAGGCCGCAGCGACAGTGACGGTAGCCGTCGTGGTCGAAACGAAGTTGTTGTTGTCGGTTGTCGTCAGGCTGATCGTGAAGGTGCCCGCTGCGGTCGGCATGACGGTCACGGTGTCGGCATTGTTCGCACCGCTGATCGTCGCCCCGGTCGTTCCGGCGGAGACGATCGCCCACAGGTAGGTGGCGCTCTGCCCGGCACCGATCACCGAGCTGGAGTTGATGGTGACCGGCTGACCGGCTGTCGGGCTGGCGGTCGCCACCGTGATCTGCGCCTGCACGCCGGCCGCGGCGAGCACGGCCGCGTGCACGTCGAGCATGCCGGCGCCGCAGGTCGCAGTGGTGCAGTAGCACTCGATCTGATCGGCGCTGCCGCTGGTCGGTGGGAAGCACTGCGGGATGCCCGCGCTGCCGCCCGTCGTCGGAAAGGGTCTCGCGGTGGCCTGCAGCGTCGAGCGCACCTGGGCCGCTGTCATCGACGGCTTGACCGAGAGAATCAGGCTGGCGGCGCCGGCCACGAGCGGCGCCGAGAAGCTGGTGCCGAGCGATGCGGTGTCGAAGCTGTCGGTGTAGATCGCGCCGGCGGCGCCGAGCACCGGGGCCTGCGTTCCCGCATTCGACGTCGTCATGATCGGATACAGGCAAGGCTCCCCCTGATTGATCAGGACGCAATTGCCACCCGGTGCGCTGATCGCGATCTCGGACCCGAGGTCGGAGAAGCCCACCTTGTCACCCACGTGGCGAAGGCCCGCCACCGCGATGATTCCCGGGCAGTTGGCGGGCGTGCCGACGGCGTGGCCGGCGGAATTGCCGGCCGAGGCCACGACCACCACGTTGGCGGCGGCGAGTCGCGTCATCACGTCACGGTACGGCTGACTGCAGGAGCCGGTGCTGCCCAGGCTCATGCTGAGGACCTTGGCCGGGTTGGGATTGGCCGGCAAGCCCAGCGTCGCGAGCTCGGAGGTGCTGTAGACCCCGGCTGCCCAGAGCATCCCGACGAGGATGTCCGAGTCGAATCCGCCGCACTTGCCGAGCACGCGCACCGGCATCACCTTCACGCCGTTGCCGACGCTGGCGATGCCGACGCCGTTGTTCGTGGTCGCGCCGATCAGGCCGAGCGTCTGTGTGCCGTGCCACGAGGAAGCGGAGACGTCGCAGCTGGTGAAGTTCGGGTTGTTCGCCTTCTCGGCCGCGGTAATGAAGTCGCCCATATCGCTCGGGTCGGCGTCGCGGCCGTCGCCGTCGTTGGCGGTCGAGAAGTCGCTGCCGCCAAGGCCGTTGTTGTTGGAATCGTCGGCGGCGATCATGTCGTAGCCGGGAACGACGTTGGCGAGGAGGTCCGGATGGTCCAGGCGCACGCCGGTATCGAGCACGGCGACGACGATGCTCGGGCTGCCGACGCCGCCGCTCAGGAGGTCCCACGCCTGCTCGGCATTGATCGCGGCCGGTGCGGTGCTGGTCGCCAGCCCGTCCTGGCCCGGTGGCTTCAGGTACCACTGACCGACGGCGGGGCCGCCGGTGCTCGTGGTCGCCACCCGGCTGGCGTAGAACGGATCGTTCGGCGCGGCGACGATGTGCTTGCGCTCGTCGGCCACCGCGTATTCGACGTCCGCCAGGGCGCCGAGCCGGGCCGCCAGGCTGGCCGAGCTCATGCCGCGCGCGGTGACCACATGGGACCGGTCGGAAATCCCGGCGCCTGCCGCCAGGGCGACGCCGATCCGCTCGCCGAGCGCCTGCACCTGCAGGGTGCGCCGGCCGGTGGCCGTCATTGCCTGCTTCTTGGTCATGTCCGAGTCGGCCCGGTACTTGACGATCACCCGGGCCGGGGCCGCGTCGGCCACGGCCGGGCGAACGCTCTGCGCCATCGGCGCCTGGGCCGCCAGCGGCAAGAGCATGGCGGCGGCAAGCGCGGCAACGCGCTGGTTCAGTCTTCGCATGTCGGTATTGACTCCTGGATCACATCACGGCGCCGCGCTTGCGCCCGTCCAACTCGACGGCCTCGAAGCTCGTCCGCGCCTGGCGCAGGCGGCCGATGGCCGCATCGCAGGCCGACGCATCGGCGCAATGCAGGCTGAGGGCATGCCAGTTCGCACTCACCAGCGACCGATAGCTGGCCGGCACGCCGGCAACGCGGCTGACTTCGGCGGCGATGCCGGCGCGGTCGTCCGAGGCCTGGGTCAGCTTGACCATCAGCCGCACCTCGACCGGAGCGGTCACGGGCTCGGCGGCCGGCGCGGCGCATGCCGACAGCGCGCCGGCGGCGGCCATGGCGGCAAACGGTAGGGCCAGCCAGGCGCGCGCGGGGCGCGCGCCGCGAGAGACGAGCAAGGGCATCGAGTCAGTTTAGGCGGCCGCCATGCGGGCGTCGGAAGCCTTTACCAAGCCTTACCGACGGCAGCCGGAGGCCGCCAACTCCATCACGCAGCGACGAACGGCCAGCCTCCCGATGTCAGCGGTCCCGGCGCGGCGTGCCGATGGGCGCGCTCGCATCGCCGAGCATGAACAGCGTGAACACGGCGCTGCCCGGCAGCGACGCTGCGACCGAATAGATCGCAGTCGGGTTGCTCGGCGAAGTGACGCTGATCTGCGCCGGCGTCAGGGGGGTGACGGGGAGCACCGTGTAGGCCGAGGCCGCGCCCGGTTGGACGTTGCTTGCGACGGGTTGGAAATTGACGTCCATCGACAGCGGTACTGCAGCGCCGGTGAGGCCGTTGATCAGGCGCAGCTTGTAGTTGCTGCTGGCCGTCGGCAGGTGGTTGTCGTCGGCGATCAGGTTGGCCGTGGCGCTCGCGGCGTTGCCGTAGATCATCAGGGTGCTGTCGCTGCCAGCGGCGAGCGTGCCCGTCGGCGCGGCGACCGGGGCACCATTCACCGTGACGCTGATCGCGCTGCCCGAAGACACGCTGACATAGGTGCCGATCGACGGCGCGATGACGTTGGTGCCGATCGGCGTGCTGCCGGCGGTGGCCGACACCGTGGCGCCGTTCGTGACCGCGGCGACCAGGCGGACCCGGGCGCTGGTGTTGGGCGTGGCGCTGTAGAGGCCGTCCTCGACCAGGACCGACCCGTTCGCCAGGGTGCCGCCGGCGGTGGGCGTGAGGATCACGGTCGCCACCCGCTGGCTGAGGAGGGTGACGCTCGGGATGTCGAGGCGCAGGTCCGCAGGATTGCCCGCGCCGGTGACGCGGACCCGGTAGGTGGCGCCGCCCGGGGAGGGGGCACCGAACGACAGGAAGTTGCTCGCCTGCACCGAGGTCGAGGCGGTGAAGGTGAAGGTCGGCGCCGACAGGGTCGTGATGTCGACAGCCGGGTCGGTGATGTAGACGTCGATCGAGCCGGCGTCGGTGGCGGCATTGAAGATGCGAACGCTCGCCGTGTTGGCCGGAGGCGCGGCGGTGCCTTCGGTGATGATGGAGGTGCGCACCGCGCCGCCGCTCTCATAGGCGACCAGCGCGAACTTCTGCCCCTCGGCGACGGTCGGCGCGCTGACGACCAGGACGGCGCCGCTGGCGGCGTCGTTGACCTGCAGCGACGGGCTGCCGCTGTCGACGTCGGCGTAGTCGCTCGCCGTGTCTTTCGCCGTGCCCGTGATCAGGGGGTCGCCGTTGGCCAGCAGGCTGATCGAGGCGTGGGTCAGGGTGGCGTTGACCAGCCGCACGCTGCCATTGTTGCTGCTGCTGTTGCTGCCGCAGCCCGCGAGTGCGGCCGCCGCGAATGCCATCACGGCCGCGAGGGCCCGGAACCTGGAATTGAGCACTTGTCTTCCTTGTCTCGAGCACCGCTGGGGTCACCCCCGGGGTCGGGCTCGGGTTGTTGATAGTCGAGACTTGCGATTGGAGCCAAGCGGCCCGACATGGACGTTGCTGCGCGGGTGCGCAATGCAAAGAAATGTCAAGGCGTCGTCGTTCGACCGTCGTCGCGCGTGGAGTGAATAGAACTCTTGCCGGGATCGAAGGTCACGAAGAGAACCGTCCCCACGACGCGACGACGACCCAATCGAAATGAATCTTCCCCTGAAGTCTACCGCCCTGGCCGCCTCGGCCTTCGCCCTGCTCGGCGCCGCCGGTGCCGCGCGGGCCGCAGAGTACGCCAACGTCATTTCCGCCACCCCGGTAACCAGCTCGGTTCCGGTGGCCCGCCAGGAGTGCGCCGACGGCCAGCGGGTCGTCCCCTCGCAGCCTTCGGGCGGCGGGGCGCTGGTCGGCGCGATCATCGGCGGCGTCATCGGCAACCAGTTCGGCCATGGCGCCGGTCGGGTCGCCGCCACCACCCTCGGCGCGGTGACCGGCGGTGCGATCGGCAATCAGGCCGAGATGAACAACAGCCCCGGCCAGGTCGTTCCGGTGCGCGATTGCCGCGCCGTCAGCAGCTACCAGAGCCGGGTGGTCGGCTACGACGTGGTCTACGAATACCACGGCCAGCGCTACACCACCCGCACCGCCACCGATCCCGGCCCGCGCCTGGCGATCGATGTCCGCCCGTCCGGCGGCCAGGCCTACGACGACGGCGCGGCGCGCGGCGGCTATGGCGCGGTGCCCCCCGCTTACGACGAGCCCTCGTACCCGCAGCCGCCCTCCGCCGGCTACCCGGTGCCGCCGGCCACCTACTACAGCCCTGCTCCGGCGCCGGTCTACGCCCCGGGGTACTACCCGGCGCCGGCCTACTACTACGGCCCGCCGCGGGGGTACTACGCGCCGCCGGTGGTGAGCATCGGCTTCGGCGCCGGATACGGCCACGGCTGGCGCCACGGCTACCGCTACTGGCACTGAGCCGTCCGGCCGGCCCAAGGAGAAAGAGCCCCCGCGGGGGCTCTTTTCGCTGATGCGTCGCGGGCCGGCCGTGTTCAGGCGCCGAAGCGGGCGACGACGCGCGCCATCTCCAGCGTCTTGTTCGAGTAACCCCACTCGTTGTCGTACCAGGCCACGACCTTGACGAAGGTGCCGTCCAGGGCGATGCCGGCCTCGGCGTCGAACACCGACGTCATCGCCTCGCCGCGGAAATCGGTCGAGACCACCTTGTCCTCGGTGTAGCCGAGCACGCCCTTCAAGGCGCCCTGCGACTGCGCCTTCATCTCGGCGCAGATGTCCTTGTAGCTCGCCTCCTTGAGCAGCTCGACCGTCAGGTCGATCACCGAGACGTCGGACGTCGGCACGCGGAACGACATGCCGGTGAGCTTCTTGTTGAGCTCGGGGATCACCACGCCGACCGCCTTGGCCGCGCCGGTCGACGACGGGATGATGTTCTCGAGGATGCCGCGGCCGCCGCGCCAGTCCTTGTTGCTCGGGCCGTCGACCGTCTTCTGCGTCGCCGTCGTCGCGTGCACGGTCGTCATCAGCCCGCGCTTGATGCCCCACTTGTCGTGCAGCACCTTCGCCACGGGCGCCAGGCAGTTCGTGGTGCACGAGGCGTTGGAGATGATCGCCTCGCCCTTGTAGCGCTTGTCGTTGACGCCGAAGACGAACATCGGCGTGTCGTCCTTCGAGGGCGCGGACAGGACGACCTTCTTCGCGCCCGCATCGATGTGCTTCTGCGCCGTCTCCTTGGTGAGGAAGAGGCCGGTCGACTCGATCACGACCTCGGCGCCCGCCTCGCCCCACTTGAGAGCCGCCGGATCCTTCTCCTGCGTCAGGCGGATCCGCTTGCCGTCGACGACGAGCGTGTTGCCGTCGACCGACACCTCGCCCTTGAAGCGGCCGTGCACCGAGTCGTACTTCAGCATGTAGGCGAGGTAGTCCGGCTCGAGCAGGTCGTTGATGGCAACGACCTCCACGTCCTTGAAGTTCTGCACGGCGGCGCGAAACACCATGCGCCCGATGCGGCCGAAGCCGTTGATGCCGATCTTGATGGTCATGGAAGGATTCTCCAGAAATGAAAAGACATCACGCGGCGAGCGCCGCCCGAACCGTGGCCACGACGTTCTCCGCCGTGAATCCGAAGTGCTTGAACAGTACCGGCCCCGGCGCCGACTCGCCGTAGCGGTCGATGCCGATCACCGCGGCGCAGCCGTACTTCCACCAGCCGTCGGTCACGCCCATTTCGACCGCGATGCGCGGCACGCCCCGGGGCAGCAGCGACTCCTTGTACGCGCGGTCCTGCCGATCGAACACCGTCGTCGAAGGCATCGACACCACGCGCACCGCGATTCCGCCGTTCTCGGGCTTGGCGAGCATCTGCTGCGCGTTGAGGGCAAGCTGCACCTCCGAGCCGGTGGCGATCAGCACCGCCTTCGGCTTGCCGCGCAGGCCGACCTCGGCCGGCTCGGCGAGCACATACGCGCCCCGGGCGATCTCGCCGAGGGCGCCGTCGGGCCGCGCGGCGTCGAACCCCGGCTTGGGCGCATAGGGCAGGTTCTGGCGCGAGAGCAGCAGCGCCGTCGGGCCCTCGCGCCGGCCGACCGCAGCGGCCCAGGCCGCCAGGGTCTCGAGCGTGTCGCAGGGACGCCAGACGTCGAGGTTGGGAATCAGGCGCAGCGATGCCGCGTGCTCGACCGACTGGTGCGTCGGCCCGTCCTCGCCCAAGCCGATCGAGTCGTGGGTGAAGACGTGGATCACGCGCTGCTTCATCAGCGCCGCCATCCGGATGGCGTTGCGGCTGTAGTCGCTGAAGGTGAGGAAGGTACCGCCGTAGGGAATGAGGCCGCCGTGCAGGGCGACGCCGTTCATCACCGCGGCCATGCCGAATTCGCGCACGCCGTAGTTGATGTGCCGTCCGGCGTGGCCATTCTCGTCGCGCTTGGGCGAGCCGTCGACGTCGAAGCGCAGCGCCGGCGTGCTCTTGGTGTTGGTCAGGTTCGAGCCGGTGAGGTCGGCGCTGCCGCCGAGCATCTCGGGCAGCGCCGCCGTGAAGACCTCGAGCGCGAGCTGGCTCGCCTTGCGGCTGGCGACGGTCTCGGCCTTGGCGTGGGTCGCGACCGCGGCCGCCTGCACCGTCTTCCACCAGTCGGTGGGCAGCTCGCCGGCCATGCGGCGGGTGTATTCCGCGGCCAGCTCCGGGTGGGCCGCGGCGTAGGCGGTGAAGGCCTCCTGCCAGGCCGACTCGACGGCCGCGCCGCCCTTGCGCGCATCCCAGTGCGCGTACGCCTCTTCGGGCACGACGAAGGCCTCGTGCACCCAGCCGAGGGCGGCGCGGGTGAGCCGGATCTCGTCGGCGCCGAGCGCCTCGCCGTGCGCCTTGGCGGTGCCGCCGCGGTTCGGCGAGCCCTTGCCGATGGTGGTCTTGCAGCACACGAGGGTCGGCCGGTCGGTCGACTGCCGCGCCTTCGCGATCGCGGCGTCGACGGCGTCGACGTCATGGCCGTCGACATCGGCGATCACGTTCCAGCCGTAGGCCGCGAAGCGTTTCGGCGTGTCGTCGATGAACCAGGGCGCGACCGCACCGTCGATCGAGATGCCGTTGTCGTCGTAGATGGCGATCAGCTTGTTCAGCTTCCAGGCGCCGGCCAGGGCCGAGGCCTCGTGGCTGATGCCTTCCATCAGGCAGCCGTCGCCGATGAAGACATAGGTGTGGTGGTCGACGATCGCGTGTCCGTCGCGATTGAACTCGGCCGCGAGCAGCTTTCCCGCCAGCGCCATGCCGACCGCGTTGGTCAGGCCCTGGCCGAGCGGGCCGGTGGTGGTCTCGACGCCGGGGGTGACGTCGACTTCGGGATGCCCCGGCGTCTTGCTGTGCAGCTGGCGGAAATTGCGCAGCTCGCCGATCGCCAGGTCGTAGCCGGTGAGGTGCAGCAGCGCGTACTGCAGCATCGAGCCGTGGCCGTTGGAAAGGACGAAGCGGTCGCGGCCGGGCCAGCGCGGATTGGCCGGGTTGTGGCGCAGGTGCCGGGCCCAGAGCGCCACCGCGATCTCGGCCATGCCCATGGGCGCGCCCGGATGGCCGGAATTGGCCTGCTGCACCGCGTCCATGGCGAGCGCCCGGATAGCGTTGGCCATCAGCGTCGCGGGTGCCACGGGTCGTGCCTCCGGCGCCGCGATCGTGGTGTCCGGGGAATCGATCGCGGCCATTTGTGAGAACTTCCGTGCGCAGGGGAGCCTGCCATTTTACGGGCCGGCCCGCGGCCGACCCCGGACCGGATAATCCATCCGATGCAGGGCCTTCATCTCACCGCCGACCTCCGCGGCTGCGCCGCCGGCCGGCCGGAGATGATCGAGACGGCCAGCCTGCGCAGCTGCTGCCTGGCCGCCGTCGCCCGTGCCGGCCTCACGCCGGTCGGCGAGCTGTTCCATCGCTTCGTGCCCGCGGCGGCGCCCGGCGCTCAGCCGTGCGGCATCACCGGCGTCGTCCTGCTGGCCGAATCGCACCTGGCGGTGCACACCTGGCCGGAGCTCGAGGCGGCGACGCTCGACGTCTACGTGTGCAACCTGGGCGCCGACAACTCGGCCCGCGCGCAGGTACTGATGGACACGCTGGTGGCGGCGTTCGCGCCCGAGCGCATCGAGCGCCACGCGCACCGCCGCGGCCGATGAAGGCGATCGTTCTCGCCGCCGGCCGCGGCGTCCGCATGCGGCCGCTTTCCGACGTCACGCCCAAGCCGCTGCTCGAGGTGCACGGCAAGCCGCTGATCGAATGGCATCTCGAGGCGCTCGCCGCCGGCGGCGTGCGCGAGGTCGTGATCAACACCGCCTGGCTCGAGGAGCAGCTCGTCGCCGTGCTCGGCGACGGCTCGCGCTTCGGCCTTTCGATCGCCTACTCGATGGAAGGCCGCGATCACGGCGGCGCGCTCGAGACCGCCGGCGGCATCGCCAAGGCGCTGCCGCTGCTCGGCGACGCGTTCTGGGTCGTCTCCGCCGACGTCTACGCACCCGACTTCCGCTACAGCACCGCGGCGCACGCTGCCTTCGTCGCCAGCGGCCGGCTCGGCCGGCTCTGGCTGGTGCCGAATCCGCGCTTCCACCCGGGCGGCGACTTCGGCCTCGGCGCCGACGGCCTCGGCCTGGCCGAGGGCACAGGTCCCGACGGCCAGCGCTGGACCTACGCCAACATCGCCCTGCTGCGCGCCGGGATGTTCGCCGGCATCGCCTCCGGCACCCGCGCGGCGCTGGCGCCGCTGCTCTACGCCGGCATGCGGGCGCGGCAGATCGGCGCGGAGATCTATCGCGGCCGATGGGAGAACGTCGGCACGCCGGAGCAGCTCGCCGCGCTCAACGCCCCTGCTCCCTCTCCCGCGAGCGGGAGAGGGCCGGGTTGAAGGCGGGCGTCAGTCGGCCAAGGGCCGCGTCACCGCGTCGACGCGCGCCATCACCTCCGGCGTCAGCTTCGGCAGCAACGCCACCGCGCCCAGGTTCGACTGCAGCTGCTGCAGGCTCGACGCGCCGGTGATCACCGTCGAGACGCGCGGGTTCTTCGCCACCCAGGCGATCGCCAACTGGGCGATGGTCGCGCCCAGCTCGGCGGCGATCGGCTCGAGCCGGGCGACCGCGGCGTTCTTCGCCGGATCGGTGAGGCCGGAGGCGAGAAAGCTCATGCTCTCGAGCGCGCCGCGGCTGCCCGCCGGCACGCCCTGGCGGTACTTGCCGGTGAGCAGGCCGCTCGCCAGCGGGCTCCAGGTGGTGAGGCCGAGGCCGATCGTGTCGTAGAGTGGCGCGTACTCCTGCTCGACCCGCTGGCGGTGGAACAGGTGGTACTGCGGCTGCTCCATCACCGGCTTGCGAAGGTGATGCTTCTCGGCCACGTCCCAGGCCGCCTTGATCTCCGCCGCCGACCACTCGCTCGTGCCCCAGTAGTGCGCCTTGCCGCTGGCGATGATGTCGCTCATCGCCCAGACCGTTTCCTCGACCGGCGTCTTCGGGTCCGGCCGGTGGCAGTAGATCAGGTCGACGAAGTCGAGTTGCAGGCGCTTCAGCGAGCCGTCGATCGCCTGCATCAGGTACTTGCGGTTGAGGGTGTCCTTGCGGTTCGCGGCCTGGCCGTCGCGGTCGAGGCCCCAGAAGAACTTGGTCGAGACGACGTAGTTGAGGCGCGGCCAGCCGAGCGCCTTGAACGCCTCGCCCATCACGATCTCGCTCTGCCCTTTGGCGTAGACCTCGGCGTTGTCGAAGAAGTTGATGCCCGCATCCATCGCCGCCGCGAGCATCTCCCGCGCCACCGCGGTGCCGACCTGGTTGTGATACGTGACCCAGGAGCCGAGCGAGAGCTCGCTCAGCTGCAGGCCACTCGTGCCCAGACGCCGATATTCCATGATGTGTTCCGTTGGCTGCGATGACGAAAGGGCCGAGAGTAGCGAATATCGACCGGCGTTGCCGTGGCCGCTACGATGCCGGGATGGACAGGGATGCCAGCCTCGAACCGTACCGGGCGCGGCGCGCCCGCCTCGCCGCCGTGCTGCGCCGCCACGGCGGCGGCGTGGCGATCGTGCCGACCGCGCCGGAGCGCCAGCGCAACGGCGACAACGACCATCCGTATCGCCACGGCAGCGACTTCCACTACCTCACCGGCTTCGCCGAGCCCGGCGCCTGGCTGGTGGTGGAGGCGGGCGGCCGCACCACCCTG
>Ga0207641_10001693_pt1 | contig 21452 bp, 14 predicted proteins | sample KBSSwiS62_FD_184306 | JGI IMG/M metagenome (GOLD analysis project Ga0207641, IMG submission 184306) | Switchgrass rhizosphere microbial communities from Kellogg Biological Station, Michigan, USA - KBS Switchgrass S6-2 (SPAdes) (version 2) | ecosystem: Host-associated > Plants > Roots >... | reverse complement strand
GGGCGTCGATACGCAGCGTCTGATCGACCACCTGATCGCCGTCCACGCCATGACCGCACTCGAATCGCCCGGCCAGCCGGCTTAGGGCGACGCGCAGGCTGTCAGTTCAATCGGAACGCGTACAGCAGATCGCCGGCCGCGACGAGGACATGCTGCTTGCCGTCGAGCATGTAGGTCTGCGGCGCGTTGGTGACGTTGCCCAGCCGGGCATTCCACAGCGGCGTGCCGGTCGCCGCGTCGAACGCCACGAGGTTGCCGGCGCCGTCGCCCGCGAACAGCAGGCCGCCGGCCGTCGTCAGCATGCCGGTCGGACCGCCGCCGCCCGGGAGCTGGTGGCGCCACGCGATCCGGCCGGTCTTTGGATCGATGGCCGTGACGAAGTTGCCGTAGTTGCCGATGCCAGACGCCTGCCGTCCACCGAGGCCCATCGATCCGCGCGGATCGGGATCAATCAGGTAGGCGATCGACAACTGGTTGTTCTCGGGCACGTAAAAAAGACCGGTGTCCGGCGAATAGGCGGGCGGCGGCCAGTTGGTCGCGCTGCCGGGAACGATCGCGCCGGGAATCGTCGCGACCTTCTCGGGGTTGAGAATCGGCCGGCCCTTGTCGTCGACCCCTTTGGCCCAGTTCGCCACCGTCCCGAACTTGCTCGTCGCGATGTGCTCGCCGGTCATCCGATCGACCGTGAAGAAGTAACCGTTGCGCGCCGCCGTCGAGACGAGCTTGCGCGGGCGGCCGTTGATCACCGCGTCGACGAGGATGGGCGTCTGCGCCGAGTCCCAGTCGTGCATGTCACGCGGCGACGTCTGGTAGTACCACGCCATCTTGCCGGTGTCGACATTCACCGCGACGAGCGAGCAGGTGAACAGCCCGGCGCCTTCGCCGCGGCCCGCCGGCGTGTAGGCAGGTGTGGGATTGCCGGTGCCGAAGATGTAGTACCGGGTTTCTGGATCGAAGACGCCGGGGACCCAGGGCTGTGCGCCGCCATGGCGCGCCGCATCGAGGCTCGGCCAGGTGTCGAGGCCGGGATCGCCCGGGTTCATCGGCACGGTGTAGAGGATCCACTGGCGCTTGCCGGTTTCAGCGTCGTATGACTGCAGGAAGCCCGGCATGTCGAGATCGTTGCCCGTGCCCACGATGACGTGGTCGTCGATGATGATCGGCGCCATCGACGAGAAATACTGTTCGTCGAAGCGCGAGATCTCGACGCGCCACTGCTCCTTGCCGGTTCGGGCGTCGAGCTTGACGAGGTAGTTGTCGTGGAATTCGGTGAAGAGGAAGTTCTTCCACATCCCGACGCCGCGATGACCGGTGTGAGTGCCGCCGCGGGTCTTCCAGTAGTACTGCCAGAGGATCGAGCCGTCGCGCGCGTCCACCGCCCAGACGTTGTCGGGCGACGTGGGGTAGAGCACGCCGTCGACCATCAGAATCGATCCGCGGATCGCCGCGGGCCCGCCGGTGTTGAACTCGCCCGTGCCGAGTCCGCTGATGATGAACGGGTAAGGGGGAGCGCCGCCGCGGCCTCCTCCGCCACCACCGCCTGGCCCCGGCGGAGCCGCGGCTCGTCCGGTTGGGCCCACGCCGTCCGTGAATCCACGCGAGACCCACGCGAGCGAGAGTTGCTTGACGGTCGTCTTGTCGATGTTCTTCAACGGGCTGTAGCGACGGCCCGTCAAATCGCCCGAGTAGGTCGGCCACGAGTCGGTCGGCGGGCGCAGCTGGGCCGCGGTATCGATGCCGCGGCTCTGCGCCAGCAGCAGCGCCGGGGTTACCACACAGATCGGAAGCAGGAGCTTGATGCTGTTCATGGGATCACTTCAGGGTCGCGAGATACGCGGTCACGTCATGCATGTCTCGATCGGTCAGCTCCAGCACGAGCCGCCGGTGCGGCTCCAGCGGATCGTTGATGTCGACCTTCGGATTCGCTCCATCGCGCCGGAACGTACGCCGCGCGCCATCCTCGGTCACGATCGACACGACGAAGTCGTCGATGCGCGCGAGCCGCCCGGTGACGGGTGCGCTGCCCGGCGGGGTGACCGTGACCTGGATGCGGCTGGGCTCGGCCTCTCCGCGGCCACCGCCACCGCCACGACCGCCGCGCCCGCTGAGGCCGCCCGAAACCCAGAGGTCCTGCAGCGCACGCGCGTCCACGACCCGGGAGGCCACGCCGCGAAGGTTACCTGCCGGTGAATGGCATCGACTGCAGACTTTTTCGAAGTAGCGCTGGCCGGCCGCGCCATCGCCGACGATGACGTTCAGCTCGGGCGGTGTCTCCCATCCAGGTGGCCGTCCCTGGCGTCCTGCCTGACCCAGGACGCTGTGGAAGTACTCGGCAATCGCGAGCATGTCTTCTTCAGGGAGATGAAACGCGGGCATCGAGCCCACTCCGCCCTGGCGCCCGTCGCGGATGACCGGAACGATATTCTCGCCCTGTTGATCGGTGAGGAGGATCTGCGACCGCAGCAGGTTTGGCCCACCCTGATCGCCACCGCGCAGGTCGGCGCCGTGGCAGGCGGCACAGCGCACGCCGTAGAGTGCCCGGCCGCGCGCGATCACCGCGGGATCGCCTGGTGCGCGCTGCTGCTGCGGGAAGTTGGCGCGTTGACCGCCGCCCTGTCGGCCCGGCGGCGGCGTTCCGCGCTGCGGGCCGGCGCCGCGTCCCTGCTGAGCCGTGCCGGCCGGCGGCTCTTGTGAGTCTCCAGAGGCACGGCCGTGGACGGCTGTCCAGAGCATGCCCGCAACGGTCACCGCAATCCATGTCTGTCTCATGGCTCGCAAATGATAAATGAAATCGTTATCATCCGCGCCATGCTGTACACCAGACGCGAAATTGGAACGCTGGCGCTTGCGGCGTTTCCCGCAGCCGCGCTGGCCGATCGCCGGTTTATGGCGCTGGCGCAGACCCACCTTCGCCAAGGCTCCGGTGGGCAAGCCCGGAAGCCGAACTCCGTGATCGGAGGAGTCAGCATCGGGACGATCACCTACAGCTACCGCAGCATGCCGGATCAGAGCGCCGAGGCCACGCTCCGGTACGTCGTCGAATCGGGCATCAGTCAGATCGAGCTGATGAACGGGCCGGCCGAAAGTTTCGCCGGCGCGCCGCAGGGCGGACGCGGCGGCGGCGGCGGACGGCGGGGCGAGCAGCCAACGCCGGAGCAGCAGGCGGCGCAGCGCGAGTCGGCCGAGCGGCTCAAGCAGTGGCGCACGTCAGTCTCGATGGATCGCTTCAAGCAACTGCGCAGGATGTACAACGACGCCGGCGTGACGATTTACGTGTGGAAGGCGCTGAATCCCAACATGTCGGATCAGGAGTTCGAGTACGTGTTCAACGTCGCTGAGGCGCTCGGGTGCACGCACACGACGCTGGAACTGCCGACCGACCTCGCGCAGCTGAAACGGATCGGAGCCTTCGCGGAGAAGCGGAAGATCTACGCGGGGTACCACACCCATCTTCAGGGCAGCATGACCGCATTCGACCAGGCGTTCGCGGCGTCGAAAGCGAACATGGCGAACATCGATCTCGGTCATTTCGTCGCTGGCACGGGGGAGAGCCCGGTGCCGTTTCTGCGGAAGTTCCACGACCGGATCGCGAGCGTGCACCTGAAGGATCGGCAGACGCCCGCCCACGGCGCCGGCAACCTGCCGTGGGGCACGGGCGACACGCCGCTGAAAGAGATCCTTCAGGTCATGAAGAAAGAGAAGTACACGTTTCCGGCGTCGATCGAACTCGAGTACGACGTGCCGGCCGCGTCGGATGCCGTCAAAGAAGTCGCGAAGTGCCTCGAGTACTGCAAGGCCGCGCTGTGAAATTTCAGAATGTGTACTTCACCCCGAGCTGGATTTGCCGTGCCTGGTTCGACGTGCTGGTCACCCGCCCACCGGCCGCTGTGTCGATGACGGTACTCGGCGCGGCGAAATAGACCGAGTTCAGCAGGTTGAACGCTTCGGCTCGGAGCTCGATCCTCCTGCCGCCGGTGATCCCGAACCGCTTGAAGAGCGACGCGTCGACATTCCATTGATGGTCCGCCCGCAGGATGCCGGCGCCTGCATTGCCGAACGTGAACGGGTCGGGCACGACAAACGCGGTCTTGTCGAACCACAGGTCGATCGTCGGATTGGCCAGCGTCCCGGAGCCGATCTGATTCGGCCGCTGTCCGCCGACGCCGTTGTTGGCCACGTCCCGCGAAATCGTTGGCGTGAACGGCAGACCGCTGCGGAAGTTGACGATCGTCTGGACCTGCCATCCACCGAGTAGTGAGTTGTTCCTCGCAAATGGCAACGCATACCCCGAGCTGAACGCAAACAGGTGGGGCGTGTCGGACGGCGCGGGCCCCTCTTCGTACACGTAGTTGCCACCGATTTCCGGCGCCGGCACTGTCCGCAGGCTCGACGAGTAGGTATAGGACACGAGATACCAGAACCCATCGGACACGCGCTTCTGCAACTTCGTCTGGAGGGCGTGATATCGACTCGACATCGCCTGTGTGTTGACGCTCAGATTGCCGAAGCGCGGGTACGGGCGGCGCGTCTGAACGCTGCCTGGTCCGGCCGGCGGCAGGTTGATGTTCTCCGCCTGCTGCTGATGCGCGCCCGTGGTCCCGACGTAGTTCACCTCCAGTGTCGTGAGAGGGAAGAGCTCCTGCTGGAAACCGACGTTCCACCGCTGATCGCGTCCCGCTTTGGCTTCGAGCGGCAACGGAACCCATCCCACCGTGCCGACGGCGGTGCCAAACGGCACACCCAGATAGAAGTCGCCGAGCGTTCTCGTCGGGACCGCGTTGATCGCGGCGGTCACCGTTTCGCTGAGGCTGAACGGCAGGAAGTTGAAATTCAAGCGACCGCTTGTCCCTTCGGCCTCGTAGAACGTGCCGTAGCCGCCACGCACCACGGTCCGATCGCCAAACGGCCGCCACGCGAACCCCAGTCGCGGTGCAATCTGTTTGGTGTCGTTCTTGGTGATATTCAGAGGCAGCCCTGCCTGACTGCTGGTCTGAATCAGATCGCCGAACAGGGCATAGCCGACGTCGGCCAGGCGTTGAGAGCTCAAATCGATCGTGTCAGTCTCGCTCGAGACGATGATTGATTTCGCGCGTGTGGGATCGAAGGCAGCCGCCTGATTGCGGTAGCCGGTGAGCCAGGGCGTGAACTCGTACCGCACGCCGAGGTTGATGGTCAGCGAATTCGACACCTTCAGGTCGTCTTGGACGAAGCCGTGCCAGTAGGTGCCGTAACCGCCCCACCAAGTCGCTGGGTTCGAGCGGCCGGAGTTGGCGGGGAAGCCGAGCAGGAAATCGGCGAACGCGTCACCGGTACCGGCAGCCGACGCAGGGTTCTGCGTCATGACGCCGGTGAAGCCATACGAACCGTTGTGGGTGCGCGCGTCGGTGAACAGGATGTTGCGACGATACACTCGCCCGCCGAACTTCAGAATGTGCGGCCCCTTGATCCACGTGACGCTGTCGGTGACCTCGTACTCGCTGCGATTCTGCCATTTCGGCCTGCCGTCACCCGCATTGCCGGAGAAGCCGGTGTAGCCGGAAAAGGTGAACGCTGGCAGCGTCGCGATCGCCGGATCCTGCACCGCTTCGAGACCGCGGACACCGGCCTGCCGCAGCAGATCGACGCCCTGCCCCTGGAAGTACGCCGTCGAGCGATACTCGCCGTACATCCGGCTGACACGCAGCTCGTGGACGAGCGAGGACCCGTAGGTGGACGTCAGCGCCCCGGCGAGGTTGTAGGCCGGCCCCTGCAGCTGCGTCGATCCGAGCGCGGGGAACGCGGCCGGCGTCTCCTCCGAGCTGTGATGCCGGCTGAAGCGGACGAACAGGCGATTGCGCGCGCTGATCTGCTGATCGGCCCGAAGCGTGACCTGGTTGGAATCGAATGCCGTGATCGGATTAGCTGTGAACGTCCCCTGGGCGGTGTTCGGCAGCGGCATGTACTGCATGAAGAATTGCGCCTGGGACGAGATGCGACTCTGCGGGATCGTGTTGCTCGCGAACGGCGCGCGGGTGTTGCCGACCGTCGTCAGCGGGTCGTAGATCGGCGCGCGGCCGCGGAAGTCGCCGGCGCGCTGAGCGGCGTCCGGCACGATCACGTTGACGACGTTCCCCTGATCGCGCCGCTGCCCTTCGTAGCTGGCGAAGAAGAAGGTCCGGCCTTTCAACACCGGGCCGCCCAGCGTTGCGCCGAACTGATTGCGCTCGAGTTTTTCTTTCTGCGCGGCGAAAAAATTCCTCGCGTCGAAGGCGTCATTGCGCAGGAACTCGAACGCGCTGCCGTGGAAGGCGTTCGATCCCGACTTCGTGACGGCGTTGAACGTGCCGCCGGCGCCGTGGAACTCGGCGGAATAGGCGTTCTGCTGGACGCTGAACTCCTGCAGCGCGTCGACCGACGTCTGGATCCAGGTACCGCCCTGGTGCTCTTCGGTGATGTCCACGCCGTCGAGCAGGAAGCGCGTCTGCTGTCCGCTGATGCCGCCGATGACGTTGCCGTTCACGATTTCCGGCCGCACGGTCTGCACGTTTCCGGTCGCCGGCAGCAGCGCCGCACCCGGCGTCAGCTTTGCGAGCTCGTAAAAGCCGCGGCCGTTCAGCGGCAGGTCGACGATCTGTTCATTAGTGACGACGTGGCTCAGGGTCGCCGATTCGGTGTTCAGCAGCGGCGACTGCGCCGACACGACGACGTCAGTGGAGAGCGAACCCACCGAGAGCGTCAGCTCCACGCGGGCCGATTGGCCGACCGTCAGCTCAACTCGATCCCGGACCGTGGTCTGAAAGCCCTGCAGGGACGCGCTGATGCGATAGATGCCGGGCTCGAGCGGCGTGATCACGTAGTTGCCTTCGCCATCCGTCGTGACCGTGCGTGAGATATTGGTCGCCAGATTCGTGACGGTGACCGTCGCGCCCGGCACGGCGGCGTGCTGTTGATCGAGCACCATGCCGAGCAGTCGGCCTGTTTGCAGTTGTGCGGAGAGCGGTGCGCTGGCAAGCAAACAGAACGCGACTAGCAGAGCGGCACAGCCGAGCGGCCTGATCCCCATGGTCGTCCTCCACGATTCAACGTTCGGGGCCCCGAGCGTAGGCTGGTTCAGCCGGGCCGTCAACCTGAGATCCGAGGTTGACGACGCTCTTCTGCCTAGCTCTGCCGGCCGATCAATAGCCGCTCGCTTTGATCCAGAAGCGCTCGCGCCAGGCGCCGCCCGGCGGGACGCTCTGTAATTCCTTGTAGAGTCCGCGGGCCGCGAGGTTGAGCGCGTCGATGATGCCGGCCGTCGGCTCGATGCAGAGGAACGGCCGGTCCTTCGGCGACCAGATCGTGACCGCCCGATAGTTGGGACCAAGTCCGATCTCGAGCCGCTGCGACTTTCCGCTGATGGCAATCGTTGCCCGGCCCTGCGAGTCCCGCAGGAGATCGGTGAAGACGTCGTCCAGGCCGTAGTCGCGGAGCGGTGCTGCTTGCGGAGTCGGAAAGAATCGCTCGATCGGCTCGGTGTCGCCGGTCGGTACCTTGTTCGACATGAGCAGCCAGTGCGTCCGTGCGCCGACCGACAGCGTCCACGTGTCGCGCGGTGAGTCGGTCAGCTGGAAGTACGGGTGGAACCCGATCGCGATCGGCATCGGCTCCGCGCTCATGTTGATGATGACGGTCTCCACTTCGAGCACGCCGTCGCGCAGGCGATGCGTCATCTCGATGGTGTGCGCGAACGGCCACTGTTTCATCCACATCGGCTGCCGGTAGAACTCCAGGCGGCTCGTCACCCAGGCGGCGCCGCTGTCGGCCTTCGTCTCCACGACGATCCAGCGATCGGTCGTCGTGATGAACCCATGACTCGGCATGTCACCGCGCACGTTGCCGAGCTGCATGTCGAATGCGCGCCGGCGGCCGTTGGCGAAGAACGCCTGCTCGTCGAGGCGATCAATCCAGGGGCCGAGAAACGGGATGCCGCTCATACCCGGACGCGCCTTGAATTCCTCGATCGAGCCGTATGGCCAATACAAGACGTTCTGGCCCTTCACGTTCATCTCGAAGGCGATGTTGCCGACGGAGGGCACGATCGAGACGACCGTCTGCGTCCGTGCGTCCCGCAGGCGCACGATGTCGCCACTGCGGTCCGACGAGTACGGCTGCGCGAAGGCAGCCGTGGATGGCGCGAGGAGAAGAGCCGCGAGGATCGTGGAGCCGTGGATCATCAGTTCGTCGGCACGAGCCGTCTCAGTTCCTCGAACCAGCCCTGGACGATCACGATCCGAGGACGAGCCGGAGACGAGTCTGTGCTCGAACGTGTCGTCAGCATCAGCAACCGCTGTCCGTCAGCCGTGACATCGTATTGCGAGCGCGGTGAACCCGTTGCCGGAATGTAAAAGGGTCCTTGAAAGAGCTGCACCGGGGCTCCGACCTTCAGCGTCGGCTCGGTGACGACGCGCACCACAAACATCCGCTCGCCGGTCAGGCTCCTGTAAAAGAGGTCGCCGTTTTTCGCCCAGATCGGTTCGCGTCCGCCGCCCACGGACACGGTCACCTGTCCACTGGATCCGGGGTAAGGTCGAATGTAGATTTCCCGCTGACCGGTTTCCTGCGACAGATAGGCGACGTAGCGGCCATCGGGCGAGAAACTCGCGCCTTCGGCGTTGAAGTCGCCCTCGAGAAACACGTCGGGTTTAGAACCGACCCGATCCAGCGACAGCATGAGAATAGGCGCAGGTCGTTCGAGACGATGGTGATGGAGTGTAAGCATTCGCCCGTCGGGCGACCATGAATCGACGTGAACCTGCCCGCCGAGAGTAGTCAGCTGCCGCGGTTGGCCGCTCCCGTCCGACGACGTGATCCAAGCCTCGAGGTTTCCGCCCTTTGCGGACGAATAAGCCACCTGCGAACCGGTCGGGTTCCACACACCCATCTGGCTGGTGCCGTCTCTCGTAACACGGCTGCTGCGTCCGGAGGCGAGGTCGTAAATCCAGATGTCGCCGTCCCGTGTCGCCAGCACTCGACCGCCGTCGGGAGAGAGGCGCACCTCCTCGTACGTGCCTGCCGGGATCGAGCCGATCGGTTCGGCCGTGCCATTGCGATGCATCCAGACGAAGGACCGGTTGGCAACAATTCCAGAGACGAAGGCGAGCGTTCCCTGATCCGACACTGCGTAGTTCGACGCGACCGCACTCACACCCACCGTCCGCTGAACCCCCTGGAGGAGCGGGACCGCGCCGCCCCTGATAGTCAGGCGAGTGGTGTCGAAGGCAGCCCCGAATACGCCGTCCCGTAACGCGTAAACGAGATGGCCCGTCGGCAGGTAGCGAGCGTCGCTCCCGCCCTGAACGACGACTTTTCGCTCACCCGAGGAGATTGACTGCACCACGATCTGCGCCTCGTCCCAGCGGGTGGGTCCCTGATTCCTGGTGACGCTGAACAACACCGAGCGCCGGTCGGGCAGCAGCTGCGGCCCGTAGATTTGTTCGCCGTCGCCGGTCGGAATGATGAGTTCCGCCACGCCTCCGTTCGCGGACACCCGCTTGATGCCCGTGCTCTGCCCGAACAGAATCGTGTCGTCAGGGCCCCAGCTGGCGCCGAATGCGGCCGTCGCTGCACACAGCGTGACCGGTGTGCTTCCAGTGACGGCGATCTTCTTGAGCTGTCCGGTCCCGGCAAAGTAGCCGACCCATTGGCCATCAGGCGAGACGAAGGGACTGGCCAGACCCTCTGAAGTCCCGGGAATGAGCCGCGCCTCCAGGTTGTCCATCGACCGCAGGTACAGGCCTTCTCTGGTCTGGTAGACGAAGAATCGGCCGTCTGGTGAGATCGCAATCACGGGCCGCTGTGTCAGTTGAAACTGCTGGCCCTCAGGTAGCAGGTAGTCGAACCGCGCAGTCGCTCGGGGATGAGCGGACGGCCACAGCGTCCACACGATAAGGACGGCGATGAGAGCCGTGATGATCGCCGTGACAGCAACCGCAAGAGCCCGTCGCCAGGCCGGCTGTGCCGCGGTGCGTGCCACGCGAGGTGTATCTGATTCAAATGCGCCCTCCAGCGCCAGCGAAACGTCGCCGATGTCGCGCATGCGCTGTGTTCGGTCCTTTTGCAGACAGCGTTTGATGTAGATGGCGACCACCGGCGAGAGTTCGGCGGGCAGCACCGTCCAATCGGGCTCTCGCGCCAGCACCGACACCAGCACCTCTGACACTTCATCGCCCGCAAAGGCTCGTCGACCGGTCAACATCTCGTACACCACGGCCCCGAAGGCCCAGATGTCCGTACGCTTGTCGACTGCTTTGCCACGCGCTTGTTCGGGACTCATGTAGGCGGCTGTCCCCAGCAGCACGCCCATGCCGGTCAGCATCGCCGGCGACGTCATCGTCGGCGATGTGGTCACCGCTGTTGACATCGCGCCCGCAGGCTCCAACGCCTTCGCCAGACCGAAGTCGAGTACCTTCACAGAGCCATCCGGTCGAACCTTGATGTTCGACGGCTTCAGGTCGCGGTGCACGATGCCCTGCTCGTGCGCCGCTTCCAGCGCTGCGGCGATCTGTTTCGCGATCGGCAATGCCTCGTCGAGAGGAATCGGGCCCTGCGCAATGCGGTCGGCGAGCGTGGGGCCGTCGACCAGCTCCATCACGAGAGCCGTCGTGTCAGTGCTCCGCTCCAGGCCGTGAATCTGCGCGATGTTCGGATGATTGAGTCTGGCGAGCACTTCCGCTTCACGCTGGAAGCGCGCCAGCCGTTCGGGATCGGTGGCTACAGCCTGGGGGAGCACTTTGATGGCAACCGTTCGTTTCAGATTGGTGTCGGTCGCGCGGTACACCTCGCCCATACCGCCCTGACCGATCAGGACGATGACTTCGTAGGGACCGACACGGGTGCCAGGACCAATCGCCACTCGAGCCGGATTCTACGCGGATCGACCGCAAGCCGTCATTTATCAGCAGGCGGCGTAGCCTGCGGCTCGTCGGAGACGGGAGGCAGCATCATCGACAGCTGATCATCGCTGGCAGACCGAACAAGAGAACGTCGAGCGCCCATTCTGCCAGACGCGCCCGATCGTGCCGGTGCAGCCGGCGGTCGGGCAACGCTCGCCTTCGCGCTCGTAGACGCGGAAGCGCGAGCCGCGATACCGTTCGGAGTCCTTCAGGGCAATCGCGCGGCGAAGCACCGATTTGATCGCATGGACCAGCCGTTCGCAGCCGCCCCGCGGCGCACCGGTTCTGGTCGCCAGAGACGACGCCAGACGGAACGGCGACAAGCCGGCCAGATGAAGCGCCTCGCTCGCGTAGATGTTGCCGATGCCCGCAACGACGTGCTGATCGAGCAGGGCGGCCTTCAGGGAAATTCGCCGTTTCGCCAGGCGCTCCGCCAACGCGCGATCGTCGAACCCGCGCGAGAGCGGCTCAGGCCCCAGGCGGCCGAGCGAAGGGTGTCGCGGCCGGCGTGCCGCAGCCACCAGGTCCATGATGCCGAACCGCCGCGGATCGTTGAACGTCACCGTCATGCCCGACGACATCGTGAACACGACGTGATCGTGACGGTTGTCGAGGTCGGTGTCCCGATCACGCGGGCGCGTGGCAAGCGCGGTGGTTTTTTCGACGCGAAACCAGCCGGACATCCCGAGGTGCATGATCAGCGTGTCGCCCGACGACAGCTCGCCGAGCAGGTACTTGCCGCGACGCGTTAGCGCTCGCACGCGCGTTCCGCGCAGCCGCCGGGCGAAGCCGCTGGGAAACGGCTTCCGCAGATCGCGCCGATTGAGCTGGACGCGATCGAAGCGCGCGCCGGCCATCGCCGGCTCGAGAGTCCGGCGCACGCGTTCGACTTCCGGAAGCTCAGGCACGGTCTCGAGAACAGGAGGTCAAGAAGTCCGGAGACGACCGTTTCTTCCTGAAGACCAAGTCTCCTGATCGTCTTGCCTCCTGTAAAACGTCTCAGGCCAGCGCTTTTCCGTACAGCGCCAGCAGACGGCTCCAGGCCTTCTCGGCCTGCGGCTCGTTGTAAACGCCGGAATCGGGCGGGCACCAGCCGTGCGCCGCGCCTGTGTACACTTCGATTTCCGCGGGTAGGTTCGCTTTTTCGAACGTCTCCTTCAACACCGTCTTGTCGTTGGGCGCCCGCTGGTCGTCGTTTGCGGCGATCGCGATCAGCAGTTGCGCCTTCGTCTTCGCGGCCTGAAGATGCGGAGAGTTCGGATTGGTGGTCACGAGGCCGCCGCCATGGAACGAGGCCACCGCGCCGACGCGATCGGGGACCGCCGCCGCCGTGCGAAACGCGATTGGCCCGCCCATGCAATAACCCTGCGTGCCGATCTTCCGATTCTTGGCGACGGACGGCTGCTGATCCAGCCAGGCGATAAACGCCTTCGCGTCGGTCATCTGCGTCGTCTCGTTCAGGCCCTGCGCGAGCGGCATCACCGACTGGATCGGCGTGGCAGCGCCGTTCTCCGCGGTCGGCGCCTTCTTGACGCGATAGAACGGATTGACCACGAGCACTGAGTAGCCCGACTCCGCAAGCCGCTTGCCCATCTGCCGCATCGCGGGCCGAAGGCCGAAGATATCCGGCCACAACAGCACCCCCGCGCCCGTGCCTGTCGCCGGGTGCACGAAGTACGCGTCGCAGGTCCCGTCCGGCGTCGTCACCGTCACCTCGCCGTCGGTCACCGCGACCGCGTTCACGACGCGCGGCAGCATCATCGCCATACCGGCGCCAAGGAGGACGCCGAACTGCCGCCGCGTGACCTGGCCGCGCGCCTCGAATTCCTGCCGATCCTTCTCAAATTGATCCTGATCGCACATATTCGCTCCTCGCCGACGCCCTGATCGAGCGTCCGACCTTCGGTCTGACACTCTATATCTATTCGAGAGCCTTTGAATCGCGAATTGTCTTGCGGCCGTCCGTGGATCGCAGGAATATCGCGCCTCGAGGCCACCCATGCGACACACAACGGCGAACGCAGTCGGACGACGTGCGCTCATCAAGGGAACAGCGATGCTCGCCCTTTCGGCCGCGCCTCGCGCGCAAGCTCAGGCGCCGACGCCGGAAGCGGTGACGCGGCTCGAAGACGTGCCGCTCGGTCCGGCGGTGACGGTGACCGTCGAGCGCCGCGGCGACATTGTGCTGGTCGGGCTCAACCGCCCGCTGATCCAGAACCGGATCGATCCGCCGACGCGTCTGCGGATGGCGGCCGCCTTCTACGATTACGAGCACGATCCGTCGCTGCGGGCGCTGGTGCTGTTCGGTCACGGCGAACACTTTTCGCGTGGCATCGACGTCGACGCCGCGCAGGCCGGCATCCTGTCCGGCCAGCGGCCGACGACGACGCGCCCCACGCTCGATCCGCTCGGCAATTCCCAGCCGCATCGCTCGAAGCCGGTGGTCGTCGTGGCGCACGGCGACACCTGGAACCTCGGGCACGAGATTTATCTGTCGAGTGACGTGCGCGTCGCCGCCGCGAACACGCGTTTCGGCCAGGACGAGAATACGCATGGCCGGTTTCCGGGCGGCGGCGCCACAGTGCGTTTCGTCCGCGAGGCGGGCTGGGGCAACGCGATGCGCTACATGTTGACGGGCGACCACTGGAGCGCCGAGGAGTCGTATCGGATGGGCATCACGCAACAGATCGCGGCCACGCCCGGGGCTGCGCTCGAGGCCGGCATCGCGATCGCACGCCGGATCGCCGCCTGCGCGCCGTTGTCGATCAAGGCCACTATCAACTCCGCGCACCAGTATGTCGATCCAGTCGAAGCCGACGCGCTCTCGAAGCTCGGCGCGCAGTATGCGGCTCTCTACCGTACCGAGGACTTCCTCGAAGGCCGGCGTGCGGAAGCCGAAGGGCGACCGCCGAAGTATCAAGGGAAGTAGAACGGTTCGATTGGCGGCGCCGATCGCTATTCGATCCGCAAGGCGGTGGTCGGTTCGAGACGCGTGGCGCGCTCTGTCGGTATGACCGACGCGACCAGCGCCACGATCGCGAGGAGGGCGACCGTCACGAGGAGTGTCACGGGGTCGCGCGCCTCGGTGCGCACGAACGTGTTTTGCAGCAAGCGACCGACCACAAGTGCGGCAGGCACGCCGAGGATCACGCCGGCAATGATGACCCAGGCGCCGGTTTTGAGGAACAGCCAGCGCACCTGCGCGGCCTGGGCGCCGAGCGCCATTCTGACGGCAATCTCTTGCGTGCGGCGTCTCACGGCGTACGCCATCGCCGAGTAGAGGCCGACTCCCGAGAAGACGAGCGCCAGGCCGCCGATCGTCGCGAACTGCGATGCCATCTCGGCTGGGCCCGCCCTCGAGCGATCGCGGAGCTCGTCGAGCGTTCTCATGGCGCCAAGCGCGAGATCAGGATCGATCGCGTTCACGGCGTTGCGGATGTCCGCGACAAGCGACCTCGACTTGCCGGAGCCGCGCACGATCAACGCGACCGCACCGGGCGCCTCGGCCCGAAACGGCAGATACACCACGGGTACCGCGTCGCGGACCTGTCGGATTTCCGGAGCGACGCCAATAATGGCCACCGACACCGGCGGCGCAGGGGCGTCGGCTTCCCTCAGGTAGGTCCGCTGGGCCGTTGGCAGCCGAAGCTCGAGGTGACGGCCGATCGGACTCCCAGCGCCGAGGTACACCTCGGCGAATCGCTGGTTGACGATCGCCGCCTCGTGCCCGGGAGTGCCATGTAGTTCGGAGAACAGCTCGCCGAGAACGAGACCGTGGACGACCGTCTGAAAGTATGACGGCTCCACGACCAACGTCATGACGTCCGGCGGCGGCTCGGTCGTGGGCCGCCCATCGACGAACGTGAGCTGGCGCCGTCCAGCCGGCGAGAACGGCGCCGCGCTGGCGACAGTACTCGCCGTTACTCCGGGCACCGAAAGCAGGCGAGCCTTCAACTGCTCGTGAAACGCGATTCGTTGATCAGCCGTCGCATAGGTCCCGGCCGGCAGCCGAATGAATGTGGTCAGCGCATCCGACGTCTGCACGTTGCGGTCTACGGCATAGAAATTGAAGAAGCGTCTGGCGGCCAATCCGGCGCCGTTCAGGAGCATCAGCGTCACGGCGAACTGCCCGACGAGGAGCGCGTGGGTCCAGCGTCGCACCTTCGGTGGTGTGCTCAGACGACCGCCTTCCTTGAGTCCATCGGCGGTCGCGCGACGTGAGGCATAGATAGCCGGCGCTAGGCCGAAGAGTCCTGTGGTGACCAGCGCGATCGCCGCGAGCGTCGTCAGCAGGCGGACGTCCATCTTGATGCGCCAATAGGGCAACTGCGGGGCGGCGTGCGACGCCGAGATCGTCAGGGCAAGCCATGAAAATCCCACGGCGAGAACCCACGCCACTGACGCCAGCAGCAGGCTCTCGATCAACAGCCCCCGCACGATCCGCCATTGCGTGGCGCCGATCGCCATGCGAATCGCAATCTCGCGCGATCGATACGCCGCGCGTGCCAGCAGCAGATTCGCCAGATTGGCGGTGGCGATGAGTAGGACGAAGGCGGCGGCCATCAGCGGCATGTAGAACGTCGCATTGGTGAGCGTCGCGCCGCCGTTGTAGGCCTCGAGCAGGGTGTTCACGAGAGGCCGAATGTCCTTGTTCGTCTCTGGATGCGCCACGGCGAGGCTCGCGGCGATCGGCGAGAGTTCGGCTCGAACGCGGTCGAGGTCGGCGCCGTCGGGGAGGCGACCGATCATCATCAGCGGACGTGTGTCGCGCCGTTGCGCCGCCAACCCAGGCATCTGCGCCAGCGGCAGCCAGATATCGGTGAAGTCGATGAAGCGGATGCCGTCAGGCATGACGCCGACGATCGTCGCGGACATGGCGCCGTTCACCGAGACCGTGCGCCCCAGCACGTCGCGGCTTGCGGCGTAACGGCTCTTCCAGATGTTGCTCGAAATGATCGCCACGGCTCCGGCGCCAGGGCGATCGTCGGCCGTCGAGAAGTCGCGACCGAGCTGTGGCTTGACGCGGAGCACGGAGAACGTGTCGGCCGACACATACAGGCCTTCGAATTGCTCGGGTGCGGCACCGTCGCGCCCCAGGCTGATGGTGCCGATCGCAAACGCGGCCGAAGGGCCGTCGAATACCCGCGCGTCGCGGCGCCAATCCTGGTAGTCCGCAAACGAGAGGCCGGCCTCTCGGCCGCGCGCATCGACCGTCCTCATGATCGCAATGCGGTCTGGGCGCTCGAACGGAAAGTCGCGCCACAGGTCGGCATACGTGCTGATGAAGGTCGTGTTCGCCGCGCCCATCGCCAGCGCAAGCGTGAGGACGGCGCCGGCGGTGAACCACCGGTCCTTCGCGAGGGTTCGCCACGCGAATCGCAGGTCTGCTGCTAAATCAGCCACGTGGTCAGTGGATCGCCAAGAGCTGAGATTCCCGAACGGCAGCCACGAAAACGCGAAACACCACGAAAACAATAGATCTTGTTTCGTGATTTCGTGCCTTCGTGGCTATCTAGGCGCGCTAGTGAATCGTGAGCTTCTGCACACGGAAATTACCGACTTCGCCGACGTAGAGCGTGTTCTCGCTGCGGCAATCGATGGCGTTGACGGTGCCGAACTCCTTCGGCAGTTTGCCGGCCTTGCCGAACTTGCCGATCATCGATCCGTCGAGCTTCATCTTGTAGATTTCGCCGGCCGTGTCGAGGTCGTTCGGCGGATTGGAATTCGAGACGTACATCACCTGGTTCGCGCCGGGCGTTATGCAGATGGCCTGGGCGTTGCCGACATTCTTGATCTCGCTCTTGAAAGAGCCGTTGTTATCGAACACCTGGATGCGCTTGTTGCCGCCATCAGCCGCGTAGACGTTGCCCTGCGCATCGACCGCGATGCTGTCGACGCTGGCAAACTGGCCGGGCTCCGCGCCCCGCTGTCCCCACGACTTCACGAAGACGCCGTCCTTCGAAAACTTCGCAACCCGCGCGTTGCCGTGCCCGTCGGCGACGAAGGTATTGCCCTGCGCGTCCCACGCGACGTCGGTCGGACGGTTGAAGACGTCCTGCTGGGCTCCCGCTCCGGGCGGCCCACCGCCCCGGCCACCGCCGCCTTCGCCGCCCCCGCCACCGGGTCCGCCGGCGCGCGGCGGATTCTGGATCGCTTCCGGCTTGCGCCCAAGCAGAAAGGCGACGCGCCCCTGCGGATCGAATTTGATGACCATCGACGACATCTCGTCGACCACCCAGAGGTTGTCCTGCGGATCGACGCGCACCTGGGCGGCAAAGAGGAACCCGTAGACCCCCTGACCGATTTCGCGCGTGAATTTCCCAGTGCGATCGAATTGGAACAACCGGGAGCCGCCGTGCACGAACGGCCGCGCCGTCGCCATCGACAGCGTCGGATGGCCGGTGCGCGTGTAGACGAAGATGTCGCCGCGCGAATTGGTCGCGACGCCGCCGATCTCGCCCAGGTAGATGTCGTCAGGCAGCGCCAGCGGGTTCGGCGCGGAGTCGAAGTTCAGCACCGGCGCCGCGTTCTGGGCGGACAGCGGCATCGCCGCCACCAGAGTGACGAGCAGCAGTAAGTAGATGGCGCGCCTCATCGACGTTCTCCTCCCGCGGTGCGCGATGGCGCCGGCTGCAGAATGTATTTCTGCACGCGCCACGATTCGATTTCACCGAGGATCAGCTCGTTGGGATTGCGACAGTCGATCTTGTGCACGACCTGAAAGCCAGGCGGGTTCTTGCCGGGCTTCCCGAACTTCCCGAGGACGGTGCCGTCCAGTTCCGCCTTGTAGATCTCGCCGGTGTTCTGCCACGAGCCCGGCGGATTGCCGTTCGGGTTCGAGTTGGAGAAGAAGACGTACTGATGTGAGCCGCCGGAGATGCACAACGTCCAGCCGGTGCCGAGATTGGTAATCTCGCGAATCGGCTTCAGATTGTTGTCGAGCTCCTGATAACGGTTGTTGGTCCGGTCGGCCACCCACACGTGACCGCGCCCGTCGACCTGCAGACCGTGCGGCAGGTTGAATTCGCCGAGTTCCTTACCGGCCTTCTCGCTGCCGGCCTGCGCGACGAAGCGGCCGTTCTTGTCGTACTTCACCACGCGATTGTTGCAGTAGCCGTCGGAGATGAAGATGTTGCCCTGCGGATCGAAGCCGACGTCGCTCGGGCGGCAGAGGATGTACTTCTGCGCCGGCGGATTCGGACCAGGTGTGACGACCGGACCGTCGACGGCCGGCGGTCTGCGGCCGATCACCATCAGCACCTTTCCCTCGGGGCTGAACTTGGTGACCAGGTTGGTCCCTTCGTCCACGGTCCAGATGTTGTCGTCCTTGTCGACGCGGACCGAGTGCGCGAATTCGAAGCCGTAATAGCCCTTGCCGATTTCCTTGATGAAGGTGCCGTTCTTGTCGAATTCGAATAGGCGCGTCGTGTCGCGGCGGTGATAGACGAAGATATTGCCCTTCGAGTTCGTGGCGACGGCGACCGACTCGCCCAGAGACTCGCCAGCCGGAAGTTTCAGGAAATTCGGGACGGACGAGAAGGGGATGTCCGGCACGCCAGTAATCGTCGCCTTCTGCTGGGCAGACGCTGAGCCGGCCAGGAGCACGACCGCGGCGCACGTGGAGAGAAGATGTCGTGTCATGGACGGGAGCCTATATCAGGGCTCCCGTCCGTTCAATCACGATCCGCCGTGTCGCTGAATGTACCTGAAGGTCAGCGCGTCGCGTTGGACAGGTCGCTGACAGCGGTGGAGAGTACACGCACCTTGGCCTGATCGCGCGCCGAGGCGGCGGCGGTGTTCAGCTGCGAGGCGAGCTGTGTCAGCGCCGCTTTGCGCTGCGAACCCGAGCGCTCGGCGCTGGCCAGCGTGGTCCGTGCCGTGGCAATCGTCTCCGACGCGAGACCCTTCGATCGCTCGAGCTGATCGAGATACGCGCGCGCCAGCGCGAAGCTCGGCAACCAGACGTTCTTCTGCTGATCCTGCGTGTTCAAGTACGCCGTCTTCACGCTCTTCGCGGCGGCGAGCTCGTTCTCGGTGATGAGGCCGTTCGGCACGAGCTCGTAGATGTCGAGGCCGCGGGCGATCTCAGAGCTGACGATGACGCCGTTGTACCAGTAGGCGGACCACGAGCCGCCCATGGCCATGCGCGTCGCGTCGACTGGACCTCGATCGAAGTACGCGATCTCCTGCGGGTGATCGATGTCGGTCCAGTCGAAGACCGAGAGACCGCCTTGATACCATGCCTGGACCATCACGTCGCGGCCGGGAATCGGGATGAGCGATCCGTTGTGCGCCACGCAGTTCTCGAGCGGCGTCTGCGGCGCCGGCAGCTTGTAATAGGTGTGAAACCTCAACTTGTTGTTCTCGATGGTGAAGAGCGCATCGGCGCCCCACTCCTTCTTGTCGGTGGTCCGGCACCGCGGCTGGCCGCCGCCGCCCCACTCGTCGCTGAAGAGCAGCTTCGTGCCGTCGTTATTGAACGTCGCCGAGTGCCAGAACGACATGTTCGCGTCTGCCGCCGCGTCCAGGCGGACGGGATGTTCGGGGTCGTGGATGTCCAGCAGCAGACCGAGACCCGCGCAGGCGCCGCCGGCCAGACCGATCTCAGGGTAGACCGTGATGTCGTGGCACTGGTTCGGTCCGGTCGGCGGCCCTTGATTGCCACGCCCAGGCCCACCGGCCGCGTTCGCACCGGCGCCGCCGCGCCCACGTTCTCCGCGCGCGGCCGCCGCCGCCGCTGCCGCTTCACGGTCCCGCTGGTCCTGCGCGGCGCGCTCCTCATTGCGTGGCGCCACCGGCAGATCCTGGAAGATGCGCGGCGAGCTGACAATCGCCGCGCGCTCGGCCGCCCGGAGCGGCACCTTGATCACTTCCAGACGGAAGCGCGCCGTATTCGGATCGTCGATTCCGCCGTCGGCGCATCCCGGAACTTCCTCAGCCGACCGCACGGCGGCCGTCCCCGAGACATAGATGAAGACGTTGGCATCGTCGCCCTGCTTCGTCACGACCGTGTGCGTGTGCGAACCACGGCACGTCTGCACCGTCGTCACCAGCTTCGGGCGCTTGACGTCCGAGATGTCGAACACGCGGATGCCGCGCACGCGCAGTTTGCTGACCGGCTCGGCGACGCCTTCGAACCCGCAGTCGTTGCGGCTGTTGGTGGCTTCCGACGACATGAACAGCAGGTTTCTGTAGACCGAGACGTCGTTCTGCGACGCCGGACACAGATACGTTTGCATCAACACCGGCTTGGACGGATTGGAGATGTCGTAAATGTCGAAGCCGTTGTAGTTGCCCTGAATCACCAGGTTGCCAGAGAACGCCAGGTCGGAGTGCGTCGCGCCAAGCGTGCGCCCCTTCGGCGGTGTCGTCGAGAGCATTCGCATGTTCCACGCGGCCTGCGCCGCGTCCCAGCGTCCCGGCCGGAGTCCGACGCGCGGATCCGGGGACGGCGTCGTTGCCGACACGATCGGCTCGACGGGCTTCGGCATCACCGCCGGGGGTGGCGGTGGTGGAGGCGGCGGCGTGCCGCGCCCGCCCGCGGGCGCATTCATGCCGCCAGTCGCAGCAGCGGTTGACGCCTCGCTCGGCGACGTGGCGGCCGTGGGCGGCGTTGACGCGCCGGCCGGCGGCGGCGGCGTGGCCTGTGGCGGCATCACGGCCGGCGGCGGCGTGGCCGCTGGTGGAGCCGGCTGCGGCGAGGCCGCAGGAGGCGTGCTCGGGGCGACCGCGGGCGGCGCCGTTTTCGACGAGCCCGCGCACGCCGCGACACCGAATGCGCTCCCGGCGAGCAGGAACGCGAGCAACAACGCGACGATCCATCTCATGGCGGTCCTTCCTCCAGCATCTTGTTCATCCGATCGATTTCAATCGACTGGTCAGCGTAGACGTCGGACGCGAACCGGAACACCGTCTCGTCCTGCGCCGCGCCGTATGCCTTGAACAGCACGTCGACCATGTCGATGGCGCCCTGGTGATGCTTGATCATGCCGACCAGGAACAAGCGATCGAACTCCGGGCCTCGCGCGCGATTCAGTGCAGCCATCTCCTCGTCGGTCAGCATCCCCGGCATCAGCATGTCGTGCTCGACGCCGTTCATCTTCATTCGATGGCGCGTCGACGTGGCGTCGGGGACGAACTGACCCCGATCCCGCAGCCAGGTCTGCATCATCGCGATCTCGTCGCGCTGGGCAACGACAATGCGCTCGCAGAGGACGGCGACGTCCGCGCGCGCGCCGTGCGATGGCGCCCAGCCGGCCATGACGACCGCCTGGGCGTGATGGGGAATCATGCCCGCCATGAAATCGACGTCGGCGTCGGTGTACGGCAATCGGCCGAGCCCGGGCGGCGTGGCATGGAGACCCTGCGCCGGTGCGCTCGCGCAGGCTGCGGTTGCGGCGGCGAGGAGCAGGGAGGCGACGCGGGTGACGCGCGACCGCAGGACCCCGGCCACCGTGTGGGAACGAAACGCGCCCATGGGCGCAGATTATCGCTCAGCCGAGCCGTCTTTCGAACTTCTTTACCTCCGATGACCTCGTGTGT
>Ga0207641_10001691_pt1 | contig 21459 bp, 16 predicted proteins | sample KBSSwiS62_FD_184306 | JGI IMG/M metagenome (GOLD analysis project Ga0207641, IMG submission 184306) | Switchgrass rhizosphere microbial communities from Kellogg Biological Station, Michigan, USA - KBS Switchgrass S6-2 (SPAdes) (version 2) | ecosystem: Host-associated > Plants > Roots >... | reverse complement strand
AGAACCATCAGAGAACTCTTGTCTCTGTTCTTCTTTCCCATTGTACTTAAACTTATTTGATGGATTACCGAAGTTTAAAGCCTTCGAACTAATGCCAGCCATTGTTAACCCGAACGGATAATAATGGGTTCAAATCCAAACCCTTTATCACAGCGAGTTTCAAAGAACTCAAATAGCTTATAAATTTAACCAAATTCGCCAAAATTCGACACAGATAACAGCATTTTTTTACAAATTTTAAGCAGTATTTTTTAGTGGTAAAATCGAAGGAATTTCCAGCAACTTCTGGTAGGCATTTTTCACTTCTTTGTTTAAATAATCCTGTGCAAGTCCTACGTATTTATAAAATTCTTTACTTCCAGGTGCATGACCTGATATCTTCCTAACCATTGTTTCAGGAACTCCCATGATAAGCAATGTTGTTATTGCTGTTCTACGCATAGTGTGAGCAGTTATATGTTGGTAAAAGGACCATGTGTTACCCGTGTCGGTTTTTAGTTCCGTCATTCTGCCTTTACAACTTAGGTTTTTAGGTAAGGTATGATTCCATCCAGCTGCTTTTATCATCTTTTTAATTTGGAGATTCAGATTGGTAGAAGATAAGCGTGGAAGAATATATTTACCAGTCTTTCGACGATGTTTATTTATAATATTCAATAGATAATCAGGCAGTGGAAGCTTTATTTCGGTTCCGGTTTTCTGAGTAAACAGTACTAACGAAGTTTCCTTGTCATTACAAACAAGATTTGTTTTTTTCAAAGCCATCAGATCGGAATATCGCAATCCAACTGTACAACCAAAAACAAAAATATCCTTGGCTCTTTTTAAATATGGGTTTAGCTGTTCATGAAATTCCTTACTCGTAATAAGAAAATTCAATTGTTCGGGCATTAATACAACAGGTGTAGATTGTTGTAATGGTACTCTGAATGATTTATGATAATTGCCTACGACAAACCCCTTTTCTTTTTGCAGGTAATTGAAAAATGTTTTAACTGTTTTAAATACGTTGGCCACATAATTATCGTAATAACCTTTGTCTTTATAAAGAAAATTTGAGAACTGATTAAAAAATCGATTCCAATAATTCTTTTCTCGTTGCAATGTTCTCATGGAAGCCCTATGAAGCATTTGAATTCTGAGTTTATTTTCTGACCTAGCTTCGAATTTTTCAATTAAACGATAAACATGCAAATAATTAGTAATAGTTCCTTTAGTAATTCTTTTGCCTGATGGAGTCAGCCGTCTTCCTGAAACGGAAGCTTTGATGAATTGATTGAGCTGTTCTAATAACAGAAGTTGTGGTGATGATCTTTTCATGTTTTTGAATAGAAGATAAAAAAAACTATTATAATTGTTCAATAGCAAACAGAAAGTTGAACCCTTCGATCTTTCTCAGGGCAGGCTGTGCGTCGCAACGAATGCCTAATAGTAGCACTGCAGATGGCTTCATGATAATGAAAATATATATACACTGATAAATCCAAGAGATTAGTTCCTTGCGTTTTCGCAATTGTTGATTTTCTATTTTAGTTCAATAACAAAACCAGTTCATGAATCACCAAAAACAACCGAATAGGAAGGATTAATTCAATAAGTCATCATCAGTATTCTTCCTGATCTTCGGACTTTCTTTATAAATGCGCATAGCAACAGTAATAACCACTGTACATATAACCAAAGCAAGTATTGCTATTAATACATTCATAACAATTAAGAGTTAATTGTATTTCAAATATCAGAAATCAATACTTTTGGTCAATACCATTTTAGGGTAAGAGGGGCTACTAAATCCTGACAGGTAATTCTACCAACAATGAATATTATTATTGAAACCAATCGTCTTTTGCTTCGCACTTTTACAAAAGATGATGCAGCGCTGATCTACGAATTGAATCTTGATCCGGATGTGATCCGTTACACGCATGATCCAATAAAGGACCTGGCCCATGCTTCAGAGATACTTGAAAAAGTTATTATACCTCAATATGCTCTTTATAATCATGGCCGCTGGGCCGTACATGTGAAAGTAACGCTTGAATTTTTGGGTTGGTGTGGCCTAAAATATCTTGCTGAGAAAAATGAAATTGATCTTGGTTATCGGTTCAAAAAAGAAGGTTGGGGAAAAGGCTATGCAACTGAAGCGGCCTATGCCTCAATTCAATATGGCTTTGAAAAAATTGGTTTGAAACGCATAGTGGCCAGAGCTGAGATCGAAAATATTGGCTCATGGAAGGTGCTTGAAAAATGCGGTATGACCTATATTGGGGATGAAGAAGTAGATGGTTACCCGGTTAAAACCTATGAGATCCTGAACCCGTCCGTCAGATAAAATAGCCGCCTAAACAGGATTGGCTATTTAACACTTCCGAAACATTTCGTAATCCAAAAAATGTCTTTATATTTGGTCTACGAAAAAAAACGTAGGAAATAAAAAATACATTTTATGAAACGATTTGCTCTAAGTTTTACGATCACTGCTTTACTCGCAGCATTCGCTATCCCTTCATTTGCACAGGATGAAAAAGTAAAGGAAAAAGAGAACAAGGACACGAAAAAAGAAGTTGAACAGATCACTATCACCAGGAAAACTGATGATAAAACAAAAACGATTGTTGAGATCAATGGCGATAAAATAACAGTTAATGGAAAACCTATCGAAGAACTGAAGGACGGTGACATTACAGTTCATCGTAATAAATACAAAACCATGGAAGGGCTAAATTATTACGGAACTCCAAGAACAAGAGCCGGCGGTCAAAGTTTTAATTGGGACAACGGAGATGGCCTTAACATGTACCATGTGGATGAAAATCGCGCAATGCTTGGTGTTGTGACTGAAGATGCAGAAGGCGGTGTAAAAGTGACGGAGATAACTGATGAAAGCGCAGCGAAAAAAGCTGGAATAAAAGAAGGCGACATTATCACAAAAATCGGCGATGCAAAGATTGAAGATCCGGATCAGTTATCGGAAGAAGTACGCAAACACAAACCAGGTGAAAAAGTAACCGTTACATTATTAAGAGATAAAAAAGAACAGAAAGTAACTGCAGAATTGGGTAAATGGAAAGGAGCTACCTCATATAGTTTTGGACCTGGTCAGAATTTTAAAATGGAAATGCCCGATTATAATGAGCTGCTTGCTCCAAAGATCCAGGCAATGCCACGTATGCGTGGACAGGCATGGTCATATTCTGGCGGTGCCCCCAGGTTAGGTTTATCTGTTCAGGATACTGATGACGGCAAAGGTGTAAAAGTGATTGATGTGGATGATGAAAGCAATGCTGCAAAAGCAGGATTGAAAGAAAATGATATTATAACTAATTTCAATGGTACTGAAGTGAACAGTGCTGATGAAGTGGCTAAGCTGGTAAAAGAAAATAAAGACAAACCAACTATCAGTTTGAAAATAAAAAGAGATGGCAAAGTGCAAACTGTTGAAGTGAAAATGCCCCGCAAGCTGAAAACAGCAGACCTTTAAGATCAATATATTTTATCTTTTAAGCCGTCCCAATTTATCGGGACGGCTTTTTTGTTTTCCATATTTCAAAGACCTTAAAAAATTGATGTGTATTTTTGCCGTCTCATTAAAAAATGGCAGCAAAAAAGGAATACGAAATCGTGGTAGGACTTGAGGTTCATGCAAGGCTTCTTACACAAAGCAAATTATTTTGTGGAGATAGCTCAGTTTTTGGTGACGAGCCAAACACAAATATCAGCCCGATAACGCTAGCTCATCCGGGCACATTGCCAAAGATGAATAAAGAAGCGATTGGCTTTGCAGTAAAGCTTGGTCTTGCCTGCCATTCTGAAATCGAAAAACAAAATTATTTTGCACGCAAAAATTATTTCTATCCTGATCTTCCCAAAGGTTACCAGGTATCGCAACATACAACGCCTATTTGTAAAGGAGGTTATGTAACAATTAAAACAGCAACTGGTGACAAGAATGTACAACTGACAAGGATTCACATGGAAGAAGACGCAGGCAAAAGCCTGCACGACGTTTACGATAATGAAACCGCACTTGATTATAATCGGGCCGGAGTTCCATTGCTGGAGATCGTTACCGAGCCTGATCTGAGAAGTGGAGATGAAGCTTATGCATATTTAACAGAGCTACGCAAACTTGTTCGCTATTTGGAAATTTGTGATGGGAATATGGAAGAAGGAAGTCTTCGATGCGATGCAAATATTTCTGTAAGAAGGATGGGAGAGACCAAACTAGGCACAAGAGTGGAAGTAAAAAATCTTAATTCAATGCGAAATGTAAAGATCGCCATTGAATATGAAGCAGGGCGTTTGATCACATTATTAGAAAATGGAGAAACAATACAGCAACAAACAAGAAGTTTTGATGCGGGTAAGGGAACAACCTTTGCCATACGTGATAAAGAAGATGCCGAAGACTATCGTTATTTTCCTGAACCAGATCTTACTCCATTCGATCTTACTGATGATCTCATCGCATCAATAAAAGAAAGCTTGCCCGTTTTACAGCAAGAAAGAATAAAAAAATATATTTCGACATACAAGCTAAGCGAATATGATGCGGCTGCTTTAACAGAAGAAAAAGACTTCTCAAATTATTTTGAGTGGCTTATTCAATCAAATACTGCAAACGGAAGTAACGACGGCATAAAACCAAAATCGGCTGCTAACTGGATGCTCGGACCGGTAAGGACATGGTTAAATGATGAAAATAAAAACATCGATGAGTTCCCGGTATCTCCCGTAAAATTTTGTTTGCTTATAAAAATGGTAGAGGAAAATAAACTTAGTTTTTCTGTAGCTTCATCAAAACTATTTCCTGTACTAGTAGCAAACCTGGAAACAGATCCTTTGCAGCAGGCAGCTAAAATGAACTTACTAATGGATAGTAACCCAGATTACATTTTGCCAATTGCTGATGCTGTACTTTTACAGTTTGAAGATAAAGTGAAGGAATACAGGAAAGGAAAAAAAGGCTTATTAGCACTATTCGTGGGCGAAGTAATAAAAAGATCAAAAGGAAAAGCCGACCCAAAAGTTGTAAATGAAATTTTAAATCAAAAACTGAATATTTAAAAATAATAGCGTATGCGAAAGATCGTTTTATCAGTATTAGTGATCTCATTGTTGGTTTCATGTGAGAATAAAGAGAGTAAAACATTTACTGTTTCAGGTGTTTTGCATAATGCTCCGTCAAAAGTTGTTTATATAGAAGAGTCGGATATTACTACAGGGCAAAAGACAGTAAGAGATTCTTCTGCTATTGCTGCGGATGGTAAGTTCTCTATAAGTTTGAATGCAAAGAAGGATGCTGTTTACAATCTTCTTTTACAAAATGATGTATCACAATTTGTAACCCTGATAAACGATGCTTCGAAGATCAGTGTGGATGCAGACTTCACCAAACAAACTGATTTTTATAAAGTGACCGGGTCAAAAGCCAGTAAATCCATACAGGAATATCTTGCTAAAATAAGCGGGATGCAAAGAGACCGATTTAATATTTATTTCCAGATCGATAGCATCAAAAGAAATAATGGTGATTCGGTACTGGGAGAAAATCTGAACATACAGGAGAAGCAAATTTCAAACGACGAAAAAGCGTACACTCAGCAAACCGTTCAGCAGGCCACTAATTCTTCGCTTGGATTATTTATTCTTTCTACTTACCAGGGAATGGCGCGAGATCCGAATTTCAGGGTAAATGGTTTTACTGATATAGAGGTTGTTGCTTTACTAAATGACATGCTTAATAAATTTCCCGAACGTACGGATATAGCAGGTATTCGGAATTCAGTGGAATCTACAATTCCAAAAACCATATGGGTAGGAAAACCTGCGCCAGAAATTTCTTTGCCAGATACAGAAGGCAGAACTGTTACGCTAACTTCATTTCGTGGTAAATATGTGCTTGTTGATTTTTGGGCAAGCTGGTGTGGTCCATGCAGAAGAGAAAACCCTAATGTTGTGCAGGCGTTTAATCAATTCAAGAATAAAAATTTTACGATCCTTGGTGTTTCACTTGATCGTCCCGGCCAAAAAGAGAACTGGATAAAAGCAATAAAGGAGGATAATTTAACATGGACACATATTAGTGATCTTAAGTTTTGGCAAAGTGAAGTGGTGCCTGTATACCAGCTTAACAGTATTCCTTTTAATGTTTTGGTTGATCCTGGTGGAAAAGTGGTTGCAGAAAATCTTCGGGGCAACGCATTGGAACAAAAGCTACATGAACTTTTGAATTGAATTGTATCTCTCAAAAAGAAAGGGTTGCCATTGGCAACCCTTTTAGTTTTCTCATTTGTGGGATATTTTCTAATTATCTGTCATCAGTTTATTCAATGATAACTCATCGGCTGAAATTGGCCAGATATAGCCTTGTTCAGTTGGTGCTTTCGCAGTAATTGTTCCTTTTGCAGGAATTGTTTGTAATAAACGCATCAAATCGAAATTGCGTAAGCCTTCTCCCAGCAATTCAATTCTTCTTTCAAGTAAAATAGCATTGATCAAAGCAGCTTGGTCAGCAGGTGCAAGTATTGTAGCAGCATCTGATCTTTGACGAACAGCATTTAACAAAGCCAATGCTTTTGCATTTACACCCGCATTTGTTCTTGCAAGTGCTTCAGCAAGGTTCAGCAGTACTTCAGAATAACGGATTACAGGAGCATAGTCTGTATATGGAGATCCCGTTTTGTATTTAGCAACAAATTTTTTACTGTTTGTTGCATTCGTGAACACTAATGCAGTTTTCCTAGCATCTGTTGCAGTCCAACTAGCATTTCCAAGAATGCCAGAAGGATTCAAAGAGAACTCAGCAGAACCTAAGGAAGAACCATTCTGAACAAAATAATAACCTAATTGGTTTTGTGTACCGGGATTATCTCCGGCAGTACTCGTCATTGGCATTGACAAAATAGATTCTGTTGTTGTATAAGGACTCGCAAATACGGTTGCTATGTTAGCCTGTAATGCATGCGCTACACCGGTTGTTGCACTGAAAGGCGCTGTAGCTTGTGGGGCAAGTTTATTTCCCTCGGTTATTACTTTAGTATAATCCTGCATTGCCATATAGACTCTTGTCTTTAAAGCAATAGCTGTGTTTTTATGTGCACGGGTCGTATTCAAAGCCGGTGTAGAATAAGTAAGTGGTAGATTTGCTTCAGCAAAATCAAGATCTTTAATGATCTGGGTGTATACTTCAGCAACTGTACTTCTTGCCAGGTCTGATGAACCTGAAGCCTTGATGCCTGTTAAACGAAGTGGTACTCCCGGTTTGCTACCATTACCGTCAGCAAACGGTCTTGCATAGTGCTCTAATAACTTCAGGTATGAAGCTGCCCTGACAAGGCTTGCTTCACCAAGATAATTATTAGATAATGTAGCTCCAACAACTGATGTTCCTTTTGCAGCCATACCATCAATAAAAAGGTTGCATAGATTAATAGTCGAGTATGCTGCAGCCCAGAGGTTCTTTACAAAGTTTTGCGAAGTACCTGTCGCATTCAGTTGCCATACATCGGCACCGGTTACAAGGTTTGTGGTTTCATTGAGAAAGTCTTCGGCCCTGATGTCACCTGCTACTTGTGCACGGCCACCATAAAAGTTACCGGTTTTAAAAGCGGCGTACAATGAATTAACCTGGTTGGCGATTCGGGCAGGTGTGTCAAATGCAGTAGCATCCGTAATCGATGTCTGGGGTATTGGTGATAACAATTCCCTTTTACAGGATGTTACCATCACCAACCCCAAACAAAAGCTTACAATATATTTTATTTGTTTTTTCATTCTTTTAGATTTTTAGTTCTTTAAAAACTTAGATTAAGACCTACAAGGATAGTCCTTCCATTGGCAATTGTGTTTCTGTCAATACCCTGGTTAGTGTTACCATTACCATTTGAAGAAACTTCAGGATCCGGACCTGGATAATCAGTAATGATTGCCAGGTTTTGTCCGCTTACAAATATTCTTGCAGAAGATATTTTACCCTTACTCGTAAACTTTGTTGGCAAATTATAAGACAGCGTCACGTTTTTGACTTTCACAAAATCCCCTTTGAACGCATTGTATGACATTGGTAAACCTGAGCCATTCGACACATTATCAAGATATACTGGTCTCGGAACTGTGGTGACATCACCTGGTTTTTTCCAGGCAGTCAATACATCTTTTGCATTGTTCCAGAAGCGCTGATCATGCAAACCTGCATTTGATCCGTAATAAACATAAAATCCAAATTGATAAGTAAGAAGCACATTCAAATCAAAGTTTTTGTAACGGAATGTATTGTCCCATCCACCAAATACTTTCGGACTTGTGTTTCCATACATCACACCATCTTTTGCCTGTGTAACTGTAGCAGCAACACCATTCTCTTTGTATTGTGTGCCATCAGGATTTGACCATTGGAATTGACCAAGAGCAGCATTAGGAGCAAATCTGTACAGTACAGGGGCGCCAGCTTTATTTAATAATATTCTGCTTCCTGTTGCAGGATCAACACCACCATTTTTTACCAACCATAAATAGCCCAATGAATAACCAACTGCTGTACGGCTTACTGTTTCAAGACCAGAAGTAGCACTTAATATTTCAGTAAGACCAGGAGCTAATGCGGTAACTTCATTTGTGTTTGTAGTAATATTCAATGTTGATGTCCAGCTAAAATTCTTACCTCTTAAAGGATTTCCTGTAATTCCAAATTCCCAACCCTTATTATACATAGAACCTACGTTGGTAGGAATTGCATTGGGTACACCGGCAGAAGGAGATTGAGGTACATTCAGGATCAGGTCCTTGATATCGTTGTAGTATCTTGTCGCTTCGATTTGGAGTTTGTCTTTGAACATACTAAAATTAACGCCTACATCAATTTTAGTACTTGTTTCCCATTGCAGATTAGGGTTACCAGCAAAATTGAATGCAAGAGTTGAATTGCCTCCGTATAGACCAGAACCATAAGATGAGTAAATGACATAATCACCAATACCAGCTGTATTACCAACTTTACCATAGCTGCCGCGTATTCTGAAACTGTTGAAGATGTCATTCAGACCCAATTTATCCCAAAAATTTTCTTTAGCAATTTCCCATCCCGCACCTGCGCCCCAGAAAGTTGAGGCTTTACTTGCAAATGCAGAGTATTCATCCTTCCTGATATTGCCTGTTAAATAATATTTCTTATCAAAATCATAGTTAAAACGACCAAACTCTGATAACAAATAATTTTCACCATAGACCAAGCCAGAAGTATTGGGTGTTACCCAGCCTGCCTGTAATACCGTAAAAGCAGGATCAGAAAGTGTTTGCCTGTTTAAGCCAAAGCCTACACTGGTTCTCCTATCTTGTTCTGTTCCAATTAAGGCATTTACTGTATGTCTCGAAGCGAACGTGTAATCAAATTGCCCGGTATTGGTCCATGTCCATCTTTTATATTTTCCTAATGTGCTGGATGCGCTTCCTGTTGAAGCAAAACCATCACCATGTAGTGGTGTAAGGAATGTTTCATTGTCTACGAATAAATAATCTATAGCATAGATACTTTTAAATGCAAACCATTTTACAGGCTTTATTTGAGCATAAACAAATGATTGCATATGGTTTGTTTCTGCATTCTGCCTGTTATTATCCAATAATACCACAGGATTATAAAATCCAACCTGGGCCAATGAATTGTTCATTGGGCCAACTACGTTATTGGGACTGATGTTATAAGTCCCATCATTATTATAAGGTGACACATTAGGAGCATTTACCATTACCGTTCTTCCAAAGCCAGCTGTGCCAAATGCTTCTCCTGAAAGAGAACCAGAACTGCTAGCTGCTTGATTCAATTCGTTGGAATAAGATATCTTTCCACCAACAGTAAGAAAATTATTTACCCTGCTGTCAACATTGAATAATATGTTTTTCCTGATAAAATCATTTTTTTTAAGGATCCCCTGCTGGTCAGAAAAACCTGCAGAAAAATAATAAGTAGTATTATCATTTCCACCAGATACGTTCATATTATAATCTTGCGAGAAACCTGTACGATAAACATAATCAGCCCATTTTGTATCAATAGGATTTCCATTTGCATCATTCGCTAAAGCAAATTTTGTATAGCCAGAGCCCGCAGGATTTGTACTATTCACATTTTGATTATTTGCTGCAGCTGCGTTTTTATAATCTGTGTACTGCTGTGCGTTTAATACTTCAGGAATTCCATAAGGGCTTGTCCAGCTTGCAGTAGTATTGAAAGAAACTTTTGCTTTTCCTGGTTTCCCTTTTTTAGTTGTAATAAATACAACTCCATTTGCGGCGCGACTTCCATAAATAGCAGTTGCAGCAGCATCTTTTGCAATGTCGATGCTTTCGATATCATTTGGATTGATACTTGCTAAAGCATTACCAGCAGCAGAAGTTGAGCTGAAGTCACCTGTCGGTGAAGGAACTCCGTCAACGACGATCAATGGGTATGAGCTAAGGGAAATAGAGTTTGTTCCCCTGATACGAAATACCGGTGGCGTATTTAATACACCGTTGGGAACAGTGATCTGTACGCCAGTAGCTCTTCCGGCCAAAGCTTGTTCAAAACTTTGTACCGGGTTGTTTGCAAGTTTAGCACCTTTTACGGTTGCAATGTTTCCGGATACCTCTTTTTTTCGTTGGGTACCATACCCGGTAACTACAACTTCCTGTATCTCTACAGCATTAATGGTAAGTGATGCATCCACAACATCACTGGTTCCAAGTGGTCTTTCCACAGTATTCATATTTACTGATGAAAATACCAAAGCCTTAGCATTGGCAGGAACAGTGAGCGAATAAGAACCATCGACTTTGGATGAAGTGCCCGTGTTAGTACCTTTTATGACAACCGATGCATTGGCAACAGGACTGCCTTTGTCATCAGTTATTTTTCCGGTAATGGTACGTTGTGCCAGCGCTATAATGCTGCAAAGCACAAAACCGGACAAGAGTAGTAATTGTTTCCTCATGTGCATGTGTTTTAGTGATGAAAAAAAATATAACGATTAAGACTTATCAGTCGACCTTAAAATAAATCTTCCCGATAAAGTAAAATGTAATTAATGGTTGCCATGTGAAATCCGTTCTAAGCTGAAAGACACAAACGTTTACACTTTTGCTGCACAAAAATAGGGGATTGTGCTATTTCTTTTTGCGTATAAACGTTATTAGTAATGATGGTAATAATACAAGGTTGGTTATTGTAGCAGTAATGAGGGTAAGAGAAGTAAGCCAACCTAGTGATTGCGTTCCTCCGAACCCGCTGAAACAGAAAATGATAAAGCCTGCGATCAGTACGAGTGATGTATAAATAATGCTGATGCCAGTACTATGAATTGTCTGTATCACCGTATGCTTCATATCATAATTGTGGCGGGGTAATTCTTGTTTATAATTAATAAGGAACCGGATAGTGACATCGATGGCAATACCAAGCGCAACGCTAAAAATTAAAACAGTAGATGGCTTTATCCTTACACCCAGCCACCCCATTACACCAGCTGTGATCACTAATGGAATGATATTCGGTATCAACGAACATACTAAAATTCTGAAAGAACGGAAGAGGTACATCATGCAAACAGCTATTAATGCAAATGCCCACATGATACTTTCTTTTAAGCCATTGATGATAAAATTACTACCGGTAAGAAAAGTAACACTTGCGCCGGTAAGCTGCACATTGTAATTCGTTTTATCAAAAATAGAATCGGCTTTTTTCTGAATCGTATCAAGTATTTGAGGCAAACGATAGCTGCCTACATCACGCATGCTTACACTTATTCTTGCTTCCTGCTTATTGCTATCAATAAAAGAAGAAAGAAGTTTTCCAAATGAACTTTCTTGCTTACCCGAATCAGGTTTGAATTCCAGGTAAGATTTCAGTGGGATCATATCAAATTCGGTCGGCGCTGAATAATTTGTCGAATCACCTTCATAGAAAGCTTGCTTCGCAAATTTTAAACCTTCTGTAATATTAAGTGGTCTTCCTATTTCGGGCATTGCTGCCAAAAATTGCGAAAGGGAATCAATTTTTAAAAGAGTAGAAAGATTTCTTGTCACACCTCTTTTCTTTTTTGTATCAATAACTATTTCAAGGGGCATTACTCCTTTGAAATTTCTTTCAAAAAATTTAAGGTCGGTATATATTTTATCCGTCTTTGGAAGATCGTCTACGATGTAGCCATTACTTTCTAATCTTAATATTCCTAATATAGCAACAACTAAAATAGCAGCAGTCATTGTATAAATAAACTTCCTGTGATTGAGGGACCAGCGTTCCAGCCTGTCAAGCCATCTTCTCAACCTTGGATTGTCCAAATATTTTGTATGCCGTGATTTGGGTGGAGGAAAAAAACTTAATGCAGCCGGGATCAGTATAAGAGAAATAACAAACAATGCCATAATATTAAGACCGGCAACAGCGCCAAACTCTTTTAATACCTGGCTACGTGTTAAAAAGAAAACGGCAAAGCCAATAGCTGCAGAGATATTACAAAAAAGAGTAACGATCCCCATGCGGCCCACCATTTTCACAAGTGCTTTTGATTTATCACCTGTTTCATTGTACGAAACGTGAAATTTATTCAGGAAATAAATACAGTTGGGGATGCCGATCACTACTATTAATGGAGGAATAAGCGCTGTAAGCAAAGTGATCTTGTAGCCCATCAATACCATTGTACCCAGGCTCCATACTACGCCAATACCAACCACTACAATGGATAGCAACATGCTGCTAAAAGATTTAAAAAAAAGTAATAAGATAACCGCAGAAAGAACAATCGATATAAGAAGGAACCATTGCATTTCATCTGCAATCCTTTTTGCTAATACTGTGCGAATTAGCGGCAAACCACTTAAATGAGTTTCTAATGAATATTTTTTGCTGAATGCATCGCTTAAAGAAGTGATCTGTGCCACTGTTATTTCTCTTGCTTTGGATGCCAGCACACCTTTATTTATATGTACACCGAGGAGCCAGGCATTTGAATCGGGATTGTATAACAAACCGCGATAAAACGGAAGACTAAAAAAAACTTTTTTGGAGCTATCGATCTCGGCTTGCGAAAGTGGTCCCTTTTCAAATATTGCCTGTGGGCCTAGTTTTTCTGTTGCAGAATCTTTGATAAGATTAACAGCGGTAATTATTGAGATCACATCTTCTACACCTTTTACACCTTTGATGTCATTTACAAGACTTGTATAATCATTAAAAATTTTTTCTTCAAAAAGCTTATCAGTTTGTATACCTATGACAAGCATGTTGCCATCTTCGCCAAATTTTTTTCTGAATTCCTGGTAAGCTTTAAACTTAGGATGATCTGTGGGAATAGCATTCGCAAATTCATAACCCAATTGAAGCTGTTTTGCTTTATAAGCCATGAAACCGGTAGCTCCCAGCAAAAAAACTAATAATGGTATCCTGTATTTTAGTATGAACCGGCCGAGAGTATTCCACATAATTGTTTGTTGAAGTCAAAAACTGCGCAAAGAAACAGAAAAATGACTGAACGACCCATGAAACCATAATATCGATTTAGATTAAGAGTGATATTTTTGAAATGTGAGTTTGAAAAAAACCATATTTACATTATTTACTTTCTTTAGTTTTCTTTCTAAAGTCATTTCCCAGGATTCGATCCAGCCGATCGGCCAATGGCGAGATCATTTGCCTTATCATTCTGCCATCGATGTTTCGGCCGGTGACAATAAAATTTTTTGTGCCACAGCTTACAGCATTTTTAGCATTGATCTGACTGAAAATTCAGTTTCGAGAATGAGCAGGATAAATGGATTGCACGAAACCGGTGTTTCGGCAATTAGTTATAATGAGATAAGTGATAAACTATTCATCGGTTATCGCAACAGCAATATCGATATTGTTTACCGCAACGATATTTTTAATGTACCCGAGATCAAACTTGATAATATTGTTGGTGACAAAACCATTTACAATGTTTTTTCTTCGGGAAAATATTTTTATCTCTCAACCGGTCTTGGTATAGTTGTTATTGATGCAGATAAATATGAAGTGAAAGATTCATGGTTTATAGGTAACAACGGGGGCCAGGTAAAAGTAAATGGCTTTACTGCCGACAATTCTTTTTTTTATGCGGCTACCGACGAAGGATTAAAGATCACTTCCATAAATACTGTTGATCCTGCTAATTATTTGAACTGGCAAAATATTAGCGGTATAAATGGATTAACTGCGGGAGGTAGTGATAATGTTATAAATGCGCAGAGTAAAATATTTGTTTCAAAAAATGACTCTGTGTTTATGCTTAACGGAATTAATTGGAATTTATTTTTTACGGAAGCTGGATGGAAAATTCTAAACATCAATTCTTCTTCAGGTAAAATATTTGTTTGTCAAAAAAAGAATGATGGTAGTGCAAAGGTCACTTCACTAAATACCGATGGAACAATTGCCCGGACTATTCAACAGCCCGGGTCAATCGTTCAGCCAAAGAAGACAATTTTGATAAGTAATGATTATTGGGTAGCGGATAGCAGCGGGGGGTTAACAAAGTTTATGTCAGTTGGTTTCGAAAATTATGATCTCAATTCACCACAATCAATTGCAACAGGAGAAGTCGTTTTTGTCAATAATACATTTTATGCAACAGCCGGTAGTGTAAATGAAAATTGGCAAAAGCAAAATAACAAAGACGGTATTTATAAATTTTCCGAAGGACAATGGACAAATTATAATAATAAACAATTTTTTCAACTTGATTCCTTGCCTGATCTGATCACCGTTGCGATTGATTCACGGGATGAAACGATTTGGACTGGCTCTTATGGAGGAGGGTTGCTACATATAAAAGCAGGAAATAGTTTTGAGGTCTTCAAACAGAATTCTCCAATAGGGCAAGCAACATTTGATCCCGGCAGTTATCGTGTTTCTGGTCTTGCGTTTGATAAAGAAAATAATTTATGGATAGCTAATTATGGCGCTGCACAAAATATTGTGATAAGAAAAAATGATGGCAGCTGGAAAACATTTGCCCCGCCATTTGCCTTGAATGAGAATGCTGCATCTCAAATAATAGTAGATGACGAAGGTCAGAAGTGGATCGTTTCGCCACGAGGAAACGGATTGATCGTTTTTAATGATAACAAAACGATCGAAAATGCAGCTGATGATAAATGGAAATTATACAGAAGCGGAGCCGGTATTGGAAATTTGCCAACGAATAATGTATTGAGTATCGCAAAAGATAAAAATGGTTTTATTTGGGTCGGCACAAACGATGGAGTCGCTGTTATTCAATGTCCTCAAAATGTTTTTTCATCACAGGGTTGCGATGCAGTGTTGCCGGTTGTGACGCAGGGCGGATTTAATCAATATCTTTTCAAAGGCGAAGAAGTAAGAAGTATCGCTGTTGATGGCGCAGATAGAAAATGGGTGGCAACAAAGAATGGTGCGTGGCTCGTTAGCGCCGAAGGTGAAAAAGTGATCTATCGTTTTACTGAAACAAATAGTCCTTTATTGAGTAATGATGTAAAACGAATTGCAATTGATGGGAAAACGGGAGAAATATTTTTTGCTACTGCAAATGGTATTTGTTCATTTAGAAGTACAGCGACAGAAGGTGGTGAAACGAATAGCAATGTATTGGTATTTCCAAATCCTGTGCCGCCGGGATATGGTGGTACAATTGCCATTCGTGGTTTAGTGAATAATGCAATAGTAAAAATTACTGAAATGGATGGGAGATTGGTTTATCAAACAAAAGCATTGGGCGGACAAGCAGTTTGGGATGGTAAAGATTATAAAGGAAGAAGGATCTCAAGCGGTGTTTATTTGGTATTGGTCAGCGATGAAGGAAGAAAAGAAAATTTGGCAACAAAAATTGTTTTTATAAGTAAATAATGTCTTCGCGACTACATAAAACAAAAGGGATCGTTTTAAGGGCCGTGAAATATGGTGAGACGAGTTTGATCGTCACTATGTTTACTGAGCTTTTTGGTTTACAATCCTATTTGGTAAATGGTGTAAGAACATCTACAAAGAAAGGAAGTGGCAAGGCAAACCTTTTTCAGCCAACGGCAATCCTTGATCTGGTGGTTTATCATAATGAACTTAAGCACCTCAATCGTATCAAAGAGTTTAAATGGTCTTATTTGTACCAGTATATTTTTTCTGATGTGCCGAAAAATGCAGTGGCTTTGTTCATGATCGAATTACTTACAAAATGTTTGAAACAACCCGAAGCTAACCCTGAACTGTTCGAATTTTGTGAAGACGCTTTTATTCATTTGGATGAAAGCACCGGTTCTGTAATGGCAAACTTTCCATTGTTCTTTGCTTTACACTTGCCGGTTTTCTTTGGTTTTAGAATAAGCGATGAATATTCAGATAAAAATTCAATAGTCGATCTTCAGGAAGGAATGTTTGTTCCGGAACGTCCCGATCATTTTCATTTTTTGGAAGGGAAACAGGCAGAAGTAACAAGTGAATTATTAAAGATGATGCAACCGGAAGAATTGGAACAACTAAAACTCAATCATGATTTTCGCAGGCAGTTGTTATTCGCTTATGAAACTTATTATGCTTTGCATATACAGGATTTTGGGACGATGAAAACGCTGCCTGTATTGAGGGAAGTGTTGGGTTAGCAAACAAAATAAGTGTTGAAATCAATCCTGCTTTTCTTTTCCCTCCTTTCGATACTTCAAATACTTTGATAGGTAAAAAATTGCCCCTGCCATTGCAGATAATCCAAGAAAGGGACTGGCTATGCTACTTCCTTTAAAGATCATTAGTATTGAAATAGCTAGAAAAATGCAGATTGCAATTATTACAATGACCGGTGAATTGGCGTTTTCATATATTGTTTTAGCCCGTTCAATTTTTTGAGGCCTATCAGTATGAAAATCATCCGGCTGCCTAACTACTATTTTATTATATCGATTTACAAAATCCGGAAATGTATAAACCAGCCTCTCAAAATCATCCTTTGTAAATGTAAAATGCCAAAAATTTATTTCTGTGTTATCAAGAAGTGTAATCTGGAATAAATCAAAGTTTCGGTCTTCCTGATATTTATAACTTTTTATTTCATTAAAGAAAATTTTTCTGGCTGGTTTTTTATGAAATAGGTATTGGTGTAACCATTTTATAGTTATGATTCTTGTGTTAAAACGATTTCTATTTTCGCGTTAGAAATGAAGCGTTGCAAATACAAACCGATTCCGATTAGGGTTAATGAAGCAAGGACAGAAGTATACGAATCGTTTGGAAGGATTCTAATTAAAAGAAAAATGCCGGAGAAGATAATTAATAGCATTGAAAAAATTGCCAACGCCCAGGATGTAGATGTAATTCTAAAAGTTTTCAATATTAAACTATTCTTTTGGATGAATTAAGATTTTTATCGATAAGCATCACACCCGGCCTCTTCCCTTTTTCAAAACTTCCCAGCTCATCATCCCATTGCAATGCTTTAGCTCCGTTGATGGTCGCCCACTCCAAAATAATTTCAATTGATAAAGACGGAAATTTATTTTTTAGAGATTGTATCTCTTTAGTGATACTGAGCTGCCAGTTGCTGCTATAGCTATCTGTTCCAAGAACAATCGTGCAATCATGTTTCATAAGCATTTCTACAGGCGGTACTTTGTTCTCGATATATAGATTAGCATTAATGCAAAGACACCAAATAAGTTTTAATCCATTCGTTTCAGCATACTCTTTTGCAAACACAACATCTTCTTCCGACATAAAAGTATTATGAACAAGAAAAATGGTTTGTCCATTATTGAAATGTGGCAATACTGAACGAATACTGCTTAATCCTGTAACTGGAAAAGGTGATTTATTTATTCCAAATATTTTAAACAGTTTTAAATAATCACCGCTACCAGTTTTGTATAATACATCTTCTGCAGGATGCTCCTGGTTATGTATTGAAATGATATGATCTTTCGTCAACTCATTAATTAGCTTAAATGTCTTTGGCGAAATGCTATAAGGTGCATGTGGTACAAGTGATGTACGATTTTGACTTTTGACTTTTGACTTTTGACTCTCGAATATCTGTGCTACTTTTTTATAGTGTTCAATATTCTCATCTGCTTTTTCATCAGCGAAGCCCAGCACTTCTACAAAATTTTGCCATCGGATCTTGCTTTTGCTTTTTATTTCCGCAGTATCAGCTGTATTGCCAATATCACCAACAGCAACAATGCCGTTATCATACATTTCTTTTTCTGCTTTTATTATTTCCTTGTCGATAACCTCACGAGGGAAATCTCTTTTAGTAACAACGGAACATAAAAACTCGATCAAGCCGGTATGTGGAGGGATAACATTTTTTAAATGACTGAGTTCAAGATGACAGTGACAATTGATCAGACCGGGAGACAGGATGCCGCTAAAGAATTGGACATCATCTCCCGCTTCTGAAACGGGAACAATGCTTTGAATTTTTCCCGAATCATCAGTTATTAAAACTTTATCATTGTTATGAAGACGATAGCCATCGAACAACTGATCCGCTTTGAACTTTCTGTATGCCATGCGTTGAATTCTTTTAACTTTGCTGCCCTTAAATGATGAATAGAATTGCTGCAGCTGAAGTGGTCCTTCGACAAGCTCAGGATAAACTTGCAATAAAAGTTGAGAAGGATTACAACAGCTGGCACCATAAAAATAAAACTTTCAAATGTTAGACCGCTTAGAAGCCATAAAAGCAAGATTTGATCAGTTGGGAGTAGCACTTACCAACCCTGCGATCGTTGGTAATAATAAACGATTTGCTGAAACGAGTAAGGAATATCGAGACCTTGAAAAAATAGTGATCGCATACGAGGAATATAAAAAGGTGATTGATGACGTGACAATGTATAAAGAGGCGCTGAATGGAACGGATGAAGAATTAAGAGAGCTTGCAAAAGAAGAATTACCGGTAAGCGAAGAGAAAAAGGTAAAAATGGAATCGGCCATAAGGCAGATGCTGATACCAAAAGATCCACAAGACGATAAGAATGCGATCATTGAAATTCGTGCAGGCACCGGAGGCGATGAGGCAAGCCTGTTTGCAGGTGACCTCCTGCGTATGTATATGCGCTATTGTGAACGTCGCGGATGGAAAACAGCGGTATTAAGTGAAAGTGAAGGAACAGTGGGTGGTTATAAAGAAGTGCAACTGGAAGTAATTGGTGAGGATGTGTACGGCACATTGAAATTTGAAAGTGGTGTGCATCGTGTACAAAGGGTACCAGATACTGAAGGTTCGGGAAGGGTGCATACATCAGCAGCCACAGTGGCAGTGATGCCTGAAGCGGAGGAAGTAGATTTTGAACTGAACCCTGCAGACGTAAAGATGGAAACGGCCCGAAGCGGTGGCGCAGGCGGTCAGAACGTAAACAAGGTCGAAACAAAAGTGATGCTAACGCATATTCCTACAGGTACGGTTGTTGTTTGCCAAACAGAAAGGAGCCAGCTTGGTAACAGGGAAAAAGCAATGGGTATGCTGAGAACAAGACTTTATGAAGAGCAGGTGAGGAAGCAAGAGGAAGAGATCTCCCGCCATAGAAAAAGCCTTGTGAGCACAGGTGACCGTAGTGCCAAGATCAGAACGTATAATTATCCGCAAGGGAGGGTGACAGATCACCGGATCAATCTTACATCCTACAATTTGCCTGCAGTAATGAATGGAGATATAAATGAATTTATCGATGCATTGCAGTTTGCAGAAAATTCTGAGAAGCTTGCAAAGCAGAATTGATCTGAATTTCCTGATACAATAAAAAAACTCTTTGGCGTTTCTTTAACAGGAACGCCTTTGTTTTGTCGTCTTATTAATATGAACGTTTTACAGATATTATTTAGATTGGTTTTTGTCAGCTTACAGTCAGATTTATTGCGTGGAAGGTTACAAATTGCTTTGGTTAGGATAAAATAAAGGACGGTTTTAGACGTTTAAAAACCTGAGGTTCTTTGGTTTGAAAATGGCCGGAAAACTGAAGTTATTCTTCGCAGATTTCCCCATTTGAAAAGGTATAATACGAGGAAAAGACCTTTAATAGTTCGTTAACAACAGACATCAAAATATTGGCAGTAAATTTGCGTTATAGATAAAAGTTCTTCACAAATAAAGCAGTCAATTTTCTCATAAGCAGTTAGTTTTGGTTGCGACCCCTGTTTCTACAGGGGTCTATTTTTTTATATACCTACCCGTTTTTTAGCCGTATTAAAGCAGCCACTTTTTGACTCTTATTATTTCTATTCTCCCTAAAACTTGGCACTAATTCCAACTTTTAAAAATCGAGGCGCATCAGTTTTATAATAGATCTCTGAATCAGCCGAGGGTTCAAACTGAAGTCTTGTTCCTGTATTAAATTTTGCCTCTCTCCTTGTTATGCATAAATCCAATTTTTATCTACTGCCGTAAATCATAAAGTATTTCTTTCAACATTTTCTTTTGTGGCTGCTCCTCCTTAATTATTAAATTATCTCATCGGTGTCTAACACTTCAAAACAAAGAATTGGTTTATTGTTATTGATGTTTTGTATTTCCCATACACTTTTTGCGCATGCTGTGATCAGAGATCTCGAAAGCATGTCTGGTGGCGAAGCTGCTACTCTTTATCTTAGGCTAGGTTATAAGCATATTCTTCCATTGGGGTTTGATCATATCCTTTTTGTGCTTAGTTTATTTCTACTAAGTCCAAAGCTAAAACCTGTCTTATGGCAATCCCTTGCCTTTACTGTTGCACATTCTGTTACGCTTGGATTGGCAATGTATAATGTTATCAGACCGCCTGCAAGAATTGTAGAACCTATCATTGCAATTTCAATAATGTATGTAGCACTTGAAAATATTTTCTCACCCAGGTTAAAAGCATCGCGTATCGGAGTTGTATTTTGTTTTGGACTTGTTCATGGAATGGGCTTCGCCTCTGCATTATCAGGTCTTGGACTTCCTTCTAACTCTTTTCTTACTTCGCTGGTTATGTTTAATATTGGTGTTGAGCTTGGTCAGCTTACTGTAATTATCACTGCCTATTTTTTACTGGCAAAATGGTTTGGTAATAAGCCATATTACAGAAAGTATATTGTGATCCCATTATCGGCCATTATTGCTGCTATTGCTCTTTACTGGACCATCCAGAGAACGTTATTCTAGAATTTTTTCCAGGTCCCTTACCTGTTCTGGACTTAGATCATAACAATTTTTATAGGCCGCTTTAAAGTATTGCTCTGCATTATAACCTTTATTCATGCTTTGCATAAGTTTTCCCATATAATACAATTCAAGGCCTTCTAATGGTTTTCCAGAAACAAATGATTTAAAAATTAACGCTGCTTTTTCTTTTTCATGATTCTGAAGAAGAGCCCATATATACCAGGCATTGGTTTGCGGAGTACTGCGATTTTTTAATTCTTGCTCAGCAATGATTACTGCTTTTACAGGATCATTTAAAACACCTGCATATAATCCG
>Ga0207641_10001688_pt1 | contig 21481 bp, 19 predicted proteins | sample KBSSwiS62_FD_184306 | JGI IMG/M metagenome (GOLD analysis project Ga0207641, IMG submission 184306) | Switchgrass rhizosphere microbial communities from Kellogg Biological Station, Michigan, USA - KBS Switchgrass S6-2 (SPAdes) (version 2) | ecosystem: Host-associated > Plants > Roots >... | reverse complement strand
CTGCTTATGCATTTAAACCCGATGATAAATATTATGCAGCAGTAATACTAACTAAAGTGGACATGGTTTGGGTGAATGAAACAAAGAATGCCTTTAATATGTATAACAGGGGTAAATATTATAACAAACAATTTGAATACTCCGTCACTCCGATCAATGCAGAATATAAGGTTTTATTAATTGGAAATTTTGACAACGCACAAGCCGCGGCAGAGTATGTTCAATCGGTAAAACCAGTAAGCAATTCGCAAATTGTACCATGGCTGGCTACGGATAAATACAGTTTTACAGTTATATCTGCCGCCAATCTGGAAATACTGAAAACACAGCAGGATATTGGGCTTTACAAACAATTCATCGAAAAAAATCTACCCGGTAAATTTTAAGGATTCCTTTTATCAAAGCTCATCTATTTTATTAGCTTTGAAATACATTGTGGTATTTTATTTGAGGTCTTTTCATCTTTCACTGAAACCATACATCATGAAACGGAGCGTAAAAATCTTCTGGCAACTTTTCTTTGGCGGATTCATTGCCTTTATATTATTGATATTGCTTGCAAGCTGGGGAATGTTTGGCCCAATGCCATCATTAAAGAAATTGGAAAACCCAAGCATATTACAGGCCACTGATGTATTTGCCGATGATGGCACCCTCATGGGAAAGTATTACCTGGAAAAAGGTAATAGAAGCAATGTGGAATATAAAGACATTTCAAAATATGTAGTGGATGCACTTGTAGCCACAGAAGATAAAAGGTTTTACAATCATTCAGGAATTGATTTTAAAGGCACACTTCGTGCTGTTATGCTCCTCGGAAGTGAAGGCGGCGGCAGTACACTCACACAACAATTAGCAAAAGCTCTTCTTGATCACGAAAGGAAAAGTAAAGCAATCCGTGTCATTCAGAAATTGAAAGAATGGATCATTGCTGTTAAGCTTGAAAGAAATTTTACAAAGGATGAACTACTTGCTTTATACCTTAATGCCGTTCCTTTCTCTGATAATGTATTTGGTATACGAAATGCTTCAAAAACTTTTTTTCAAAAAGAACCTTATCAATTGAATATTGAAGAATCTGCTCTTTTGGTTGGCATGATCAATGGACCAGGTCTTTATAATCCCCGACGGAACCCGAAAGCTTCGATGGATCGGCGAAATCTTGTCATCAACCGTATGGTAGAAAATGGAAGGATTACTTCTACGGAAGCAACAAAATGCAAAGCCCAGCCCATCGTGTTAAATTATCGCAAACTGGACGAAAACTCGGGCTATGCACCTTATTTCCGCGAAGTATTGCGTGAGGACCTGAAAACAATTTTGAAAGGCATAAAAAAACCAGATGGTGATACATATGATATTTATGATGATGGTTTGAAAATTTATACAACGATCAATCCCCGCATGCAGGAATATGCAGAAGAAGCAATTGCTGAATGGATGCCAACCATGCAAAAATGGTTAAATGCAACCGGCAATATTAAAAACGGCTCCGTTTGGGGTGATTTTGAAAATGTGATGCAAGCGGCAATGAAAAACAGCGATCGATGGGCCAATATGAAAGACGATGGATTCAGTGATGACGAGATCAAACGTGCTTTCAAAAAGAAAGTGCCGATGAAAGTGTTTGCATGGAATGCAAAACGTGAGAAAGATACCATAATGAGTCCTTATGACTCTATTAAATATCATAAACAAGTAATGCAAGCCTCTTTTATGGCAATGGATCCTGTAACAGGAGAAATTAAGGCATGGGTCGGTGGCGTTAATTTCAAAACATTTAAATACGACCATGTTAATATAAAAACGAAAAGACAGGTGGGTTCATCAATAAAACCATTTTTATACGCACAGGCAATGGAAGAACGTGGCTTTAATGCTGAAACACCTGTGGAAGATGTGCAACAGGATTTTGGCAACAATCGTCTTGTACCGGCCACCGGTAAAACTTGTACGGGTCGTACAATGACAATGGCAACTGCATTAGCATTTTCAAAAAACTGTGCGAGTGCATATATAATGAAACAAGTAACACCTAAAGCCTTTGAAGAATTTGTTAATCGTATTGGTATCCCTACTGATATTGGCCCCTACCCTGCAAATGCACTTGGCGCCTGTGATCTTTCTTTATATGAAATGCTTTGGGGCTATACTGTTTTTGCTGGTCGCGGATTTTCAACAAAGCCCTGGTATATCAGCCGCATTGAAGACAGGAATGGTAATGTGATTGTAAGATTTGATTATAGTGTAAACCGCAAAGAAGCAATAAATGATGTCACAGCTTATAAAATGGTTCGTATGATGCAGGGAACCGTTGATATTGGAACTGCGAAAGGATTGAGAAGTAGTTTGGGTGCAGCCGAAATGGGCGGCAAAACAGGAACTACAAATGATAACAGCGATGCATGGTTCATGGGCTATACTCCCCAGTTATTGGCTGGTGTATGGGTTGGTTGTGATGATCGTTTTATTCGTTTGAATAAAAATGATACCCGTGGCTATGGTGGCACTGCCGCAAGACCTATATGGGAAGCTTTTTATAGAAAAGTATATGCTGATAAAAAATTAGGTATTGACAGAGATGCAAGATTCTCAAAACCGGAAGACCTGGAAATGGAAATGAACAGCGCAGATCCTTTGAATCTTATTGATGTTATACCTCCTGCGGCTGAAGGTGAAGACCAGGGAGTTGGCAATGAATCAGATTTTGAAATAATAAAAACTAAGGAATATATTGGTCCGGAAAGTAAACCAGTCATCGATGATAGTAAGGAAAAGAAATCAAAAAAAGATACTACAGATAATCAAGCCCCGGCTGTAAAAATTGGCGATCCACAACCTGAAGAGAAAAAGAAGAAAGGTATTTTCAATAAAATTTTTGGAAAGAAAGATAAGAAAGAGAATTGATAAGAAATTTCTTATGAGTTGAGTTTCTTCACTTATAAAACATACTTAACTAGTTTTATAAGTAATCGTTTTACCTGAAATAGCTATTGTTTCAATATCGATCTTTCCATAAACAACATTCACTGATACTTTACCGGCTTTCAATGATATGGTACCAAATCCAGATTCAGTTGAAAGAAAGCTGGTAAAATCTCCGACTTTTGAATCCACATATAATTTCTTTTCTACTGCATCGTATCTCACACCTGTTAAAGCCTGCAAGTATCCATAGCTTGATAAGGCTCTTGCATACCAGTGACCACATTCGTATTCATTGAACGGATTTCTAACCCTTCCATCATAACGATTACGTGAAGCACGAACAATATCAAGTCCTTCTTTTACATGACCCATTATCATCAAATGCGAAGCCACCTGGTGTTCAATGCCTGTCCATACTTCATCACTATAAACAAAAGGCAAGGAGAGCTTCCCTCCTTTTGGCCATGTACATAAAAGCAAACCTCCTTCATTGCCTAATGCAAACGCCGGTCGTTGCGGATTTGCATGTTCCAAAAGGTTTTCTTTAAGATTATATTTATGAACAGCCAGCAAATGACTTTTAAGTTTTGATTGATCAATAGCATCATTCAATCCGCACATCCTGGCTATCCATGCTCCAAGTATACCATCTGATAAACAACCCTTACCATATTGATATTTTGGTCCTTCTTTTTCTAACAGGTCTTTTGCTTCGTTAGAATATTCGCCTCCAAAAGATTTTTCTGTTGTGGGATCTTTAGCATTTAATCCTTTATATTGAATTTTCTGAATAAAAAATTCTCCATCGTATAATTCTGTCTCCATAAATTTTTTCCCGAGTGCAGCCAATGTTCTATACTTCTCAACATCCTTTTTCAAAAATTCACCCATTGTTGCAAATGCATTCAAAGCGCCAATATAAAAACTTGCATGCATTCCATCAGGACCCCAAAATTCTATATCGTAAGTATTATGATGTGGTTCTTCAATAACTCCTTTTCCATGGGGATCCCATACACGTATACAGTAATCCATGCTTGATTTCACCATTGGAAATATTTTCCGCAACCATTCATGATCTCCGCTGATGCGCCATTCACGATAAATTTTCATAATGCCACCCAACTGACCATCTGCGGCCGAATGAAAGCTATGCGTAGCTGGTTCGATTGGAAGTGTTGCTCTAAAATTCTGATGGCCCTCTTCATTTTGGCTTTCACAAAACTCAGTATTACGAAGACTTCTTTCCAATGCAGGAAATAAATGCGCAATAGCTTGTGTATAATTCCAAACATGTGTACAGGAACCATGACAACATCCCCCATTATCACCACAACCTTCAAAACACCAGAGTCTTCCATCATATTGGCGCATGACCGTGGGAGATTTTAATATTGTAAGATTTGCCGCCACAGCTTCAATTACTTCGGCAGGCAAAGTGCTTGCATAAAAAGCCTCTTTGAATAAATTGCTTTTTTTTCTAAGTTCATTATACTGCTGCGACCAATAATTAGTCAGTTCATTTATGTTTTTGAAAAAACTACTATACCAGGGTTTATAAAATTTTCCATGAAAATCTTTATCATATTTATCAAGTGAAATATCTGAAGGGGAATTGCAACAGCCGCTTGCAGGATCACAATTTTCTTTTCTCGTACCCATTTCGCCATAAGTATAATCTGAATCGGGTGTATACCACGCCATCATGAGACGGATCGTCTTTTCTTTTCCGGCAGCCAATTTGAAAGGAACATATAACGATGCACCGGGAGCATTACCATCAACTGGTGGAATGGATCTTACTTCGCCTTTTTTAACAGCATTCCATGCTATCGTGATCGGATCCCACCACCCTCCACGAAACCAACAATGATCAACAACTGTAGAATCATCATCCGTAGAAAAAGCCATATCAGTACGAAAAGGTTTTTCTTTTGTTCCTTCTTCAGTTAATATAAATCCATTTTTAACAGAGGAAACATTATTCTTTCCTTTATTAATACTGACAAAATTTTTACTGTTAAAAGAAAATATTGCATCAATAGATGCAGTGCCGGAATTAACAAAATGATACTCGAGTGCCGCAACAGGCAAACTCGAATTATTATCATCCCCTGGAATAAAAGGACTCCAACCGGTCACTTTTATTTTTAATGGCAGATCATTATCAGAAATGTCAAGATAGCCAAAAGGGAACCGCGAGAGAAATGATGCATTACGAAAACGAGGCAATCCAGTTGTAGCACCGCCTGCCCCATTACCTGCATCACGTTGACCAAATTTTTTCCAATCCGGCACTGGTCCTTCAAGTATTTTGGCTCCGTTTGTTTTTCCTTTTACAACAATAGCGGCAAATATTGTTGGTTCATTAAAAATATCGGGCCTGTTCTTTATTGAAACATGTGACAATGCACCTGTTCCTTCCATACAGATCATTCCGGCGCCAATGCCACCCATTGGAAATGCAACACGATTCAGGAATTCTTTTGTGTATTCGCCATTATACTTTCGCTTTGACGCTATAGGTTCATTTGCATTTTCAGTTTGTCCAGAATTTTGTTCCGTCTCTGCATTTATAATGCCGCCGGGAAATAATGCAGCAGCAGTCCCGGTTACACCAATTTGTTTTAGAAATGATCGGCGCCCTGATCTATTTTTCATGTGGCAAATTTGTATTCTAATATAAAAAGAAAGGAAGAGAAAAATTATTTCCAATCCTTTATCCAGTCCTTGATACCAAGGTAAACCTGGTTGGCGACTTTTGTTCTAAACTTTGGATCAAGTATCATTTTCTCATCCTCTTTATTACTAAGGAAAGCAATTTCCACGAGGCAACTCGGATAATCTGTCGGTTGTATAGGTTGAAAATTAAAACTACCCACATTTCCAAACTCTTCAAGATTTTTTATCTCCAGCAATCTTTTTAAAATGCTTTGTGAAAATGAACGGAACCCGATATGCTTATAATACGTTGAAACGCCCCTTGTATAGTCACGTCCGGAAGAGTTTAAATGAAAAGAAATAAAAATATCCGGATTATTTTGCTGCGCCCATAATACACGATCTTTATTGTCAATAGTAGTGTCAGTCTCTCTAACCATCAATACTTTTATTTTTTGCTTTTTTAAGATCTTCTGAAGCTCTTTGGCAAAGAGAAGAGTATAATTTTTTTCAAGAATGCCCGATGTTACACCGCTTGCCCCTAGATTAGTTCCTCCATGTCCTGCATCAATAGCGATCGTCATTTTCTGAATGTTCGCTGTCAATCTTCTAATTTTTAACAGCAGTGAGTTTCCATTATATCCGATACTGTATCCATAATGCTGTTGCTTCACTAATTCTATTGTGATTTGCAAGACATCGCTTTCTGTTTGTTCATACCAAACATTCTTTACTGCTTTTGCAGATGACAATTGTGTTATCCAGTTTATATTGCTTTGTACATTATACAATTCAATTTTAATTCTTGAAGGATCTATTTCCATCCAGCTTTTATAAGGGACTCTTCTGCTGAGTGAAAAGCTTACCGAATCAATCCGATTGTTATCGGATTCATCTACTCCTTTCACCCGCCAGCTTTCACATAAAGCGGTTGATAACATAGTATCATGAAATGGTTGCGTATAAACTTTTTCAATGAATGCATAATGCTGTGCCGAAAGTTGGACCTTATATAAATTCTTTATAGTATCAATAACTTTCATCACAACAGATGTATCGATATAGCCCATTTTGGCGCTGCCCAACCTGTCTTCACCGCTGCTGTAGGCAAGCTGTGGTAGTTTACCCTTCGTAATTATATAAGAAGGAATGGAGTCTTGCGCAAAGAATGATTGTCCTTGTAAAAAGAAAAATAAAAGGATCACACAAATAATTCTTCTGGAAATCATGATTGAAGATAACAGAATTTATTTTTTAAAATTGATTTTCTGCCAGGTAGGTTTCATATTTAACTACTCTCTTCTTTTCTTACCTTTCTCCTAAAATTAGTCAACATGGTCTTATTATTTGCCGGGGCGGTCGTTTCTTATATAATAGCTATCCTTCTTAGTAGAATACACCTAAGGCTTCACCAACAATTATTTAAAACAGATCAGTATGTTTGAAATAAAAAAAGCGGAGGTAGATGATATACCTTTGATACGTGAACTTACGTTTCGTGTTTGGCCGCAAACTTATGCATCCATCCTTTCACAGGAACAAATCGATTATATGCTGGAAATGATGTATAGCGAATCTTCATTAAAAAAACAAATGACCGAAGATGGCTGCGAGTTTATTATTGTTTATGAAAATGGAAACCCTGTTGGTTTTGCCTCGTATAGTAAAGAGGAAGCACAGAGGTGGAAACTAAATAAAATTTATGTTCTGCAAAATCAGCAAGGAAAAGGAACGGGTAAGTATGTGATCAATTATATTATAGATGAAATTAAAAAGCAAAATGCAAATTCTCTTTATTTACAAGTGAATCGCTACAATAATGCAAAAACTTTTTACGAAAAACTTGGATTCGCCGAAATAGATTTTATAAATCTTAATATCGGCAACGGTTATTTTATGAATGACTATGTGATGGAGAAGAAGTTGAAGATTGAAAGTTGAAAAGTTTTTGTCGTCCTAACCTTTAACATTCAACTTTTAACTTTCCACAAACTAATTGCATTTTAAATATTTTCTTGGATTGACAGGTTCTTCCTGCAAAAACATAAGTAATTCGAGCATGTCTCCCGGCTTATAAGTACCAATTATATCTCCTGCTTTTACCCTGGCGCCTTGCCTCACTTTTGGTGCCAGTACACCCGCATACCAAAAATAATAACCTTTATAAAGTAATACCACGTCATATTTAGTATCTTCTGTCCTTGCTACGATAACTACTGAAGCATCATGAACTGCCTGGACTGCAGTGTCAGATTTACTTGAAAGCATCACCCCATACTCGGACGATTTTTGGTAGTCTTTGTCACTTGCTCTTATCGTTTTTGGTACACCCGTTTTAAGAGGACATAATAATTGCAGGCTATCAGTTTGAGCAAATCCAAATGAAACTGTAAAAGAAAACAATAAAAGAGCGGCGGTTCGTTTTAAATCCATGCTTATTAGTTTTTTTGAAAGCTAAGTTTTTTTATCATTTCATCGCTCAATGGTTCTGAATAAACGCCAAAAGCATTTACCAATACTCCTTTCATACCAGACTTTGACTCTATTGCGTACACTACCGCTTCATCGCCAGGATCACTGTTACCTTCGAAACGATGAAATTCTGTTATTTCAAAATCTTTGGGATTGAAATTTTGTCCCTGGCACTCTAGACGACTTCCTTTAAGATTAAAATCCAAAGTATATCCTCTTTGTTTTAATTCGTTCACAGCTTGTGACACGGTATCATACGCTGGCATATTATTAATTTTTTTATGATTTACTATTTTATTCTTTTTTCTCGCCCGCAGGTTTACACTCAAGAAATTCTCTTGAATCCATCGGTTCCTCATCTTTAAACATTCTGAATTCCATTTCTTGTCCAATAGTATAAAGTCCTAATACCTGTCCTGCTTTTATTTGCTGGTTCACATTTACCAATGCCTTCGAGATCCCATAGTACCAGAAATACCATTCTTTATAATAGATCACAATTTCAAAACGGCCATCTTCGGTCGGGTTAATGCTCAACACTTTTGCATCAATACAACTACGGATCGCCGTGTCGGTTTTGCTCATCATTATCACTTTCTTATCTGGCGGATCCCAGGTAAATGCCTCCTTTGGCTCACGTCCCATTCCATTTTCAAAAGGACATAAAAGCTTTTTATCGAACTTTATTTCGCCCTTGCCTTTACTTTTTTGCCCAAAAACTGAACCGATAATGAATATCAGCCCAGCAAGCAGTAAGATTTTCTTTTTCATGATTAATTCCGGATTAATAGAGTTACAGACGGTAAGTCGATTGGTTTCGTTGGCCGTTTGTTTAATTATGTCCAGGTTACCTCAATAGGACGAAGCAAATTACAGATTTGCAGCGTATAATTATAATTTTCTAGCTCACAATAAAAGCTCTTGCCTCGTGAAATTACTCAATAGATTAATTTCTATTTGACCCAAGAGAATGACCCTAGGGTAACTTTCAGCTGCTGTAATACTGAAATCTAAATTATCACATGTGTCTCCTTGACGGCGCCCATTACAAAAACACTTTGCACATTCCCAATATTTTCCATTTCAGACAGACGATTCACATGAAAATTATAATATGCATCCATATCCTCTACCACGATCTTTAGCATAAAGTCAAACTGTCCGGAAATACTATAGCATTCCAGGACTTCACTCATCTCCCTGATCGCTTTCACAAATCGTGATCCAGCCGTTTTATTGTGCTGCAAGAGTGAAACATACACGATCACCATTAAACGCTTGTTAAGTTTTGCAGGATCAACAAGGGTTGCATATTGTTTGATCACTCCTGTTTCTTCCATCCATTTGATCCGTTCATAAACAGGTGTTGTACTCAAATTCACTTTGTCAGAAATCTCTTTTACTGTGATTCTTGCGTTACGTTGCAATAGTTTCAGGATCGCAACATCTTTCTCATCGAGTATAACATGAGTAGTAGATTCCTCTTTTTTAATTGCTTTAGCCATACTAAAAAAGCTGTTTATTCTACAAGAAACGAATTTTTAGGCATTTTATTCCAAATTTTAATAAGAAGTCAGCCGTTTTACCTATTTCTATACCTTTGTTCCAAGCTGAATTCTTTGTGTCGTTGGTTCTTCTCTTATTAGCTTGATGGAAAACATGAAGACACGAAGGAAAATTAAAATTTTTTAACTGATAATTAAAAACCATGTCTACAACAATCTCAAACATCGACTTTAAACTGGCCAATAAAGTGAAAGAAATTTCACTTGCCGAATGGGGAAGAAAGGAAATTCGCCTCGCTGAAGCCGAAATGCCTGGCCTGATGGCGATCCGTAAAGAATACGGACCAAAACAGCCTCTTAAAGGTGCCCGTATTGCTGGTTGCCTTCACATGACCATCCAAACCGCGGTGCTGATCGAAACATTAATTGAATTGGGTGCTGAAGTAAAATGGAGCTCATGCAATATTTTCTCAACCCAGGATCATGCTGCTGCTGCTATTGCCGCTGCAGGTATCGGTGTATTCGCTTGGAAAGGACAAACACTTGAAGAAGCTGATTGGTGTATTGAACAAACCTTATTCTTCGGGGGCGCCGATCGTCCATTGAACATGATACTTGATGATGGTGGCGATCTTACAAATATTGTTTTGGATAAATATCCAGAACTGATCCAGCACTTAAAAGGAATCAGCGAAGAGACAACTACAGGTGTTCATCGTCTTTATGAAAGAGTGCAGAAAGGAACACTACCTGTTCCTGCTATAAATGTGAATGACTCTGTTACAAAAAGCAAGTTTGATAATAAATACGGTTGTAAAGAAAGCCTGGTTGATGCCATTCGCCGCGCGACTGATGTGATGATGGCAGGTAAAGTTGCTGTTGTTGGAGGTTACGGTGATGTAGGTAAAGGCTCCGCCGCTTCATTGAAAGGGGCAGGTTGCCGCGTTATAGTTACTGAAATAGATCCTATATGCGCTTTACAGGCTGCTATGGATGGCTTTGAAGTGAAGAAAATGGCTGATGCAGTGAAAGAAGCTGATATAGTTGTGACTGCCTCTGGTTGCCGCGATCTCATCACGGAAAAACATTTCCGTAGCATGAAAGATAAAGCGATCGTTTGCAATATTGGTCACTTTGATATCGAGATCGATGTAGCCTGGTTGAATAATAATTTTGGCCATACAAAAGATACTGTCAAACCACAGGTTGATGTTTATACTGTTGACGGAAAGGACATCATTTTACTTGCTGAAGGTCGTTTGGTAAATCTTGGTTGTGCTACTGGACACCCAAGTTTTGTAATGAGTAATTCATTCTCTAACCAAACCTTGGCGCAAATAGAACTTTGGAACAATCATAAAAGTTATGAGAACAAAGTTTATGTGCTTCCAAAACATCTGGATGAAAAAGTTGCAAGACTTCATCTTTCAAAGATTGGAGTTGAGCTTGATGAACTTAGCACTGAGCAAGCCGATTATCTTGGCATTCCAAAGACTGGACCGTTCAAGCCAGAACATTATAGATATTAAGATGATAACTGAAAGTTGATAGATGATATTGAAGCCTCGAATTGTTCGGGGCTTTTTTATTTTATTTACCAGCTGCATAGCTATTATAAGCTTCCGTTGTGTCACTCACTTGTGCATAAAGTAATTCTATTCAGCTCAGCAATCGTTAAAAAATTAAATTAGATAATATTTCTACGGCCGTGTCGTTAAAAAAATGAACTCCCGTAATGACTAAAACCTTCCTTTATACAATTATTATTTTCCTCTTTTGCTTTCATTCACTTGCCCAGGTGACTGATGTCGGACCTAATGGCAAACCGAATTACCGGGCTGTAACAGGAGGTTCTGTTAAAGTAAATATTGATAAGGTTAGTTCATTAGCAACTCTCATTAACAAGCTTGATAGTAATTGGGAATTTGTAGAAACAGGTAAGATGTACTGGATTGGATATACAGACGATATGTATTCTATCGCTGCATACAAAGATTCAGCAATTGAACCACTGGTCGAACATTTCCAGTCCACCAAATCCGAGAACGGTAAATATGGCGCTATCTGTACCCTGCACCTGATTGGCATCGAAAGTTCTATTGCAGGAAGATTTATTGAAAAGTTTAAAAATAAAAATGCAAGAGAAGCACTTTTTCGGCTGGCGAAAGATAAAAAATATACTGGGGTTATTGTTTCATTGTTAGCAAGAGACCCATGGAAAACTGATTTGCCCAGTCTCATAGAATTACTTAGACAAGACAATCACTGTGTTGAATTGGTCAATGCATTATTTCGATATACAACAATTCCAAATGAAGAAAATGATATTCCATTCAGACAAAGTATTTCCCAATCTCTGGATACAATTAATGTATTGATGAGGGATTCTTCAGTTTTCCAGGTCGGGATCCTTATTAAAACCTCAGAACCTGAAGCTAAAGAAATTGAAAGAGGGAGCCCTATGGTAACTGTAAATAATAAGCCCAGAGTTATTGTACAAACAGATTATGGAGCAACAGGAAAATATTGGAAGTTTATCATAAACGAACGAGAGACTCAAAAGATCGATTTCTACTTCAAATGCAGCCAAAAAGAATTGAATGAATACAACTGTAAACCAATAGAAGACTTATTGTATGAGTTTCTCTCTTTAAGCTGGGAAAAAATTAGCCAATTTAGTTATGTGAATTATTGGGACGGCTTTCAACATTATTTCGAAAACAATAATTTAATTATCTGTACTATTGAACAAAGTGCAAAAAGGTGGCTGGAATATTTTAACAATAAAAAATAATGGAAGAAAATTTATCCTTATAGGCTCAGTTCCTTATCTGACGATAAAATAATTTCTTCGACTTACATATCCGGAATACTGTACCTTTCATCAAAATTTTTCCACTTAAAAAAATTTTTATGAAACAACTGCTAACAGTTCTTGTAATTTTTTCGATTACATCTTTATTTATTGCTTGTAATAGCAATACGGCCGAACCTGGAACAAATACATCAACAGAAAAAGAAATGAAATCTTTTGACCTTGCTGCAGCAAAAAAAGCTATTGACTCAACAAATGCTGTTTTTGGCTCCTTAGTCAGCAAAGGTGATTCGGTTGGCCTCGCTTCTCTGTATACTTCCGATGGAAAATTTATGGCAGAACATATGCCTACGGCTTCTGGGAGAAGTGCAATCCAAAGTGCTTTTGCCGGAATGTTTGCCGCCATGGGAACACCCGGTCTTACATTAACTTCCAATGAAGTTTCTGGAAATGAAGAGATGCTAAGTGAAGTAGGTTCTTATAGTATGACAGATAAGAGCGGTAAAGAAATAGATAAAGGCAAATACATTGTTCTTTGGAAAATGGAAGATGGAAAATGGAAGCTACATCGTGATGTATTTAATTCTGATAATCCGCCAGCGCCGATGGCACCCGCAAAAAAATAATTATCCTGAAATAATAGTAAGAAAAAAGTAAATGCCTTGCACCATGCAGGGCTTTTTTTATTTGTCAGATCAAAGTCATGATAAAAGATCAACCCAATATTTAAATTCTGTTGTGCAAAACTAATATCGCTTGTGGCTTCCTTTGGAATAGTTGTTGAGTAATTGGGATAGTTCTCTATTTCTTATTTTTAAAAAGGAGGTGTCTATGACAAACGTCGCATTGTGGGTACAGCTTGAAGCCAAAAAAGGCAAAGAAGCAGAAGTAGAAAGATTTTTACGCGATGGTCTGACCATTGTTAACAACGAAACAGAAACCATCACCTGGTATGCATTAAAACTTGGCCCTACTTCATATGCGATCTTCGACACGTTTTCTGATAATAAAGGAAGAGAAGCTCATTTAACTGGCCAGGTTGCCAAAGCTCTTAAAGAAAAGGCATCTGATCTTTTCTCTAAACCGCCCACAATTGAAAGAATCGATATACTTGCTGCCAAACTGCCTGAATTAGAACAGTACTAACTCATTATAAACTTTTTGACCAGAGCGATCCCGGAGCTTTTAATTCATCGTCGAACCGATGTGAGGGCCCCGGGGTTTCATTTTATTAAGGGATATTGCTTCGCATTCAATAATGCCTTAAAAAAATCTCTGAACACAAATGAACATTCGCATTTTTGAACATTATATTTTTTTACTGAATCAGTTTCTGTAATTTCAAAGTATAGCATAAAATTTGCTCATAACAGTTCTAACAAATAGAGATATGCCAATACATTTCGTGAAAAACATCCAGTTCTCTAAGCTTATAAAAGCTGAAGGACGCCTGAGAGAGTTCAATTTTAGAAAAACCGGGACAGGTAACGATGAAAAATGCTCGGTTGATACTGTGGACGATCGCGGCAACCGGATCATTTTCACCATGTCCAAGGAAGGTGGCACCTGGAAACTCGGCTCAACATTACTTCCAAAATGGATCGTCCAATACGAAGTTCAATTAAGCGATGCTATTGAAGAGGAAATAAGCCACCAATAACACGTGGACCGGTAAATATTATTTTTGCCGGTAATGGTTCAGTTTACAACTACAATAAAGCAATTTGATCAGCAAGGCGAAAAAACCGGCTGGACTTACATTGAAGTCCCTTCAGATATAGCAGAGAAATTAATCCCAGGAAACAAAAAAGGGTTTCGCGTAAAAGGAAAGCTTGATAATTTTCCAATTAAAGGAATTGCCTTGCTCCCAATGGGCGGCGGCAATTTTATTCTCACACTAAATGCTGACCTAAGAAGAGGAATACATAAAAGGAAAGGTGCGATGCTGAATGTGAAATTGCAGGTGGATCCGGAGGGATATAAGCTTAACGAAGATTTTATCGCCTGCCTGAACGATGATCCTATAGCAAAAAAATATTTTGATACACTTTCCGGCTCTCACAGGAATTATTTCAGTAAATGGATAGATTCTGCCAAAACAGAACCCACAAAGATCAAACGAATTGCAATGGCAGTAAATGCTCTTTCAAAAAAATGGGGTTATCCTGAAATGATGAGAAATAGTAAGAAAGATCTTTAATTAGCCTATTCATTTCTCCGGAATCTTGTTCTGATCTTCTCAAGCTGATCTTCTTTTAGATCAGTTGTCTTTTTTAATACTTCAATAAAATAATCAACTTCTTCTTTAGATGCAGGACAGCCGGTGTTCTGAGGTTTTTCTTTGCCATTTACAGAAGCAGGCATCCTGGAATCAAATAAAAAGTTTTCATCTTTATCAAAAATTAACCAGAAAGGGATGCCCTGGTCCTTGCCTTCATGCTTTTCAAGCAATTCCAATGCGCCGGGGTTTTCAAGATTCTCCTTTCCTTTCGATTCAAATACGACGAGATGACGAATAACAAAATTATCATCAAAGAATTTTTTTACAGAAGCATCATTCAATGAAGTATCCATTTTATGACACCAACCACACCATGATGCATGAAACATCACCATGACTTTTTTGTTTTGCTTTTTTGCAGAAACAAAAGCTTCTTTCATTATTTCCTCTGATGACAAAGGAGCTTTCTGGGCGAATATGGAAGAAACCGTGATATGCAATAATAAAGGGATCAAAAAAATATTTTTCATGGTACCATTTTATCAAAAGCAATTTACTCTATCCTTCAATAAGAGGAAGTTAAAATAATAGTCTCTTTTGTACGAATTTGTAGATTTGCTCATGACGAAGCTATCAGTTAATATCAACAAGTTTGCAACCTTAAGAAATTCCCGGGGAGGAAATAATCCCGATGTAATAAAAGCAGCGATCGACGCACAGCGATTCGGCGCCGATGGAGTCACTGTTCATCCCCGCCCCGATGAACGCCATATTCGTTATGACGATGTAAGAGAAATTAAAAAGATCATTACAACAGAGTTTAATATAGAAGGCAATTGCACAGAACAAAAATTTGTTGATCTTGTTTTAGAAACAAAACCCGACCAAGTCACCCTGGTTCCTGATACACTTGGACAACTAACTTCAGATCATGGGTGGGATACTATCAAAAACAAAGGCTATTTAAAAAACATAATTGCTGTATTTAAAAAAGCTGGTATCCGAGTTTCCATATTTGTCGATCCTGATATTAAAATGGTTGAAGGTGCCGCAGAAACAGGCACTGACAGGATCGAACTTTATACTGAAGGTTATGCAAAGCAATTTGCAGCCGGCAATAAGCAATCGGCAGTTGTGCCTTACATTAATGCATCTAAACTCGCAAAAGAGTTTGGATTGGGATTAAATGCCGGTCACGATCTCGATCTTAGCAATTTGAAATTTATAAAAGAAAACATACCCTTGCTCGATGAGGTAAGCATTGGTCATGCATTGATTTGTGACGCTATTTATCTTGGTTTTGAAAATGCAATTCAACTATATAAAAGGCAATTATTGATGTAGAAAATTGAGGGGCAAGCGGTAAGACCAAAGTCCAGTTATGAATTACTTGTTTAAAATTCACCCTTTAAAAAGCCTTCTAAACCTTACCTTTGCGGCGATTAAATAAACAACTATAACCACCAAAATATGGCAGATATATTTGAGCGTTTATTGAAAAATTATGGCCCGATAGGTCAACATCGCAAACAGGCACATGGTTATTTTGCTTTTCCCAAACTGGAAGGTGCAATAGGCAGTCGTATGAAATTTAGAGGAAAAGATGTTATTGTCTGGAGTTTGAATAATTACCTGGGCCTTGCAAATCATCCTGAAGTACGTAAGGCGGATGCTGATGGTGCTGCTGAATATGGGTTAGCACTTCCAATGGGTGCCCGCATGATGAGTGGAAACAGCAACCTCCATGAACAATTAGAAAGTGAGTTGGCAGAGTTTGTTGCGAAGGAGGATTGTGCCTTGCTTAATTATGGTTACCAGGGCATGGTTAGCCTCATTGATTCACTTTGCAGTCGCCATGATGTGATTGTTTATGATGCAGAAAGCCACGCTTGTATTATCGATGGACTTCGTCTTCATCCCGGTCACCGTTATGTTTTTAAGCACAATGATGTAGACGATTGCGAAAAGCAATTACAACGTGCATCAACTTTGATAGAGAAACAAGGCGCTGGTGGAATATTGGTAATAACCGAAGGTGTGTTTGGTATGGCCGGCGACCAGGGAAAACTCAAAGAGATCTGTGCATTAAAAGAAAAATATGAATTCCGTTTGCTGGTAGACGATGCTCACGGTTTTGGTACTTTGGGTAAAACAGGGGCCGGCGCTGGTGAAGAACAGAATTGCCAGGACCAGATCGATCTTTATTTCTCCACCTTTGCAAAATCAATGGCATCCATCGGTGCTTTTATTGCAGGACCAAGGGATATCGTTGATTACATCCGTTATAATATTCGTAGCCAGATCTTCGCAAAAAGCTTACCGATGCCTTTAGTGGTTGGTAATTTAAAAAGGCTGGAGCTTTTAAGAACACATCCTGAATTCAAGGAAAAGCTATGGAGCAATGCCCTGAAACTGCAAAGTGGATTAAAAGAAAAAGGATTTGATATAGGTAAAACTGATTCTCCTGTTACACCTGTTTATATGACTGGCGGTGTAGAAGAAGCAACCGCAATGGTGATGGACCTGCGTGAAAACTATGGGATCTTTGCTTCGATCGTTGTTTATCCTGTTATACCAAAGGGACATATTATTTATCGCCTTATTCCTTCAGCTGCACATACCGATGCAGATATAGAAGCCACACTTAAAGCATTTGAAGAAACCAAGAAAAAATTAGATGCAGGAGCTTATAAGGTTGACTCAGTTCCTGATATGACGGAATATAGTGGAAAGCGATTTGAATACATGTTGGATAAGCCCAAAAACAAATAAAATAAATTTATAATTTATAAAAAAGGCATTGTCAACAATGCCTTTCTTATTTGTCAAACTGATAGGTGTATAAATGTAGAACCCCCGATGGAAATCGGGGGCCCCTAATCAAAAACCATTAACCATTAAACCTTATCCTATGAAAATTCTCTGCTAAGAAACGTAATAAAAAATTAACATTGCAAGTTTAAATTCTGAATTTTGGCTTTTTTCGAGTTAAAAGGGGAAATATTGACCGCCGTCAATCGCTCCCAAAAGTCTTCAGATTTAATCCATGTCTCAACTTTTTTGTACTAAATAAAATTAAAACCCTATTTTAAATTAATGAACAAAGTAGTCATCGCTGTTACTGGCGCCAGTGGATCAATATATGCAAGATTGCTATTGGAAAAAATGCTTGCAATGAAAGATCAATGGGATGACCTTGCAATAGTTTTGACCCAAAATGCAAAACAAGTTTGGGAAACAGAGGCAGGAAATGATGATCATAAAAAAATACCAATAAAGAATTATTCAACCACAGATTTTACTGCTCCATTTGCTTCTGGCTCGGGTAAATTTAATACCATGATCGTTGTGCCTTGTTCCATGGGAACACTTGGTCGCATCGCCAGCGGAATATCAAACGATCTGATAACAAGGGCAGCCGATGTTATTTTAAAAGAGAGAAGGAAATTAATATGTGTGGTTCGTGATACTCCCTATAGTTTAATTCATATCCGGAATATGGAAACGGTTACACTTGCCGGAGGAATAATTTGCCCCGCTACTCCTTCTTTTTATAGTTTACCAAAAACAATTGACGAAGTAGCGGCCACTGTGGTTGACCGTGTTTTAGATCTGGCAGGATTTGATATCAAAACTTTTCGATGGGGAAAATGACTTACGAGTCCGCCTTCGGCGGAGCCAAGTTTTTGATGAGATTGAAGTGATCAACGATTATCTACGATCTCAACTCCCGGATATTTTTTTGCATCAAAAACAAACTGGCTGTCATCTATGGCACCATTGGGAGTAAATGTATTTACAATGATCGAATGTTTGGTTTGATCTTTTTCTATCACCTTAGTTGTGTTGATCGTTTTATTTGCCTTATCAATATATAAATACACTTTATGATAAGATTTGGTTTTGTCAGTAGGAGTCAATTCAATTTCCTGGAGGGTTTTTGTACCTTGCTTTTTTTCACCATTTAGTTTATATAAAAAATCTTTGTCGTAGAAATTTGTGAACATTTTCTGTGGAGTTAAACCGCTGCTGCTGTTATCAAACTTTGTAATGGTTACTTCGTTTGAAGATTTATCATAATTCCACACATTTACTCCATCGCAAAATATTTCCTGTCCTACAATAGTCACTTTGTATTTATTGCCTTTGATCCAAACAGTACCATTTTTTGAAGAAAGAGCTTTCCCCGCCGCATTTTCCGTTTTAAAAGTAAAGGTTGATTTAACAGTTTTATAAGTTTTAAACTTAGCACTTACACCATCAAGAACCTTTTTTGCATCAGGATCATTTGTCGCCTGCGCATTTGTTTTAATCGTGATAACTCCAATTAATAAAACCAATATTGTATAAACTCTTTTCATAATTCCTGTTTTATCTTACTAATATTATACCGATTAAGGCAGGCCGCAAATATAGGCGAATTACATCTTAGAGGATGCCCGCTAAGATCAGCTGGTTGCTTTGCAAAGATTATTTAACAGCTTAAATTAAATTGCCAAGATGTTGATTCAGGTCAGCCTCGGTCTTGATCAATACATCACGGGCCTTGCTTCCCTGGTTAGGGCCAACCACTCCGGCAGCCTCCAGTTGATCCATTAACCTGCCGGCACGATTATAACCCAGTTTCATCCTTCGCTGCAAGAGTGAAGTAGAACCAACCTGGTTTTGGACAATGAGACGGGCAGCGTCTTCAAAAAGTGCGTCTTTATCATTAACATCAAAATCTTTTGACTCGAGCTCTTTTTCATCAACATATTCTGGCAAAAGAAATGCCTGCGGATATCCTCTTTGCTTTTCAATATGACTAACAACTTTATCTACTTCAGGAGTATCAACAAATGCACATTGTAACCTTGTAACTTCTCCATGGTGAGAAACCAGCATATCCCCCTTTCCAATTAATTGTTCGGCACCGCCAGTATCAAGAATGGTCCGTGAGTCAATCTTTGAAGAAACTTTAAATGCTATACGTGAAGGAAAGTTTGCTTTAATCGTACCTGTGATAATATTTACCGAAGGACGTTGTGTTGCAATGATCAAATGAATACCAACAGCACGGGCCAGTTGCGCCAATCTTGCGATAGGCATTTCAATTTCTTTTCCTGCTGTCATGATCAGGTCAGCAAACTCATCTATTACCAATACAATAAAAGGAAGGAATTGATGCCCCTTTAATGGATTCAATTTCCTTTTTACAAATTTCTCATTGTATTCCTTAATGTTCCTGGCACCGGCTTCCTTTAACAGATCATAACGATTATCCATCTCAATACAAAGTGCGTTCAGCGTATGTACCACCTTTTTTGTATCGGTGATAATAGCTTCCTCTTCCCCGGGAAGTTTTGCCAGGAAATGATTTTCAATAACACGATAAAGACTTAACTCCACCTTTTTCGGATCGATCAATACAAACTTTAATTGTGATGGATGTTTTTTATACAATAAAGAAACAAGGATTGCATTTACCCCAACTGACTTACCCTGGCCCGTAGCACCAGCCATCAGCAAGTGCGGCATACTGGTAAGATCAACAATAAAATTATCATTGTCAATTTTTTTACCCAAAGCGATCGGCAGGCTATAATTATTATGTTGAAATTTATCGGAGCCTAATAAAGTTTTCATACTCACAATACTCTTTCTCACATTGGGCACTTCAATCCCGATCGTTCCTTTACCGGGAATTGGCGCAATAATACGGATACCCAAGGCCGCAAGACTTAATGCAATATCATCTTCCAGGTTTTTTATTCTTGAAATACGAATCCCTGCGGCTGGAACAATTTCATACAAAGTGACAGTTGGCCCAACAGTTGCCATTATCTTTTGAATCTCGATATCGTAATTGCGAAGAGTGGCAATAATCTGGTTCTTATTATTCTCTAACTCATTTGCATCCTGTACAATTTTTTCGCTGCCATGAGTCTCCAATAGATCTAATGTAGGATAACGATAATCTCTTAGATCAAGTGTAGGTTCATAAGGCGGAAGTTCCTCATATCCTTTCTCTTTCTCTTTTTCCTTTCCTACTTCTTGTTCTTCCACCGGCTCCTTCTGAAACTCTTTTATTTCAAGTGCAATATCTGCCTCGCTGTTTTCTTTTGCAGTTTTCCTCGCAGGCCTTGTTTCTTCTTTGGGTAAAATAGTTTGTACTGGTGCTTCAATCGGGGTTATTGGTAATGCTTTTTCCTTCACTATTTCAACAATAGATTCATCTTTTTCTATCAACTTAAACTCAGGCTGATCATTATTTGTGATAGATGGCGAAAGTACCAGCGTCTCTCCGTTTGCTTTTAAACTATTTCCCTTTAAGCCATTTTCAGCATAAATATCATTGATCGTTTTACCAATAACCGGAACAAGCTTTTCATCACTTTTATCTGGTTCTGGTTTCTCTTCTTCAACGACCTTACGTTTTGGTATATTAGGTACATTAAATGCGGGATTAAATTGCCAGATCACATACGATACTGCAACAACAAGCAACAGTGCTGAAGTTCCAACGTTACCAAGAATTTTTTTCAGCCAATCAGAGATCATATTACCTACTGCTCCGCCAAACGGGAATTGACTACCGCTGAATGCCCCAAACATAAAGGCCATACACACGGATAATACCAGCATACCGATGGTAACATATCTAAGATTTTTCCAAACAGACCAAACCTTTCGTCTGAAAAGAAGATTAACGCCAACAACAAAGAAAAATGTGCAGATCAGCAACGATGCCACACCAAATCCATTGTCAATAAAAAAATAAGAGATAAAAGCTCCTAATACGCCAAGGAGGTTCTGAATATTTGCCTTCTGATCAAAAAGAGAAAGTCCGTTCTTTATTTCGCTTTGATCATTTCGCCATGTAAAAAAGTAGGATATGAA